>Ga0182021_10003885_pt1 | contig 17527 bp, 14 predicted proteins | sample 612E3MmetaG_FD_120493 | JGI IMG/M metagenome (GOLD analysis project Ga0182021, IMG submission 120493) | Permafrost microbial communities from Stordalen Mire, Sweden - 612E3M metaG (Illumina Assembly) | ecosystem: Environmental > Terrestrial > Soil > Wetlands > Permafrost | place: Sweden... | reverse complement strand
GACTGCACTGAAGGAAAATGACTACGCCACGCAGGTCGAAGTGCAGTGGTTCATCAAGGAGCAAATCGAGGAGGAAAAAAACGCGGTCACGATCCTCGATCAACTCAGGATGGCGGGAGAGAGCGGCGCGTCGCTGATGATGGTCGACCGCGCGCTCGCCGCCCGGGCCGCTCGCTGACACGCCTGCGAGCGGCGTGGCAGGCGCCTGGATCGGATCCCGCCAATCCGAGGCGGGAGGGGCACTCACGCCGTTCTCAGTCGTTCCATGCTAGCGAACGAGCAGCATCTTGCGCGTCTCGGTATACGCCCCCGCCGTGAGACGGTAGAAGTACGTTCCCGTAGCGACGCGCTTACCTCCCGCGTCCGTCCCTTCCCAGCGGACGGAATGGGTTCCTGCTTCGAACACTCCCCGGATGAGCAGAGCGATTTCCCGTCCCAGAGGATCATACACCGTCAGCGCGACATCCGACCGGTGGGGGAGCGAGAACGACAATGCTGTCCCCGGGTTGAAAGGGTTCGGATAGTTCTGCGCGAGAGCGAATGCTTCCGGCAGGACGGCGTCCGGCGTGACGACGTCCCGGAGTATCCATTTGTCGGGGTCTATCTGCACGTCGGCGGGAAGGAATGAGACGTCGAACATGAACGTCTCCCCCGATGCGCCGGGAAACACCGTGAGCGTCGTGTCATGCGTCCCCCCGACAATCCTGATGTCAACCGGCATCCTGAAGAACGGCGTCGCCGACGAGCTGCCGGTCTGTGCAAGAATCAGGCTCACGCTGTATCCTCCCGCGGTGGCCGCGGATGTCCAGCGGTAACTATACCGGGGATATCCCTCCCCGTACACCCATTCGTCGAAGAAGTATCCGAGGTCCTTCCCCGAAACGGACTCGCAAACGCTCCTGAATCCTTCGGTCGTCGCGCTCCTGAACCTGAATCGGGGGTCGCCTGCATATGCCCGCATGGATCGGAAGAACGCTGAATCGCCGAGTACGTGGCGCAGCATGTGCAGAGTCCAGGCCCCCTTGGCGTATACCCTGTTGTAATCGAAGAGGCCTGCGACCGTCGAAGTATCCTGGACGTAGAGTGTCCCCGTTGCATTCATTGCGGCGGTCATGACGTCCTCCATGTGCGCCCTGTAGGCGGCGGCGCCGTAGAATCTCTCCAGGAAGACCGACTCGCTGAACACTGCAAACCCTTCGTTGAGCCAGAGGCTCGGCCAGTTCGCGCAGGTGATCATGTCTCCGAACCACTGGTGCGCCAGCTCGTGCGATATCGTATTCTCGACAAAATTCGTCGTCGAGGTCATCGTCTGGTGTTCCATCGCCCCCCCCAGTCCGAACTCAGAGTGCCCGTATTTCTCTTTGATGAACGGGTAGAGCCCGTACGCATCGGAGAAGATCCGGAGCATGCTCTTCGTCTCCCCGAGTGCGCCCACCCCGTCGCTGAGTGTCCGGGGGAGCACATAGTTGACTATCGGCATGGAATCCGAGGACGTGTACGTGAACCAGTCGTCGATCTCCGCGTAGTTCGTGGCCGCGAGCGAGACAAGGTAGGCTGCGATCGGGTACCGTTCCGACCAGTGGAACGTCGTCGTCCCATCCCCGTTGGTCTGCGTCCCCGCCAGTGTGCCGTTCGAACCCACCTTCAGGCCGGCCGGGACAGTGACAAACATATCCACCGAGTCGGCCTTGTCGCTGTTATCATCCTTGCAGGGCCACCAGTTACGCGCCCCGTAAGGCTCGCTGAGCGTCCAGATCCAGGGGACGCCGCCCTGGGAACTGAACTCGAAGCTGCCGAACCCGGTGGCGACCGGGACCCCCCTGTAATACGTCTGGAGCGTCAGGGTCTCTCCTTTGCGGTACGTCCTTTCGAGCTGTACCTGGAACCCCTGCAATAACTGGAAGAAAGGAAGGCTCCCAGTTTCCCCCAGGACGGAATCGACTGTCATCGACCCCGAGAGGTCGAATTGAACGGTCGAGAGGCTCTCCGAGACGCATACTGCCTTTGCCTCGACCTCCCCCGTGAGCAGAGCCGGGGAGGGGGAGAGTATCAGCCGCAGCCGGTAATACGTAACATGGATGCCGGGATCTGAAAAGCCCCCGCGCTCCTGCAAAGAACCCGCCCCCCCGGCCCCCTTCAGGGCGCATGCTCCCCTCACATCGAGCCCCCCGGCAGCGGTCTGCGTGATGGCCTGAAGAGAGAACGCGAAGGTAAGTATGGCGGCGAGGAAAGTCCGTCTTTTCATAACCGAAGATAACATTTCATGCCCGGATGGTCAACCTCGCCGCCGGGGGGGAAATTAATATATTGCATAGGATCTCCCCCGGATGTATCTTGCACCCGCACCTACAACCATCGGGATCTCATGACACAGAGGACGGTCAGGTACGGCATCATCGGTTTCGGGCGTTTTGCGGAGAGGGCGATTGCCCCGGCAATCCGTCGTACCAGGAATTCCGCAGTCGTCGGTTTGCAGAAGCGTTCTGCAGAGGCGGCAAGAAAGAAAGCCGACGAATGCTCCATTCCTCTGGCTTTCGGCTCTGTGGACGAGCTCGTTCAGCATCCTGACATCGATGCGGTGTTCATCGTCTCCGCGAATTCCGCGCATTGCCCGGAGACTCTTGCCGCGGCGAAGGCGGGGAAGCACGTGATCGTCGAAAAGCCGATGGCGCTCAACGCGCGCGAAGCGGAGCTCATGATAGGCGCGTGTGCGGAGAGCGGTGTGAAATTGATGGTCGGCCATATGGTGCGTCTCTCACCCCTGGTGCGCAGGGTGAGGGAGCTCATTGTCGCGGGACGCATCGGAAGCGTGAAGGCCGCGAAGGCGGAATTCATCTATGATGCGAGGATAAGCCACAGGACGTGGCTGATCGATCGCGCGGTGGCGGGGGGAGGCCCGGTGTACGACGTCGGGGTGCATTGCATCGACACGCTCCGTTACCTGCTCGACGCCGAGCCCTCCGCGGTCACGGGGACGCTCTGGCCTGCGCCGACGGCGGAGGCGACGGAGGAATCCGCCCTCATTGCCATGCAATTCCCGGACGGGGTCATGGCATCCGTGTTTTGCTCCTACACTGCCCCGTTCCGGCGCGTGATGCTCGAGGTCATCGGCACGGAGGGGATCATCACGGTGCCGGATTTCACATCGGGAGACCAGCTCGGCCGGCTGACGTTGACCCGGGGGAAGGGAGACAGGACTGCCGGTGCGACCGCCGAAGAGATCACCGTGGGGAACCTGTATGTCGAGGAGTGTACGATGTTCACCGAGTGGATTCTCGGTGGGCCGGAACCTGAAATCAACGGAGCGAACGGACTGCTGAACCAGAAGATACTGGACAGGGCACTTACACTTTAATCAGGAGGGTTTCATGAACAGGGTACTGCTTGGCGGTGCTGTCGGAGGTCTTTTGATGTTCATCTGGAGTGCGGTTGCGTGGGTTGCGCTCCCACTTCATACTTCAACAGTCACAGCGATGGCGAATGAAGATTCGGTAATCACCGCGATGAAGAGCGGGATGGACAGGAAATCGGTGTATATGTTCCCCGCCAGGCCGAAATCCGGGGACCAGGCTGCAACCGATGTCTGGAAGAAAAAATACAACCAGGGCCCGGTCGGCATGGTGGTCTACAACCCCGCGGGGGCTTCCGATATGATGCTGGCCGAGATGGGGATCGGACTGGTCGACACCATACTCACGGCGATGCTGGCAGCATGGCTCCTGTCGAGAAGCACAGCGGCGAAGTCGGGCTTCTTCGCCCGTGTCATGTTCTGCGGCACGCTCGGGCTCTTCATCTGTCTCGCGGTACACGTGGCGAACTGGAACTGGATGATGTATCCGCTCGATTACACGACCGGATGGGTCGCCGATTCGCTCGTCGGCTGGATCGTCGGGGGGATCGGGATTGCGGCGTTCGTGAAATCGGCGGCATAAAGGACGGCTGCAGGAGATCAGGGGCCCTGTCCCGGTTCTGCCGGGACAGGGCCCCGTCCGTTCATCGCCGGGTTTCAGCGGACACGTTGTCGAACGGGAGCTCACTCAGTGCAACCGCGGGATGTTTCTCCGTGAAGTAGTTGAGTGCCCAGTCACCGGGGAAGAGTATGACGGTCTGCCCCCGTGAATCGTCTGCGAGTATCGCCCCTGTTGGCAGCATGCCGGGAGAAATTAGAGAGGCCTCGGCGGAAGGTTGGATCCAACGGGCGAATTTCCATTCCGTCGGGTCAAGACGCGCCTCGGCGCCGTATTCGCTTTCAAGGCGGGACTGGAATACTTCAAATTGCAGCGGGCCGACGGCGGCGAGAATCGGCACCTGCTGCGACGCGTTCCGGGGCTGGAACCCCTGGACGACGCCTTCCTGGAGAAGCTGATCGAGTCCCTCGCGGAAGCGCTTGAACTTGGAGGGGTTGGGGTTGTTGAGTATGGCGAAGCATTCCGGGGGGAACCGGGGTATCTCATCGTACATGATCGAGGGGTCTTCGGTGAGAGTGTCGCCGATCCCGAGGAGCGACTGACCGACGAAACCGACGATGTCCCCCGGATAAGCTTCGTCCACTGTCTCCCGGTCGCGCCCGAACAGCTTTGCGGCGTTGGGGAGCCGGATGGACTTTCCCGTCTGTGCATGAATGGCCGTCATGTCCCGTAAAAACTCCCCTGAGCAGACCCGTAGAAATGCGACCCGGTCGCGGTGTCGTGGGTCCATGTTGGCCTGGATCTTGAAAATGAACCCGGAGAAGGCGGGGCCGTCGACGGGGACGACCGTCCCCCGGCTCGTCCGGGGCCGCGGCGGTTCGGCATGTGCGAGGAAACCGTCGAGGAGGAGCTGAACGCCGAAGTTATTCCTGGCGCTCCCGAAGAACACAGGCGTGGTCTTCCCGTTCAGGACGTCGGAGGAGTGGAATGCGTTCCCCGCAAGATCGAGCATCTCGATTTCTTCCGACACTCTTCGGTGGGCCGCCTCATCGAGGCGTTCCCGGACAAGCGGGTCGGCCAGTGTCGAGATCTCAACGGGAGCCCGGTAGGCGCCGCCGGCCCCGAGTTCGAATAGATGCACCTGCCGCGCCCGCCGGTCGAACAGGCCGCGGAAATTAAAGCCCGTCCCGAGAGGCCAGTTCATGGGGAAAGCGCCGATGCCGAGGACGTGTTCCAGCTCATCGAGGAGCTCGAGCGGGTCGCGCGTCGGCCGGTCCAGCTTGTTCATAAACGTGAATATCGGGATCCCCCGCCGCCGGCACACCTCGAAGAGTTTCCGCGTCTGTGTCTCGATCCCCTTGGCGGCGTCGATCACCATAACGACGGCATCGACCGCAGTCAGCACGCGATAGGTATCCTCGGAAAAGTCCTGGTGGCCGGGTGTGTCGAGGAGGTTGATCCTGTAACCGTTGTAGTCGAACTGCAGGACCGTCGAGCTGATCGAGATCCCCCGCTTCCGTTCCAGCTCCATCCAGTCGGAGGTCGATTGACGCTGGTTTTTCCTGGCGGTGACGGAGCCGGCGAGCTGCACGGCTCCCCCGTAGAGCAGGAATTTTTCCGTCAGCGTGGTCTTTCCCGCGTCGGGGTGCGAGATGATCGCGAATGTCCGCCGCCGCTCTATTTCCTCTCTGATACCCAATTCTTCGTCCTTCAAGAGACAAGTCATTCAATATACAGAAAAAAACCGCATCGTGCGAGCGCCGGTGCCGCCGGATTGACTTTCTCGGCCGAAGTGAATAGTTTGCCATGACCTTTCGTTCTCCTTAACTTCCGAACGGGCCACATGAAAAAGCCTCGGACGATCCGCGGCGTCGCGCTCATTCTCCTGCTGCTCGTCCTGCTCCCCGTGTTGGTATTTACCGTCTACGAGATCAGCGGCCTCAGCGGGAGCGAATCGTTTGTCACCGATATCTACCGCCGGCAGCTCGACATCGTTCTGTTTTCGATCAACCAGTTTGCATGGGACGTCGTGAACACATGGGCGAGCGCCGTTGAAAGCGGATGGAGACCGTCCGGGGCCGGAGGTTCATTCTCCCGCACCTTCGCAGGGGAATTCCTCGGGAAGAATCCGGCTGTCGATGCGATCTTCCTTGCCGACACGACCGGGAAATCCATTACGTTCATGGCGGAAAGAAGCGGAGACGAAAGGGCCGGACGCGAGCGGCTTGTCCGGCTCCTGGCGGGGGAGAGGCCGTTGATCGACCGTTTGCTTACTCTCAGCAGTCAAAACTACCGGAAGCTCGAGGCGCGCGCATTTCCGGATTCTTCGGGTGGAGGGGGTGGGGTCGTCCTATTCTTCGTCATGCGCGATCTCCGGGGCATCCCTGCCCTCGCGGGGATCAGGCTCCACCAGGAACGGTTCGTGCAGGAGGTTCTCGGCGAGCGGATGCGCGAGGCTGCCGCCGGGGAATTCGTCATATCGGTGTTCCGGATATCGAACGGGGATCGCGTGTTTTCGAGTGAGGAGGGACCGGGCACGGATCCCGAACAGCGGCGGCAGCTCTGGCTCTTCCCCGATCTTGCGGTGGGGATCAGGCTCAAGTGGGAAACGATCCAGCAGGTTGCGCGGTCCCGCGTCTCCCGGGACCTTCTGATACTTGTCGTTCTCGATGCCGTGCTTCTGACCGGAGTCTGGGTCGTGTACAGGAGCGTGCGAAGGGAAATGGAATTCGTCCGGCTGAAATCCGACTTCGTGTCGAATGTCTCTCACGAACTCCGGACTCCGCTGGCTCTCATACGCATGTATGCGGAGACTCTTGAGATGGGGCGGCTCGCCGGGGAGGAGAAGAAACAGGAATACTACCTCACCATTGTCAAGGAGACGGAACGCCTCACCCGTCTCGTCAACAACCTCCTGAATTTCTCCCGCATGGAGGCGGGGCGCAGGCCGTACAGCCTCTCCCCGCTTGACCTCAATGCGGTCGTCCGGAGCGCGCTGGATTCATTTTCGCCTCACCTGGCGAACGAGGGTTTTTCCCCCGTCGTGATTCTCGATCCGGCCATCCCGGCGGTCCGGGCGGACAGGGAGGCGGTGCAGGAGGCACTTATCAACATAATCGACAACGCTGTGAAGTACAGCGGGGCTGAGAAATATCTCCGCGTGGCGACTGGGAGCCGCATGGATGAGGCGTATGTGGAAATAGAGGACCACGGCCCGGGAATACCTTCTGAATACCGGGAACGGGTCTTCGAGACCTTTTTCAGGGTTCCCTCCCCGCTCACCCCCGCCGCGAAGGGGAGCGGGCTCGGACTTGCCATCGCGCGGCACATAATGGAGGCCCACGGTGGCAGGATTGATCTGAAAAGCAAACCCGGGAAGGGGAGTACATTTACATTGGGATTCCGCTATGAACACGATTCTCATCATTGAAGACGATCCGAAAATGCAGACCGGGCTCAGGGATAACCTCGAGTTTGAAGGATACAAAGTGCGGATCGAAGGGGACGGTACGGCCGGACTCCAGACCTGGATGGACAATACGTTCGACTGCGTCATACTCGATGTCATGCTCCCCGGCCTATCCGGATTCGATGTACTGAGGAAGGCGAGGGAAAAAGGGGTCTCGACCCCCGTCATCATGCTTACAGCGAAAGGGGAGGAGATCGACAGGGTCCTCGGCCTGGAGCTGGGTGCCGACGATTATATTACAAAACCCTTCAGTCTGCGTGAACTCCTGGCGCGTGTCAAAGCAGTCCTCCGGCGGAGCGCAAGGGGAGGTTTGGCCGGCTCCCGGGTGCGGCTGGGGAGTTTTGAGGCGGACATCGATTTATACGATGCCACCAGAGACGGGGTCGAGGTGGCAATGACGCCGAAGGAATTCGAAGTTCTGAAATTCCTCTGGCAGCACCGCAACCACACCGTCAGCAGAGACCAGCTCCTGACAAACGTCTGGGGTTACGACGAATCGGTCAGCACGCGGACCGTCGATAATTTCATATTGAAGCTCCGGCAGAAAATCGAAGAGGACCCTGCCGATCCCCGGTACATCGTGACCATTCACGGCACCGGCTACAAGCTCTTGATTTGACGGGCATTTCCCGCTCGCGCGGCCCGTGACATAATGTGACAATTTCTGACGCGGTCTCCACACCTTCCCCCCGGGAAGGGCGTATCATTGAGTGTCCACAGACTCAATCAAAGCCACATCAATCCCCCGGAGGGCACCATGAAATCCAACACAATGTTATTCGCAGCCGTCCTGACGGCGGCAGTCGTTTTTCCGGCACCCGGCCAACCTGCGGGCGACACCACGGGGAAGCCATCCCCCCGCTGGCTCAACTACTCGGAGACCAAGGTCCGTTCCATCGAGGCCAATTACGGGGCAAGCCTGAAATCTTCGAACGACGGCGTTGTTGAATCCGCAATTGCCCACTGCGTGGAGATGAGATGGGCTTTCCCGTCGGCGAAGCTTGAAGATGTGAGGGATGGGCTGGGGGTGCTCGCCACCGGGGGAAAGACGGCGGCGATCCGGTACAAGGCATACCTCGCCGGTTTAGTCTACGATTCTCCTTCGATCTTCAGTAGCGAGAGCGGGCAAGAGTACGCGCTGGATGAGGATTTGTTCGCCGCCGTCAGCGTGCGGGCCGAGAAGGTGCTCCTGGGATTTAGCGGCCACCGGTAGCCCCTGGGACTGGGTTTGACAACTCTCGACGCGTCTGTAACGTGCGGAAAGTACCTCATGGCCATGTTTGCGGCACAGCTACCCCGTGGAGGAACGCAAATGACGACCGTACAGAATCTGCTGTGGAGTTCCTGTGTACTGGCGATACTGACCTCCCTCCCTGCCGTTGTCAGTGCACAGGAACAGCAGATGATCGAAGATCTTCGCGGGAATTGGAAATTCCAGATCGGTGACGACCAGCGATGGGCCGACCCTTCGTTCAACGACGGAAACTGGGACAACATATTCGCGCCGTCGCCCTGGGAGGACCAGGGATATCCGGGTTACGACGGTTATGCCTGGTACAGAAAACAGTTCGTCGCACGGGAAGACTGGCAGGAGAAGGTCCTCAGCCTGCACATGGGGACGATCGACGACGCGGACGAAGTGTACGTGAACGGGCATTTCATCGGATTCGGCGGACAGTTTCCACCCCACTACATCAGCGAGTACGGCTGGACGAGGGAATACTTCCTGCCGGCATGGTGTCTCCGGTTCGATGCGAGGAACGTCATAGCCGTACGCGTCTATGATTCCGGAGGTCCCGGAGGCATCACGGGGGGGAAGATCGGGATATTTCAGCGATCAGATCCCCTGCGCCCCGGGCAGTCGCTGGCCGGAACATGGAAGATAAAAACGGGTGACGATTTTGCCTGGAAGGAACCCGGCTTCAACGACGGGTCGTGGAACGACGCGGTAGTGCCGATCTACTGGGAAACGCAGGGGATGAAGGACTACGACGGCTTCGCGTGGTACCGGCTCCGGTTCCGCCCCTCCTCCGCCCTCGAAGGAAAAACGCTCATACTTCTGCTCGGTAAAGTTGATGATGTCGATGAGACATATCTGAACGGCGACAGGATCGGCCGCACGGGGGAAATGAATGCACGAACTGGAAGGATCAAGACGTCGAACTGGTTCTCTGAACTTCGCGCGTACACGATTCCGGCGGGACTCCTGAAATTCGGGGAGGAGAATGTTCTCGCCGTGCGGGTCCTGGATGTCTGGCTCCACGGCGGGATCTACGACGGGCCGGTCGGTCTGATCACGCGCGATGCATACATGGAGTGGAAGCACCGCCACAGGGACAGGCGAAACCCGTGGGACGTTCTGAGAGGACTCTTCGAATAAGACCATCTTTGCCGTATCTTTTCCCCTCCACGCCCGGACAGCGATTCTTCCTGGCATGGGCGCAGATATGGAGAGCAAACTACCGGGACCAGGAGCTCCGCCGCCTCGTCATCGTGGATCCGCATGCCGTCAGCCCCCTGCGTGTCAATTGTCCGCTGTCGGACATGCCGGAGTTCCAGCAGGCCTTCGGCCTGAAATCCGGCGACCCGATGGTCCGTTCTGAAACGCTTCGTGCCGGCATCTGGTAGCCGGAGGAATTCGACCTGACAGACCAGGCCCTGCCGCCTTTCGTGCGGCGGGGCCTGTTGATTTTCAGCCCCCGAGTCCGTAGTTTCACCATGGCGCGCGCACGAATTTCCCTCTGTCCACTTATCCTCATGTCCGCATGTTTGCAAACATCAGAAACGCATGGCGTGACCCGGCGTGGAGAATGGAGCTTGCGGTGACAGCCGCCCTCCTCGTCCCGGTTCTCTTCGCCCTGACGCACTTCCTTGATGCGGTCGAGCGGAGGCCGGGCGCCACCCTGCAGGATCCTGTGCTTGCCCTGTTCCCCGCAGTGAACCTTACCTGGCTGACGTTCCTTATCATCTACGCGGGGATCATTGTAGGACTTGTGGTGCTCGTGCAGGACCCGAGGCGCCTGCTTCTCATCTTCCAGGCCTACGCAGTGATGGCTCTCTTCCGCATGGCGGCGATGTACCTGACTCCGCTTGAACCCCCTCCGGGGATCATCGAGCTGAGGGACCCGTTTGTCGAATTCTTCGGAGGGGGAAAAACGCTTACCCGGGATCTGTTCTTTTCAGGCCACACTTCGACAACATTCCTCCTTTTTCTTGTCATCCCAGGCAGGGGCTTGCGGATCGTCTACGCCTGCGCCACGCTGCTTGTCGGACTCTGCGTTGTACTCCAGCACGTCCATTACACTGTGGACGTGGTTGCGGCCCCGTTTTTCGCGTACGGGCGTACTCCATCGCGCTCGGGATTTGCAAAAGAAGGGGTATTGTGGTTAATTGAAGATCGGGAAACCCCGTTCTTCCACATATGGAGCTGTGTTTCATGGCGGATCAAGTCGTACGCCCGGTTGCCCCTTCGGCCCCGGTGAAAGCAAAAAAGCGTCCGAAGGAACTGGCTGTCGTCAATCAGGCCGGTTGTACGGGTTGCGAGGTCTGTATCGAGTTTTGTCCGGTCGACTGCATACTTACCGTCCCCGGCCCGGACTACGACCAGCACAAGAAGCTCGTAGAAATCGACCTCGACATATGTATCGGATGCAAGCTTTGCGTGAAATACTGCCCCTGGGAGACCATCGAAATGATCCCGAGTGCGGAATCGCTCCAGGTCGCCGCCGGGTGGACGCAAAGGTCCGTCCTCCCCCGGGCGGAGTGGATACAGAACGCTCCGGGAATTGAAATAGTCCGGGAGGGCCCGCTTCCCCTTCCGGGTTCGAAGCAGTCCTGACGAATTTCATCCACCATTGAGAAAGGTTACGCATGAAAACCTATGGCCGCACACATTTCATCGGACTCTGCCTGGCGCTCCTCCTTGCCGGATCGGCGTTCAGTCAGGGCCTCTACTGGGAATCCACAACCTCCGGCGGACCGCTCAAGGACAAGGAGAACCTCTCCCAGACCTTTGCGATGCCGAAGATGTTCAAGATCGTGAACCCCGGGGGGGTTATGATCCTCAGGATGGATCAGGAAAAGATCTACAACGTGGATCCTGCGAAGAAGACCTATTCGGAGATGACGTTCGCCGAGATGGAGGCGTACGCGAAGAAGGCAGGGGACAAGATGGCCCAGTTCAGGGAGAAGATCAAGAACTTGCCTCCCGACCAGAGGAAGCAGATGGAAGCGATGGGCGGCATGATGGGAGGGGGAGCCGATGGGCCGGTGGATGTCTCTGCGACGGGAGAGAAGAAGACGATAGCAGGATTTGCATGCACGAGGTACATCATGAAGCGCGGCGACAAGGAGATGATGTCGCTGTGGGTGACAAAAGACGTGACCGGGTTTGACAACCTCCGGAAGGATCTGATGGAATTCGGGAAGCGGACGGCCGCATTGACGAATATGTCGGGACTGGGCGAGGCATACCAGAAGATCGACGGGTTCCCGATGCAGACGGACATGGACATGATGGGAAAGATGTCGATGGTCGTGACGAAGGTCGAGAAGAGGTCCACGCCCGCCGCCGAGTTCAGCGTTCCGGCCGGCTACACGAAGACGGAATCTCCCCTTGTGGGAAGACAAGGTCAGTAAAGAGGGAATCCCGACTGCATTGAGAGAAGGCCCCTTGAGCTCAGGGGCCTTTTTGTTCTAAGCTGAGGAATAGCGATGAAAAAGAAAAATACTCCCGGGCGTTCACCGGCAAGAAGAAGGGCTTCTCTCGCTGCAAATCCGACCGGGGAAAATTCATTTCATGTCGTCGGCATTGGTGCCTCTGCGGGGGGCCTGGATGCTCTCGAGCGATTTTTCCAGCACATGCCCGGGAACAGCGGAATGGCATTTGTCGTCGTGTCGCACCTGGATCCAAATCACGTCAGCATCATGCCTGAACTGATTCAAAAATCCACCACGATGAAATTGTTTCAGGCGCAGGACGGAATGAAGATTGAACCCAATCATGTATACGTGGCACCGGCAAACCGCGACCTGGCACTGCTTCACGGGGTCATCCAGCTTATCGAGCCTATCGAGGCGCATGGTTTCCGGCTTCCGATCGATTTCTTCTTCAAGTCCCTTGCGGCGGATTTCGGAGAGAAAGCCATCTGTATCGTCCTCTCCGGGATGGCTTCCGATGGAAGCGCCGGGCTCAAGGCGGTGAAGAGTGAATTGGGTCTCGTCCTGGTTCAGGATCCGCTTTCGGCCAAGTTCGATGGCATGCCAAGCAGCGCCATTAAGACCGAGCTTGCCGATTACATCCTCCCCCCCGAAGAAATGCCGGACCGCCTGATCCAGTATGCCTCCCATAACATGAAGGGGATCCTGTCCGAGAAGGCGGTCGCCGCCGGCAAAATTCCCGACACGCTTCAAAAACTCTTCATCCTTCTCAGGAACCGGACAGGCCACGACTTTTCACAGTACAAACAGAACACGATCCACCGCCGCGTCGAGAGGAGAATAACTGTTTCCCAACTGGATAATCTTCCCAACTACATCCGGATGCTGCAGGAAAACCCCGCGGAAATCGAAAGCCTGTTCAGAGAGCTTCTCATCGGTGTGACGACGTTTTTCAGAGATCCCGAATCATTCGTGAAATTGAAAGCCGTGCTGCTGGAGCTCGTCAAGAGCAAACCGGAGAACGGCCAGATGAGAATATGGGTGCCGGGATGTTCAACGGGCGAGGAAGCATACTCTGTGGCGATCATTCTCCATGAATGTATGACGGAAGCGAAGAAAACTCTCAATGTGCAGATATTCGGCACAGACATCGATAGTATCGCGATTGATAAAGCCCGCAGTGGAATATACTCCGGGATAGCCTCCGATGTCAGTAAGGACCGGTTAAGCCGTTTCTTTACCTCCAGGGACAATCGTTTTCTTATCCGGAAAGACATCAGAGAGATGTTGATCTTCGCGCAGCAGAGCGTCGCGAAGGACCCCCCGTTCACCAAGCTTGATCTGATTACCTGCCGCAATCTTCTGATCTATTTCAATGCCGAGCTGCAAAAGAAGATAATACCGGTATTCCACTACAGTCTTCTCCCCAACGGGATACTGTTTCTCGGTTCATCGGAAACGATTAACGTGTTTGTCGACCTGTTTTCCATCGTAGACAACAAATGGAAAATCTACCGGAGGCGGGAGTCCGTGTATTCCTCGCAGCCCTTCCTGGAATTTCCTGCATCTCGCTCTGTCGGGAGGACTCACGCGGTAGCAGATAAACCGGACGAATCGCGGAACATAACCCGCATCGCGGAACAGATCATTCTGAGAAATTACTCTCCCCATTGCGTGATAATAACCGACGATGGAGAGATTGTGTATATCCACGGTCGGGCAGGGAAGTACCTCGAGCTTACCCACGGCGAGGCGAAAATGAACATCCTTGAAATGGCCCGCGGCGGACTACACCAGGAGCTCCCGGCGTTGATGAGAAAAGTACTCTCACGCAAAAAACCGCTCACTGTCGAAGGAATAAGGGTTAAAGCCGGCGGACGCACCCTGGTAATAAACCTTACGGTGAAACCGATCAGGGAGTCCGGGGAGAGTCTGGGCTCCCTTCTTGTCATTTTCGAGGAGGTCACCCCTCCCCGCGGAAAGCCGGGCTCGAAGGCAGAACATTACGACCAGAAATCCGGCACACGTATCAGGGAGCTCGAGCATGAGCTGAGATCGACAAAGGAGAACCTCCGCTCGGCGGTCGAAGAGCTTGAAACGTCCAACGAAGAGCTCAAATCGTCGAACGAGGAGATGCAATCGACCAACGAGGAGATGCAATCGACCAACGAGGAGATGGAAACGTCGAAAGAAGAATTGCAGTCCCTCAACGAAGAACTGATTACGGTGAACACTGAGCTGCAGAACAAGAACGACGAATTGTCCGTTGTCAACAATGACATGAAGAACCTGCTCGACAGCACCGATATCCCGACGATCTTTCTCGACAACGATTTGTGCATCAAGAGGTTTACGTTTTACGCGACAAAAGTCGTGAATCTCATTGCGACGGACGTCGGGAGGCCCATAAACCACCTTGCGGCGAAGTTCAAATATGAACGGCTCATTGAAGATGCGAAAGAAGTGTTGAGGACGCTCGTGTTCAGGCAGGTGGAATTGCAGACCAACGACGGGCTCTGGTATCAGATGCGGATACTGCCTTACCGGACGACAAGCAATGTCATCGAGGGCGTGGTTATTACGTTTTCGGACATTGACAAGTTGAAGACAACGTCCGAAAAGATCGACAGGCTCAGCAAGGAGAATCAGCTTGCCCGCGAGTATGCTGATAACATCATCGATACGGTGAGGGAATCGCTGCTTATTCTCGATAAAGATCTGCGGGTCCTTTCGGCCAACCGTTCCTTTTACAGGATGTTCAGCACCTCCAGCGAAGACACCGTCGGCAAGTCCATATTTACCCTCGACGGGAACAAGTGGGAGATACCCCGGCTGCGGGAGCTTCTGCAGGAGATAATCCCCAAGCAGAATTTGTTTGAGGATTATGAAATGGAATACGATTTCAGGGACAAGGGGAGTAGAAAGGTGCTTTTGAACGCACGGCGGATGCTTCATGGAGAAAAGGAAACGAGACTTATTCTTCTGGCGATCCAATTACAAAGTCACAATAGAGACGAGGGCGCAATATGAAACGCGTTACAAAAGGAAAACGGAAATCCGTTCGCAGCAAGGGGAAGAAGAAGAGTGCGCCGAAAGGTGCGTCGGGTGCCGGAGACAAAGGTCAGGATGTCCGGAAGCTGGTGCATCTTCTGCAGGTGAACCAGGTCGAGCTGGAGCACCAGAATCAGGAGCTGAGGATTGCAGAAGAGGAGCTCCAAGCATCGAGGAATAAATACGTCAATCTGTTTGATTTTTCGCCGATCCCGTACTTCACTCTGGATGTGAGTGGCGTCATCAAAGAAGTAAACCTGTGTGCCGGGAGGATGTTCGGGGTGGAGCGACACAGACTCATCGGTAGGAACATTATTGCGTATATCCACGCCGAGGATAAGATGCCCTTCAACGGCTTCATCAGGACCGTGTTTCAATCTACCGAAAAGCAATCGGTCAAACTGCGGGTGATAAGCAAAGACAAGAGGGAGTTTTTTGTGGCGATGGAAGGCGTCAAATCCTCCGATACTCTGGAGTCAGAGCCAGGATGCCAGATTGCGCTGATCGATATTACGGAGCACAAGAAACCCGAGGATGCGTCTAAGAAATAATCCGAAGAAAGATGAACTACTCAACTGATCGCTAACTGTGCGACGTTAAACCGTTCGAGCCCTTCCCGGTCGGGGATAATGGATGCCGGTGCGTGGTGAGATGCGCGAGCGTCGCGGTTGGCCGTTTCATGCCAGGGCGGACTTGGTTTCAGTCACACCGAAGGCCGGAGCGACAGGTTCCGAAACCATCTTCAGGACTATCAGTGTGAGGTCGTCATCCAACGATGTTTCGCCTGATTTGCCTGACCAGGTGGAAAGGTGGTGAATAAGCTCATCCGCCGCTCGCTCGGGTGAATCAGAGGAATTCGCTTCTATAAATGCTTCGAGACGTTCATCACCGAACAACTCTCCCGCGTTGTTCCTTGTTTCGATAATGCCATCGGTATAGAGGACCAACCAGTCGTCCTTTCCAAAACTGAGTGTCGCATTCTCGTACCCGGTATTCAGAAAGGGGCCCAGTATTGTACCCCCGGTCGAAAGTCTGCGCAACTCTTTCTTCGATGTACTCCACAAAACCGGCGGCGGATGTCCCGCATTGGCATACCGGAGTGTTCCATTCGCGACATCGATGAAAAGGGAAAAGGCTGTGACAAATGACTCCTCAATTTTGCCATGGAGAATGCGGTTGATCTGTGTCAACACCCGTGCGGGATCGGACAGGTTATCTGACTGTGATGCAAACGCAATCTTAAGCATGGAGCCGATGAGTGCCGCGCCCACGCCGTGACCGGATACATCTGCGATCAGGATGCCCACGCTTGTTTCGCCTTCGATCTGGATATCGTAGAAATCCCCTGCGACCGCTGACATGGGAGCATATCGCGCGGCGATATCGAGACCCCGGGGGGAGTGAAGTGTCTTGGGCAGATTTGATTGTTGAATTCTCCGGCGATATCGACTTCCTGCTCGATTGCGAGTAATTTTGCCTCATTAGAAAAGAAGAGGTGCACAGCGAGGTATCCCACGCCGATGCACCACAACACAACCAGCACCGGTTGTTCGAGGTGGACCTTCCAGGGAAAAAGGTGCATGTTCACCAGATTGTCGATGATCGCCGGGCCGATGAGAGCTGTCAGGAAAAGAATCCTGAGGACACGTTTTGCGGTAGTTTCGCGTCGAGGTGCGAGAAGGAGATTAATCAGCCACACAAGGACCCAGAGAACGGCAACAACCGGGATTATCGCTGGTTCCGGCGGCGGGCCCTGGTGGATCAGTTCGTACCCCGCGATCGCCACGGCATAGACGATCGTGGATCGGAAGACCCAGAGCATCGAGTTGTACAAGCCTGGTCCGAAGATTTCGATAAGAAACGCGGAGATCAGAACAACCCCCGCGTAAGTTAAGGCAGCGTTGAAATATGGCAATGTGAAGGGAAAGCCGATCAATGCCCTCATGGTCGGCCCGTGGGCCAGCCATCGGATGCCGCCGACGAGAAGGATGAGGCCAAAGTTGAGCAACGAAAGGTCCTTGCTCCTTCGGCGGAGAAGACCGATGACGATTACGGTCAAGCCGATGGACGATTCGATCAGCCCTGCGGCGATATCTCCAAAGTCTGTCTCAAAGGGGCTCATGGTTCTATCTGATGAATACGCGAAGGCCGGCCTTTCTCCATCTCAATCACGGCCCTCTCAACGTCCGGGTCGAGCGTCTACGGATAGAAGCTACTCATACACATCCTGAGAGGCAAGAAGCAACCTGGGAAAGAACTAATTCCTTATTGCGGGTGACAAATGTGGAGCCGGGGGATAATATGATCCTGCTTGGCGATGATTTCGCAAAGTGTCTTACCAACGATCACATGCGAGCCGGGGAGATGGTCCGCATGAAGATGCTCTCCCCCGGGAGGGTGGAAATACTCCGCCGGAAAACGGGTGAGGAACTGAAAGGGG
>Ga0182021_10003884_pt1 | contig 17529 bp, 15 predicted proteins | sample 612E3MmetaG_FD_120493 | JGI IMG/M metagenome (GOLD analysis project Ga0182021, IMG submission 120493) | Permafrost microbial communities from Stordalen Mire, Sweden - 612E3M metaG (Illumina Assembly) | ecosystem: Environmental > Terrestrial > Soil > Wetlands > Permafrost | place: Sweden... | reverse complement strand
GATCAGCGCCAGCAGCCAGCTGACGTAGAACATCATCCCCAGCACGCCGATCAAAGTGAGTATCGACGTGATTATCTGGCTGAGCGTCTGCTGCATGGTCTGCTGGATGTTGTCGATGTCGTTGGTCACCCGGCTGAGGATGTCGCCACGGGCGTGACCGTCGAAGTACTTGAGGGGCAGCCGAGCCAACTTCTCGTCGAGGTCGCGCCGCAGGCGGTAGATGGTCCGGGCCACGACCCCCGCCATGATGTAGGCCTGCAGCCAACCGAAGAGCGCGCTCAGCACGTAGATGACGCCCAGGATCAGCAGAACCTTGCCTATGGCGGTGAAATCTATACCTTTGCCGACGGCGAAGCCGGGCAAGGCCGCGACCTGCTTCGCAGTGTCTGTCAAGGATGTACTGTGGGTGGCCTGGGCAGCGGCGTTGAGGACCTTGGCTGTCTTCGCCGCGTTGTCACCGATGTTCAGCCCGGGGATCTGCCCTGCGGAGACCCTCGCGCCTATCTGCCGGCCTACGTATCCGGATGTGACGTAATTGAACACACGCCCGAGGATGCGGGGACCGGCGACCGTGGCGGCTACGCTGACCACGGCGAGCAAGAAAATGTAGCCGATCCGGGTGCGTTCCGGCCGCAGGCGCCCAACGAGGCGTTTGAACGAGCCCTTGAAGTCTTTGGCCTTCTCTCCGGTGCCCACGAGTCCCGGCGGGCCGAAACCCGGGCCTTGGCGGCGGCGTCCCACGCCGCCTCGCGCGGGTGGCGTGCCTCCCGCGGGCGCTTGGCCGTTTTCCCCATTCACAGGGACCGCGCCGGGCGCTATCTGGTCCTTACGCTCTTCGGCGCTCATGCCACTTCCTCCGCGGTCAGCTGCGAGTAAACGATCTCCTGGTACGTCTCACATGTGTCGACGAGGTCCTTGTGCTGGCCAACGCCGCATACGCCGCCCTGCTCCAACACCACAATCTGGTCGGCATGCAGGATCGTGCTGACTCGTTGGGCCACCACGATCACAGTGGCGTCCTTCGTCTCCTGCTTGAGCGCAGCCCGCAGCATGGAGTCCGTCTTGAGGTCCAGAGCCGAGAAGCTGTCATCGAACACGTAGACGTCCGGCCTCTTGACGATGGCTCGGGCGATTGCCAGGCGCTGGCGCTGACCACCGGACACATTGCTGCCGCCCTGGGTGATGGGCTCCTCCAGCCCCTCAGACATAGCCCTCACGAACTCCTCGGCCTGGGCTATGCGCAGCGCCTGCCACAGTTCTTCGTCCGTCGCATCCGGTTTGCCGTAGCGCAGGTTGCTGGCGACGGTCCCCGAGAACAGGAACGCCTTCTGGGGAACGAACCCGATGTGCTGCCACAAGTCCGAGCGCTGCATATCCTTGATGTCCACGCCGTCGATGAGGATGCTCCCCGAGGTGACATCGTTGAGGCGTGGGATGAGTCCGATAAGCGTCGACTTGCCGCTGCCCGTACTCCCCACGATGGCGGTGGTCTCGCCGGGCCGGGCTGTGAACGCGATGTGGTTCAGAATGGCATCTTGGGCGCCCGGGTACCGGAACTCCACGTCCCGGAACTCCACCAGCCCTCTTTTGTCCCCACTCCTGAAAGGCAAGTGGATGGGCTGGACGGGGTCCTTGATAGAAGGCACCACGTCGAGCACTTCCTGGATGCGGTCCCCGGAGGCGACTGCCCGCGGGATCATGGCCGCCACCATCGTGGACATGAGCACTGCGAACAGGATCATCATCACATACTGGACGAACGCCAAGAGGTTGCCCACCTGGATCCCGCCGGAGTCGATACGATGCGCGCCGAACCACATGATGCCCACGGTGGACATGCTCTGGATGAACATGAGGACGGGAAAGACCAGAGCGAAGAGCCTGAAGACGCTCTGTGTGGTATTGGTGAGGGCCTGGTTGGCGGTGGCGAACCGCTTCTCCTCATACTCGACGCGGGCGAAGGCCCGTATCACCCGGACACCGCCGAGTTTCTCGCGCATGATCTGGTTTATGCGGTCGATGCGCGCCTGGATGCTTCGGAACAAGGGGAGTGCTTGCCGAAGCACCACGAACAAGAAGATGAACATCACCGGCAGGATGATCGCCAGTGAGATGGACAGGGGCTTGTCTTGCCTGAGGGCCATGATAATACCGCCGATGGCCATCATCGGTGCATACAGCATAAGCGTCAGCCCGATAGCCAGTAGCTGCTGCACCTGCTGCACGTCGTTGGTGTTTCGGGTGATGAGAGAGGGAGTGCCGAACCGGCCGATCTCACTCTGGGACAGGCTCTCCACTTTGCGGTAGAGCGCGCCCCTTACGCCCCGGCCCGTGCCCATGGCGGTCTTCGCACCGTTCCACGACGCGGCCACGGCGCAGAGGACGATCCCCACGGTGACGGCGAGCATGATGCCCCCCGTCCGGATGATGTAACCGGTGTTGGGGTGGGGGATGGCGAGAACCCCGTTGTCGATGATATCGGCGTTGAGGGTCGGCAAATAGAGGTTACCAATGGCCTGCCCCAGCACGATCAGGAATATCAGGCCGATGCGCCATTTGTAAGGTTTGAGATACGTCAGCAGCAGCTTCTTCACTTACACCCCCCGCCCCTCGTGGTCTTTGGTCCCGGCGCCGGTGAGCGCCGCAATGTGGCCGGATACCTCGTCGAGGATCCGGGCCAGTTCTTCCTTGTCACTGTCGCTCAGTGCCCCGATGGTGTTGTTCAAGTAGTCCTCGAACGCGGCCCGCTGTTCCATCTCCCGGCATCTGCCCTCGTCGGTGAGGAACACCCGGGTGACCCGATGGTCGGTGGCATCCGCCTCGCGGCGCACCGCCCCCGATCTCTCCATGCCCTGCAGGATGCTGGTGACCCGGGGCCGGGACAGGTGCAGCGTATCAGCCAGGTCGCGCTGGCTCAGCCCGTCGCTCCGCGCCAGCAGCCGGAGGGCGAAGACCTCCCCGTGATGAGGCGTCTCGGGGTTGACGAACCGGCGCTGCATCGCCTGGCGGTGCATGTGGAACGCCCGCCCGAACGCTTGAAAGGCCCGGCTGGTGACGGGGTCGAACGCTTCCCCGTGTTCCGGCGGTGGGCCGGCGATGTGATCGCAATCATTCATGGCGAAACAGTTTTGCACAGAATCAAATTGCAGTCAACCGGCCGTCCGGTAAGTAGACTGCCACGAGGCGCCGCAACCGCTCGCCCGCGGCAGTGGAAGCGTGCTCGACCGGCGAAAGGTTGACTGGGCGAGGACCAACCTATACAGTCCTCTGTCATGAACGGACTCACATCACACACACAATGGAAGACCCTTGCGGTCGAGGCCAAAGCACTCGCCGCCACGGGCGAGTTGGGACAAGCGATCGAGGCCGGCGAGAAGGCCCTCGCCGCGGCGGAAGCCGAGCTGGGAACCGGCCACGCGGCTGTCGGTTACATCGTCGCCGACCTGGCGGTGCTGCACGAGACCGCCGGTGCCTACCGGCAGGCGGCAGCCTTCTACGAACGAGCTCTGGAGACGCGGCGCAAGAGCCTGGGCGACGACGAGCCGGCGGTCGCGCTGGCCGAGGAGAACCTGGCCCGTATCTACCACCTCTTGGGACGGGATGCGGATGCCATTCCCCTGTACCAAAGGGCCCTAGCCGTGCGGGAAGCGGCGCTTGGCGTCGACCATCCCAAAGTTTCCGTCACCCTCGACGACCTCGGGGACGCACTCCTTGGCGCGGACGCCTGCGACGAGGCGCTCGGTCTCTACCGACGGGCACTCACCATCCGCGAGGCCGCGTTCGGCGCGGGCCATCCCCGCCTGGCCCCCAGCCTGGACCGCATCGCCACGGTGGAGCAGGCGCAGGGCGACCATGCGGCGGCAGAACAGGCCTTCCAGGACGCGGCGGCGCTACGCAAGCGCGCACACGGCGGCGCAGATGCGTCCGGAGCCGTCAGCCTCCAGCATCTAGCGGCTCTCGCGGCCGCCCAGGGTGACACCGACAAGGCTCGGTCCCTCTACCAGCAGGCGTTGGGCACTCTGGAAACGGCCGCCGGTCCAGAGGCTCTCGGCTTGGCCGTCAGCCTGGAAGCGCTGGCCGGGTATCTCACCCTCGACGAGAAGCAGGCCGACGCTCAGCCCCTGCTCGAGCGGGCACTTGCCATCAAAGAGAAGCACCTCGGCCCGGTCCATCCCGAAGTGGCCGTCACGCTCACCACCCTCGGCGCCCTACTCGACAGCCGGGGCCGGGTCACCGACGCGTTGTGGAACTGCGAGCGCGCCCTCCATATCCGTCAGGATTCTTTCGGCCCCGACCACCCGCTCGTGGCCGCCAGCCTCACCCAGGTCGGCGAGCTGTACCGAGCCCGCGGGCAGTACGCGCTGGCCGAGCCCCTCTTCGAGAAGGCGCTAGCCATCCGCGACAAGATCCTGAGCCCGGACGACCCCGACCTCGCCAAGAGCCTGGCCGACCTGGCCGAGCTCGACCTGGTGCAGGGCCGCTACGCGGCCGCCGAGCCGCTCTACGAGCGGGCCATCGCCATCAGGGAGAAGGTCTTCGGCCCCGACGACCCGAGTCTGGCGCTCAGCCTCAACGGCCTTGCCGTCCTCTCCTCGGTGCAGGGGCGCTACGACGAGGCTGAGCCGCTCTACAAACAGTCGCTGGCCATCTGGGAGAAAAGCCTCGGGCCCGAGCACCCGGACGTGGCCACCAGCCTGGGCAACCTGGCCGTGATGTACCAGGAGCAAGGCCGTTACGGAGAGGCCGAGGCGCTTCAGAAACGGGCGCTGACCATCCGCGAGAAGGCCCTGGGGCCGGAGCACGAGCACGTCGCCACCACCATCGAGAACCTGGCCGAGCTATACCGCCTGCAGGGCCGCTACGACGAAGCCGAGCCTCTCTACACCCGGGCCTTGGAAGTCCTGGAGAAGAGCCTCGGCGGCGAGCATCCCGAAGTGGCGGTAAGTCTGAACAACCTGGCCGAGTTATACCGCGCGCAGGGCCGCTTCGACGAAGCCGCCCCCCTCTACGAGCGGGCGCTTACGGTGGCGGAAGCGGCCCTTGGACCCGACCATCCGGACGTGGCCCTCATCCTCACCGGCATGGCCGCCCTGTACGATCAGACCGGCAGGGCCGCGGAAGCGGCCGGCCTCAACAAGCGGGCAGAGGCCATCCGCAAGATCGAGCGGTAGCAAGCGGAGCGGTCGCGGGCCTGAAAGTAGGACTGAAAATGAGAGGGGCGCCCAGATGGGCGCCCCTCTTTACTTGCCGCATTGGCCAGGCTTCCTACTCGATGCCCACCAAAAGTTGCCCCCGCTGGGCGGTATCGCCCTTGGCGACGGCCACCACGGTGACCTTGCCTTTCTTGGGCGCGCGCAACTCGTTCTCCATCTTCATCGCCTCGAGGACCACGAGCGGGGTCCCCTCAGCGACGGCGTCGCCCACTTTGACGAACACGTCGACGATCTTGCCGGGCACCGGGGCGAAGAGGCCGTCCTTGGCTTCGGCGGCGGCTGCTGCCGCGCCCGGCGGGGTGGACGTTGGGGCGGCCGCCCCGGAGGTGCCGGTCACCGCCGGTCCCGCTTCCCGGACCAGGTCCGATACCGTCAGCGGCACCCTCTCCCCCGCCACTTCCAGGGTGAAGCACCCGACATCCTCGGTACTCTCCACCACGCGGACCTCAAAGGTCTTGTCCCCCACCTGAAGCGTCCGCTTGTCGGCGGTGGCGGAGCCGGTCTTCGTCTCGAACTTCTCGCCGTCGATGGTGATGGCGCCATCCGCAGCCGCCGAGACCGTGTATTCCTTGCCGTCCACCTGGAGCTTGAACTTCATGTCAGTACCTCCAGGACAGAGCGCGCGCGCCAACTAGTTCGGCCCTACCGGCCGCCGCCCAAGCGGGCGTGGCGGGCGCGGCTTCGGGCGCGCACGACTCAGTGGCCTCGGACGCCACCGCGGCCTCGGCCGGCTGCGGCGCGCAGGTCGCTTCCTTGTCGACACCGAGCAGACCGGCGACAGCCGCTACCAGCGCTGCCAGCTCTTCCGTGGGCCGTTCCTTCCGGTCGCGCCGGGCGAAGAATTCCAGCGCCACCTGAGGGAACATGGCGTACGACATCAGGTCTTCATCGCTGTACGTGATGCCCAACTCGTCCAGCTCGGCCCGGCGCTTCGGCAACTCCGGCTCCAGCATGTCGGCCGGGCGCACCGTGATGGGCGTCTCGTCGCCGATGGCGAGCTTCTGGACCTCTGGGTCGATGGGCGCAGGGGTGCGGCCGTAGTAGCCTTGGACGAGGCCCCGGGTCTCCTTGGTGACCATCTTGTAGCGGCCCATCAGCACGTTGAGCGTCGCTTGCGTCCCGACGATCTGCGAGGTGGGCGTCACCAGCGGCGGATAGCCCAGTTCCTTGCGAACTCGCGGCACCTCCTCCATCACCTCGGGCATACGATCGAGGGCGCCCTGCTCCTTGAGCTGGTTGGACAGGTTGGAGATCATCCCGCCCGGGATCTGCCACATCAGCACGGCCGGGTCCACGGCGGTGAAGGTGCTCTCGTACGCCCGGTACTTCTTGCGGATGGTGCGGAAGTACTCAGAGATCTCCTCCAGCAGGCCGATGTCCATGCCCGTGGCCCTGTCGCTACCGGCCAGCGCCGCCACCATGGACTCCGTCGGCGGATGGGACGTGCCCATCGACATCGAAGAGATGGCGCAGTCGAGGATGTCGGCGCCGGCCTCCACCGCCTTGAGGTAGGCCATGGAAGCCATCCCCGAGGTGTAGTGGCAATGCATATGCACGAGGATCTCGGGATGGGCCTGCTTGAGGGCAGAGACCAACTCGTATGCGTCCTGGGGGTTGAGCAACCCGGCCATGTCCTTGATGGCGATACTCTGGGCGCCTAGCTCCGCGAGGCGCGCCGCATAGTCCACGAACGTCTTGACGGAGTGGACGGGGCTCTTCGTGTAGCTGATGGTGCCTTCCACCCACTGCCCGTTCTCCCGGACCGCCTTAATGGCCGTCTCCAGGTTGCGCGGGTCGTTGAGGGCGTCGAAGATGCGAAACACGTTGATGCCGGCCAGGGCCGCCAGACGGACGAACTCCTCCACCACGTCGTCGGCGTAGTTGCGGTAGCCGACGGCGTTCTGGCCCCGCAGCAGCATCTGCAGGCGGGTGTCCGGCATGGTGGTCTTGAGGGCCCGGACGCGCTCCCACGGATCCTCGTTGAGGAACCGCATCATGGAGTCGAAGGTAGCCCCGCCCCACATCTCGATGGACCAGTAGCCGGCCTTGTTGATCGTAGACGCGATGGGCAGCATGTCCTCGGTGCGCATCCGCGTCGCGAGCAGCGACTGGTGTGCGTCGCGCAGGACGAGGTCGGTGATGTAGACGGGTTTGACGGCGCCGGCCTCGGCCGCGCCTTTGTCTCCGGCCGCCGCACTCACAGCGGGATGTTCCCGTGCTTCTTGGGCGGACGCCCTTCCCGCTTGGATGCGCAGGCCTCGAGTGCCGCCACCAGCCGTGGACGCGTGTCCGCCGGCTCGATGACGTCGTCCAGATAGCCCCGCTTCGCAGCCGTGATCGGCGAATGGGCTTCCCAACCCCGCACCGCGCTCTCAGCGGCCGAAGTGGCGATCTCGGCCGACGGCCAAGCGAGGTTGAAGTCGGCACGGATGTGCTTGGACGCCATCACTTCGTAGGCTTCCCCGTACGCCTTGCCTATCACCACTGTCAGCTTGGGCACCGAGGCCTCACAGTAGGCATAGAGCAGCTTGGTGGCATCGCGCAGCAGCCCCGCCCGCTCCTGGGCCTTGCCGGGCATGAACCCGGGCGTGTCCACGAACGTGAGGAGCGGGACGTTGAAGGCATCGCAGGTACGCACGAAGCGGGCGCCCTTAGCCGCAGCGTCCATGTCCAGACGGCCGGCCAGTTCAAGCGGCTGGTTGGCCACCACGCCGATGGCCCGCCCGTTCAGCCGGGCGAAGCCGACCACCAGGTTCTTGGCCCAGCCGGTCTGCAGTTCGAGGAAGCGGCCGTCGTCCACCACGGCGCCGACGACGTCGCGAACGTCGTAGCCGTCCTGATCGTCGCCACCCGCCAGCATCAGCTTCTCGAGGGCAGCGTCGCGCCAGCCAGCCGGATCGGTGCAGGCCGCTCGGGGAACGTCCTCCAGGTTGTTCTGCGGCAGATAGGACAGGAGTTCCCTCACCGCCAGCAGGCAGGCCGCCTCATCGTCGGCGGCGAGGTGAGCCACGCCGCTCTGCTCGCTGTGGGTGCGCCCGCCACCGAGTTCCTCGACGGTGGTCTCCTCGCCCAGCACGGTCCGCGCCGCCTCGGGCCCGGTGAGGAACATCTGCCCCTCACCCTTGACCATGAGCGTGAAGTCCGCGAGCGCCGGCGAGTACGCTGCGGCGCCCCCGCACCGCCCCATGATGGCGGCGATCTGCGGAACCACGCCGCTGGCCATGACGTTACGGAAGAAGATCTCGGCGTAGCCGCCCAACGCGCTCAGCCCGCCGTCCTGCTGCCAGCGCTCCCCGGCATCGTGGATGCCGATGATGGGCGCGCCGTTCTTCATGGCCAGGTCGACTACCTTCACCGTCTTCTGAGCGAAGCGTTCCCGAGAGGACCCGTCGGTCTGCTCGCCGTCCTGTGAGAACAAGTAGACGTCCCGACCGTTCACTTTTCCGTGCCCGGTCACGACGCCCTCGACGAGCACGTCCAGCTCTACGAACGTCCCCAGATCAACCACGCCGAGCACCCGCTCGCGGGCGCTGAGCAGTCCGTTCCTCGTGCGCGCCGCCGCCTGCTCGGGGCCCCCTTCCAGGAGGGCCTCCTTCCTCAGCAGGCGCAGCCGCTCCAGCCTCTCCTCGCCCGTCACGGCCGCGAGTTCCTTATGCAAGTGGTCATCGCCACGCTTCTCCTGGTATCAGTCCGCATTGGTGCGTGCCATGCTACACGGAAACCGGCGCGGAGGAAACAGGGGTCTACGAGGGGTGTAGTATCGAGAAAGCGGGCGCCGCGGCGCCGCACCGAGGACGCCGAGCCCAGGAAGGAGGACGATGACAAGGCTGAGCCGCACAGCGCTTCGGTCACCGGTCCTCCCGGCCGCGCTCGTTCTGGCCGTCGCGCTCGGCCTGCTGCTTTCGGGATGTGGCGGGCAGGCCGCCTCTACGTCCAGTTCGGGCGCCCCGCCCACCGTCGCTACCTCCTCGGGCCGGACCGTACACTTCACCACCGAGGACGGCATCGACCTCGGCGGTCACGTCTTCGGGTCGGGGCGCGACGGGGTAATCCTCTGCCACATGTACCCGGCCGATCAGTCCAGCTGGTACCTCACCGCACAAGAACTGGCCGCTCAGGGATACCTTGTGCTCACGTTCGACTTCCGGGGCTACGGCCAGTCCGGCGGCCAGAAGGAGATCGACAAGATCGACCGGGACGTCACCGCCGCGATAACCGAGATCCGCACCGAGGGCGCGACCGCGGTCGTGCTCGCTGGGGCGTCCATGGGCGGCACCGCCGCACTCATCGCCGGCGACAGGGCACAGGCCCTGTCGAGCATCCGGCTGGCCGGCATCGCCACGCTCTCGGCGCCGGTGGAGTTCGAAGGCCTCTCGGCGGCGGACGCTGTGCCTCACATCCTCGTTCCCCTGCTCTTCATCGCCGCAACGGGAGACGTCGGTGCGGCCGGAGCCCGGCAACTGGAGCAACTCTCGTTCGGCAAAGGCGAGCTGCAGATCCTTCCGGGCAGTGACCACGGTACCAACCTCCTGAGCGGTAGCCAGGGCCCGAAGGTCTACCAGCTACTCGTTGGCTTCATCAAGACCTGCTTGAAGACGCTGTGACCGAGGCGAACGCTCAGGCGGCCCTCGACTGCCGCGACATCCGCAAGCGCTTTCACTCGACGGTCGCCCTTCAAGGCATCACCCTAGCGGTGCCGCGCGGCAGTATCTTCGGCTTCCTCGGCCCGAACGGCGCCGGCAAGTCCACCCTGGTGAAGATCCTCACCGGGCTGGTCCACCCGGACTCAGGAGGCGTGACGGTGCTCGGGAACAAGCCTGGCTCCCGCGCTGCCCAGAGGGACATCGGCTACCTGCCCGAGCACTTCCGCTTCCCCGGCTGGCTCACGGCCACCGAACTGCTGGGGTTCCACGGCCGGCTGCTCGGGGTCCCGGTGGACACCGACCGGCTCCTTGGGTTGGTGGGCCTCACCGAGGCCGCCGACCGCCGGGTGGCCGAGCTGTCCAAAGGCATGCAGCAGCGCCTCGGCTTGGCCCAGGCCCTGGTCGGCGAGCCGGAACTCGTGTTCCTCGATGAGCCCACGAGCGCGCTCGACCCCCTGGGGCGCATCGACGTCCGCGACGTGCTCGTGCATCTCAAGGAGCGCGGCACCACCGTGTTCCTCAACAGCCACCTGCTCACCGAGGTGGAGAAGATCTGCGACCGGGTGGCTGTCATCGACCGTGGCTCAGTGGTAGCAATGGGATCGATGGACGAGTTGCTGCAGGGACCGGCCGCCCGCATAGAAGTCGGCGCTCTGGCCCCGGAGATGGTCGACACGGCAGTCCGGGCCCTCGCCGCCGCGGGAGCCGGCGGCGGCTCCTACCAGTCCGGCGTCCTCACGGTGCCGGTGGCGTCTCGGGATGACCTCCCCCGGGTCGTAGTCACCATCGTCGGCCTGGGCATCCCGGTGTATGAAGCGGGATTGGTACGCCGCTCGCTGGAGGACGCGTTCGTCCAACTGGTTCGGGAGCACGAATCAGGGCGTAGCGAGGGGGTGGCATGAAAGCCTCCGACCTTTCTCTGCGAGACCTCTCCCGGCCCCGCGGTCGGCTGGCCCCGGGCAGCGCCATACGGCAGGTGCTCACCCTCGCGGCCTTCACCTGGAAAGAGGGACTGCGGCGCCGCATGGTGCTGGTAGGGATGATCCTCACGCTCGCCTTCGTCGTCCTCTATGGCCTCGGCGGCTACTTCGCGTTCCACTACCAGGGCAGCCTGGGCCTCGACCGGGGCCTGGCCGGCGCTCGCGGCCTCATCGCTGAAGCGGCGCTCAGCATCCTCATGAGGCAGATCGCGGCCTACGTGATGCTTTCGATGGGCGTCTTCATGGCGACCATCCTCACGGTGACCATGTTGGTCTTCTCGGCCTCGGGGATGATCTCCGGAGACGCGGAGAACGGCACCCTTCAGACCATCGTCACCCGGCCGCTTGCCCGCTATCACCTGCTGCTGGGGCGCTACCTGGGCTTCGCCTCGATCTTCCTGGCCTATCTCATCGTCGTAACGGGGTTGCTGGTGGGTCTCACCCGGGCGTTCAGCGGCTTCGCCCCGCCCGCACCGGTGCAGGCCATCGGCCTGATCGCCCTCCAGGGGCTCATCCTGCTGGCGCTCGCCTCGGTGGGCACCACCGTGCTCCCTCCGCTGGCCACGGGCGTCCTCGTCTTCATGGGATACGGCGTCGCGTTCATCGGTGGCGTCGTCGGCCAGATAGGCGGCCTGCTGTCCAACCACGTCGCCCAGATGATCGGGACGGTCGTGTCTTTCCTCGTCCCGTCGGACCTGCTCTTCCGTGGAGGCCTCCATGGCCTGGCCCCCAGCATCCCCACGGAGCTCGCGGGCATCGTCCAGGCTGGGCCGTTCGGCAACGCCTCTCCGGTATCGGGGCCGATGCTCGTCTACTGCTTCGGCTACCCCGTGGTGGCCCTCACCGCTGCCTGCTGGCTGTTTTCCCGTAAGGATTTATAGGAGCAGCCCCCCTGCACCGCCGGCGGGTACGGCTGACCGGCCGGTTATCAAAGTGTAGTAGAATACTTTACTTAAGCGTATTTGGTCCGTCCTGCACAAGACACCGAGGGAGTTGTCATGAGCGTTCGCCATTTCGCCGGCCGCCATGCCGTCTGGCTCGTCGCTGTAGCCGCCTTGCTAGTGATCGCGGCTCTGACTGCCGGGTGCGGAGGGTCCTCTGCCGGCGCCACCACGTCGGGCAGTACCGCGGTGACCGCAGGCCCAGGAACAACGTCGGGCGGCACAGCCACGACCGGCGGCGCAGGCACAACGGCCGCCCCCGGCGGAACGGTCACCAGCGCAGCCACGGCCGGCCAGACCGTTCAGGTCGTGATGAAGAACCGCACGTACGACCCGCAGCAGGTCACGGTCAAGGTCGGCGACACGGTCACCTGGGTGAACCAGGATTCTCCCAATCATGACGTGGTGGCGGACAACGGCGAGTTCAAGAGCGAACTCTTCGCCAACAGCGGCAGTTTCAGCTTCACCTTCACCAAAGCAGGCACCTATCCCTACCACTGCAGCATCCATCCGGGAATGGTCGGGACGGTGGTAGTGCAGTAGGGCTGGCACGCCGCTGAACGGCGAGGCGCCGCTCTTCAGCGGCCTTAGCTCTGGACCTCGGGGCGCGTCTCGCGTTCCCGAGGCCGGGTGAGCGCGCGGCTCCAGATGCGGGCGAAGTGGATCGCCTGGGCGAGGGCTGGGACGGGCCGCTCGCGAACCACCCGCGGGCCCATCACGATGGCGTCCTCGTAGGCCTCTACCACTTGACCGACGAGCCGGTCCCACGAGTACCGCTCGGCCCGCTCCATGCCGGACGCCGTGAGATCGGCGCGCAACTCGGGGCTTTGCAGGATGGTGAAGAGGGCGCCCTCAAGGGCCGCCGGGCTGTCGGGCGGCGTGAGCAGGCCGGCAGCCCCCTCAGCAAGGACCGCCCGGTACCCCGGGATGTCGGACGCCACCACGGGCAGGCCGGCCGCCATAGCCTCCACCAAGATGATGCCGAAGCTCTCCCCTCCGTTGGACGGTGCGCAGAGGACCTGCGCCTCCGACATCTCTTTGATCTTCGCCTCGTGCGACACCCTGCCCAGCGCGGTGATACCCGTGAGTTCCCGATCCGGAGAGCGCCGGCCCCGGTCGGCGAAGGCCTGCAGCTCCTCCGGGGTCGGCCCGGCAAGAACGAGCGAGGCATTCGGCAGTCGCCTGCGAAGGCCCTGGAAGGCCTCGAGCAACGCGGGCAGGCCCTTCCTGGGCTCCGGCCGACCGATAAACAATACGCGGCCCGGCACCTTCTGGCCGGCGCGAGCAGCGACATAACGCTCTATCTCGATACCGTTGGGGATCACTCGGTAGTCGCCCGGGAAATGCGAGATGACGGTCTGCCTGGCCGTCTCGGACACCACGATATTCAGGGTGATGCTGGCCATAATGCGCTCGGCCAGCGGCCGCCAACGCTCGTAGAAGGCGGAAACCGCACCAGCCGCATGGAACGTACCGACGACCGGGGCTTTCGCCATCATGGTGGCGGCGGCCCCGACAGCAGGGATGTTGGGCTCGTGCACGTGCACCACGTCGAGCTTGAGCGGCTCGAGGATGCGGCTCATCTTACCGAGCATGAAAAAGGACCCATTGACGTACGCCACCGATCCGTTGGCCGGGACCGGCATCGGCCTACCGGCCGAGATGAAGTTGGTGGGAATGACGGTCTGCGAACGCCGCAGGTCACCCGCCGGGGCGATCACGAACACGTCGTTGCCGCTGCGCTCGAGGTGGCGCACGAGGCTCATTACGTGGCTGTTCACACCTCCCGGCACTGTCCACGCATACGGCGAGACCAGACCTATCCTCATAGACCCTCTCCGCTCACTTGGCAGGGACATCGCAGGGTACAACGGCAGATTTTCTATCGGCCATAGTATCGCCTTATGCAGATGGTGGATAGCGGCCGGGACCATCGCGAAAGCATGGTTCAGGAGAGACCGGAAACGAATCCTTCCAAGCTGTCCTCCGGAGCTACCCGAACGCGCGGCCAGTCATACCTGGAGACTGCATCCAGCCCCTTGCCCGGAAGATTCGTGACCGCCATCAGATAACCCGCCGCCCGGGCCGCAGCGATGACCTGCGGATCGGTCTTGCCGTTCGGATAGCAGAGCACGAGCGGGGCCACACCCAACTGCTGGAGGATCGTCTCCCGCGAGCCCGCCAACTCCTTCTGCAGTGTCTGGGGATCCACCTGGCGCAGGTTCTTGTGGTCGTAGGTATGCGACTCGATGGCCATACCGGCCGCCTGCATGGTGCGCAGGTCGTCCCAGGTCATGGAGAGCTTGTTCCCCACGAACCCCGTGATCACGAAGAAGGTGGCAACGAAGCCGTGTTCCCGCAGGATGGGGAACGCTTTCGTGAAGTTGTCCATATTACCGTCATCGAAGGTGAGGGCCACGGGCTTGTCCGGGAGGCGCCTCTCCCCGGCCATGGCCGCGTAGATGTCCTCGAGGGTCACCGGGTGGTAGCCGTGGCCGGCCAGGTAGTCCATCTGCTGCCTGAACATCCCGGTGGCGACCGTCAGGCCCACACTCCAAGGGCCGGCCGGCGGCGGAGTGTCGTCGACAAAGTGATACATGAGGATGGGGACCCCCAGAGACGGCGCCCCGGCCGGAAGCGTCGCCGGCAATCCAGGGCCTGCGGTGGTCGAGGTGGAGGCGGAAGGCGTCGAGCCCGATGCCGGCGGAACTGCTTGGCCGCCCGGCGACCGGGCCGGCAACGCTCCGGTGGAGGTGACGGCAGGGAAGGTGGTGCTCGTCGGAACGGGGCGGCCGGTGGTCACGGTGGCCTGAGGCGCCGCAGGCCCGGATGCGTTGGGAGCTTCGGATGCGGGCGGCCTTGTGCAACCGAACGATGCGCCGGCAAGGACCGCCAGCGCAAAGACGATGGTCAATACGGAGATGCCTCGCTTTTCTAGCATGACGCTAGGCGGACGGAGATGCCTGGCCCGGGGTTCCTGCTGTCGGGGCGGCGGGCGGTGTCCTGGTCGGCGCGACGTGTGCCTCGTATTAACCTTGTTGACCTTGAACTGCCCCATCGACCCTCTCCATGAATCTGCGACTTCCCCGCACCGGCATGCTCCCCGGGCGTTTTGGCACTAAACCGGCTGTCATTCGCAACGGCCCTCGGCAGGAGGTCCGCCAAAGACCGCGAAAGTGACAGATACAGGACATGGCGGTATAATGCGCCGCCAAGTGGTACGGCTGGCGACGCCCGGTCTGTAGCAGCACAAGGACCAGGCGGCCCAGGAGGTATAGGTGCCCCGCACCAAACGCAAAGCTCACGCTCTGCTCAAGCGCCTAGTGGCGCTCATTATCGTCGGTGCTCTGCTGCTGCTCTCGATCTCCAGCATTTCTCAGGCGGCGACGACCCCTGCCATCAAGCAGGCCAAGTCGCAGGCTCAAGCCCTCCTCGAACTCGTGAACAAGCTCGACGACGAGATGAGCGCGGCCACCGAGGATTACGACCAGGCTCAACAGGCGCTGGACGACACCAAGGCCCAGGTCGAAAAGAGCACTGCCGACATCAGCCGGGCGCAAGTGGACCTGCAGAAGAGCCAGGACCAGCTGAACCAGCGCCTGGTGGACATCTACAAGGCCGGGAACCTCAATATGCTCAGCGTCATCCTCGGCGCCACCGACTTCTCCGACCTCATCACCCGAGTCGACCAATATCAGCGCATCGGCAAACAGGACTCCGAGTTGCTCGACCAGGTGAAGACGTACAAGAAGGAGGTGTCCGACCGCAAAGCCCAGTTGCAGGTCGAACTCCAGCAGCAGCAGCAGGACGCCGACAAGGCCCAGACCGCCAAGCAGAAAGTCCTGTCACGGCTCAGCAAGCAGCAGAAGGCGCTCAAGGGCAAGGAGAGCCAGATCGCGGCCCTCGAAAAAGCGGAGGCCGCCCGCCAGGCCCAGCTGGCCGCCGAAGCCAGGGCCCAGCAGAAGTTCCTGTCCTCTCGCGCGGGCATCGTGGTCAGCACAGCTCTGAAGTACCTTGGAGTGCCGTATGTGTGGGCCGCCTCCAGCCCTAGCGGCTTCGACTGTTCCGGTCTGGTCAAGTACTGCTACGCCAGGGTGGGCATCTCCCTACCCCACTCCAGCGCCATGCAGTACAACTACGGTACCCACGTGTCGCAAAGCCAGCTCAAGCCCGGCGATCTCGTCTTCTTCTACACTCCCATCCACCACGTGGGCATCTACATCGGCAACGGCAACATGGTCAACGCCACGGGCACCCACGTGCAGATCGGGACCATCTACAAGAACAGCTACCACGGGGCCACCCGGCTGCTCTAGACCTCCTGTTTCGCCGCCCGCCGCCTGGACCCGAGACTTCATGGCCGCGATGAACGGAGCTGAGCCGCCTCCGCCAGGCAGGGTTGCCTGTGCGGCCCCGCGGCGGTAGACTCGTGGCCCTTCAGCCATAGGAACGGAGGCCCACTTGGACTTCCTGGAACTCGTGAGATCTCGATACGCGTGCCGCGCCTACCAACCCAGGCCCATCGAAGAGGACAAGCTGCTGCGCGTGCTCGAAGCGGTCCGCCTGGCCCCGTCCGGCTCCAACCGGCAGCCCTGGAAGTTCGTGGTCGTCCAGGATCCGGAGGTCAAACGGAGGCTCGTGCGCGCCTGTGCCAATCAGCGTTTCATCGCGACCGCGCCCGTGGTCGTCGCCGGCTGCGGCCTGATGCCCGACCGCATTATGAGTTGCGGCGTCCCAGGCGATCCCGTGGACCTGGCCATCGCCCTCGAGCACCTCTCCCTGGCCGCCACGGCTGAGGGCTTGGCGAGCTGTTGGGTCGGTGCCTTCTCCCAAGACGAGGTGCGCGAGGTGCTCGGCATCCCGCGGACGGCCAAAGTCATCGAGCTGATGACCATCGGCTACCCGGCCGACATGCCGCGGGCGAAGACGCGCAAGCCCTTGTCGGAGATCATCAGCATAGATCAGTGGGAGTAGCGCCTCCTTCGACCGCCGCCTGCGCCGCGAAGCGCGAGCGCGTGCGGGCCGCGATGCGGTACCTCGGCCCATGGATGATCTACCCGCACCCCTACCCAGCGATGTGCCGCCTGCTCCACCGCCGGCGGGAGCCGCAGGAATCGCGCTCGTCCAGCACCGGCGGCTGACGGGCGAACAGCGGGCGGCCCCCTCCTAGCCGATCTGCCCAGCCAGGTAGTTCTCCAGCCCGGTCTGCACTATCTGTTCGAGCTGCGCCTCCAGCCAGTCGACATGCTCCTCCTCCTGCCCGAGGATGCCCTCCAGCAGTTGCTTGGAACCGTTGTCGCCGACCTCCATAGCCAACTTGATGCTTTCGTTGTAGCCCTTGACGGCGCCGTACTCGCGGTCGAGGTCGTGCTTATGCATGTCCGGCACGACCGACCCGATGTGGAGTTTCTGCAGGTCGCTGACGAGCGGCCTGCCCTCCAGGAACAGGATCCGCTCGATGAGCTTCTCCGCGTGTTTCATCTCCGTGATCGCCCGCTGCCACACCGGGTCGTAGAGCTTCCCGTAGTGCCAGTTTTCGAGCATCTCAGCATGCACCGTGTACTGGCTGATGGCGGTAAGTTCCTCGGCCAGGCGCGCGTTGAGCGCCTCGATCATCCTCGCGTCACCCTGCATGGCACACCTCCTGGGAGTCATCCGGTCGTTCGCCGGAATGTACCCCGATCGCCACGCTCAGAAACGTCTCGTCCGGCAGCCCGCGGCTTCTCCCACCGCGACCTTACTCAGGCCGGCG
>Ga0182021_10003883_pt1 | contig 17530 bp, 16 predicted proteins | sample 612E3MmetaG_FD_120493 | JGI IMG/M metagenome (GOLD analysis project Ga0182021, IMG submission 120493) | Permafrost microbial communities from Stordalen Mire, Sweden - 612E3M metaG (Illumina Assembly) | ecosystem: Environmental > Terrestrial > Soil > Wetlands > Permafrost | place: Sweden... | reverse complement strand
GCGTCGGCCCCTCGGCCTGTCACGGACCTGCGCTTCGCGCCAGGTTCGGCGTCAGCGGGAGGTGTTGTCCGGGGCATCTGCCAGCTCTTCCTCCAGCTCTTCCTCCAGCTCGGGGCTGTCGGCGGGACTCGCGATCAGGGGCGGAGCGTCTGTCGCCTCGTCGTCGTCATCGACGATGTCGGGTGAATCCTGCTCCAGCGTGCGTTCGTACCGCACGGGGCGCCTCGCCGCGAAACGTCGCGAACGACGGATCCGGTTGGCGTCCCAGAGCGCTGCCACGACGAGGGTCAGAGCCACCCCAAGGCCGGCCGCGACGACCGCCGAACGCAACCGGTTCTTGCCGACCTCCTGCGCCTGCGTGTCGAGGGTCACCACCATCGACGTGATCCGGTCAGCCTTCGCCACGCCGAGTGTCGACTGGATGTCGTCAAGACGCTGCGGCGCACGGGAGACGAGGATGTCGCGGATGTTGAGGGCGGTGCCGGGAGAGCTGTCCTTGACGTCGATCAAGAGCAGAGGGCTACTGGTACGCGGGTCGGCCTGGACTGTGTCGGTCTCATCCTTGCTGATCGCCTGGAGTTCCAGCTGCGTCGCCTGGTCGGTCAGGGCCACCCCGATGAGGTCGACGACCTGACCCAGCCCTCCGAGTCGGAGGTACGGGTTCGCCCCATCTATTGCCGACGACGCCGGTGGCAGAAGCAGGATCGTCGCGGTGACTTCGTAGGTCGGCTTCGTCACTACGTACGCAACTCCGGTGAGACCGACCGTGAGCAGGAAACCAACGACCACGAGTAGCCACCTCCGGCGCAGAACGCCGAAAAAGTCCATGATGGGCATCGGCGGCGCTCTCTTCCGTGTCGGTCACTAACTGAGCAAGTCACTCGTTCCGGCCCCATGATAGCCAAGGTCTTTGAAAGTGGGACCTGACCGGCGATAGTGGAGCCCGAGAACGTGAGGGGGGACCGGTGGCCGTCGAGGACCTGCGAGGCGTCGTGCGTCGGCGCTGGCTTGTCGTGCTCGTCGGGCTGATCCTGACGGCCGTGCTGGGCCTGTTGACGTTGAGGATGCCAGGGGTCTACTGGGCTTCGACGAAGGTCCTCTTCTTGGTGCCCGCCAGTGAGCAACAGCCCAACCAGCTTGCTCCTGACAACTCATCGGCGATCGCGTTCGCTGGCGTCATCGAGACTGAGATCAACGGCGGCGTGCCCTTCCGACGAGCCACGAGTCCCGACGTGACTCTCGTCGACGAGGGGATCTTTGACGGGTGGTCGGTCCTGATGCCCGACACGGGAGGCCAATGGGCCCACAACTTCGCGGAGTCCTCGCTCATCGTGCAAGCCTCGGGGCCTTCCGCTGAGGTGGTCCAGAACCGGATGAACGATCTGATCGGACAGATCACCGCACTGGTGAGGACCTACGAGGACACTGCGCACGTGTCCGCCGACGACAGGGTCGATCTCACCATGGCCCCGACGTCGGTGAGAGTCCAGTACTCGAACGGCAGCCGGAGCCACGCGCTTGCCGTCATCATTCTCTTGGGGTTCGTCGTGAGCCTCGTCGCAAGTGTGTTGGCCGATCGCATCGCTGTGATGCGGCGCCGAAGGGGGAGCCGGACCAGTGACAGCGTCGGTGATGCTCGTGTACGGGACGCGGCCGGAGGCGATCAAGATGGCGCCGGTCGTGAAGGAGCTGGAACGCCACCCGCTGTTGCGGCCGATCGTGGTGGTGACCGGGCAGCACCGGGAGATGCTTGATCAGGTCAACCAGGTGTTCGGGATCGTCCCCGACCATGACCTCAACATCATCACCCCCGGCCAGTCGCTGACCGAGATCACCGTACGGTCCCTTGCCGGGCTCGAGCCGCTCCTGACGTCTGAACGCCCCGACCTCGTCCTCGTACAGGGCGACACCACCACGTGCTTCGCAGCGTCCTTGGCGTCGTTCTACCAGCAGATCCCGGTGGCGCACCTCGAAGCCGGGCTACGTACCGACAACAAGTACAACCCCTTCCCCGAAGAGATCAACCGCCGCCTGACGACGCAGGTCGCGAGCCTGCACCTTGCCCCGACCTCCATCGCGCGGAACAACCTCCTCGCCTCCGGCGTCGATCCGTCAGCCATCACCGTGACGGGCAACACCGTCATCGACGCGCTGCTCGAGGTCACGGCGTCCGAGCACCCGATCTCCGACCCGACGCTGGCCGCGCTCGCCGCCGCGCGGGTCTCCCCGCTCCTGCTCGTCACGAGCCACCGCCGCGAGTCGTGGGGTGAACCACTGACGCGTACGGCCAGTGCCATCGCCCGGCTCGTACACGACTTCCCCGATCTTCATGTCCTGCTGCCCGCCCACCGCAACCCGATCGTCCGGGCCGCGCTCCTGCCGACGCTCGGAGGGCTCGACCGGGTCCACGTGACCGAGCCTCTGGACTACCTCGACTTCTGCCGTGCGCTCCAGCTCGCGACGATCGTGCTGACGGATTCCGGCGGTGTCCAGGAGGAGGCTCCAGCCCTCGGCAAACCGGTACTCGTCCTCCGAGAGACGACTGAGCGTCCCGAGGCTGTACAGGCGGGCGCCGCCCGTCTCGTGGGCACCGATCCCGAGGCGATCGTCGCCGAGACCACACGCCTGCTCACCGACGCCGACCACTTCCGCTCCATGACGCAGGTCAGCAATCCGTACGGGGACGGGCGGGCGGCCGACCGCGCCGTACGGGCCATGGCCCACCTGCTCGGTCTTGGTGATGCGCCGGACGAGTTCCGCGCCTGACGTCGGTCAGCGCCAGATCCCCCGCGTGTCCAGCACCACCTTTCCCTCAAGGAGCTTGCGCGACAGCGTACGGAACTGGTTGTGGTCGACCAGCAGCGCCACGATGTCGGCGGCGGCGATCGCGTCCTGAGTCTTCACGAGCGTCAGGTTCGGGAAGGACGCCAACGACGCGGGGAGCCGGCTCAGCATCGGGTCGCTGACCAAGATCGTGGTCGCGGGTTCCTGCTCGGCCAGTGCGGCCACGATCTCCACGGCCGGGGACTCTCGGATGTCGTCCACATTGGCCTTGTAGGACAACCCGAGACAGGCGACGACCGGTTCCCTGAACCGACCCGCCGACTTACGGATCTGCTGGACCACATGGAGCGGCTTGCCATCGTTGACCATGCGCGCTGTACGGATCAGCACCGCCTCCTCCGGGGCGACACCCACCAGGAACCAAGGATCCACAGCGATGCAGTGCCCCCCGACGCCAGGACCCGGCTGCAGGATGTTCACGCGCGGGTGGTGGTTCGCCATCTTGACGATCTCCCACACGTCGAGGCCGAGCTTGTCGCAGATCATCGAGAGCTCGTTGGCGTAGGCGATGTTGACGTCCCGGTAGGAGTTCTCCGCGAGCTTCGCCATCTCGGCGCTGGTGGCGTCCGACAGCTGGATCTCGCCCCGGCAGAAGACACGGTAGATCTCCGCGGCCCGCTCGGCGCACTCCGGCGTGAGCCCACCGATGACCCGGTTGTTCTCCACCAGCTCCACCATGAGGCGCCCTGGCAGAACCCGTTCCGGACAGTGCGCGATGTAGATGTCGGGACTGTCGTTGACGTCGTCCGGGAACGTGAGGTCAGGACGTGCGGCCGCCAGGGTGCGGCTGAGCTCCTCCGTCGTACCGGGCGGCGACGTCGACTCGAGCACGACGATGGCACCCGGCCGCAGCTGCGGGGCGAGCGCCGCCGCGGCGGCGAACACGGCACTCATGTCCGCCTGCTCGTCCGGGGTGATCGGTGTCGGGACAGCGATGATGTACGCATCCGCGACCGGCGTCTCCATGGTCGCGCTGATGTTGCCCAGCGCCACCGCGCCGCTGAGGCTGGTCGCCAGATCCGGTTCGAAGAACGGGATCTCGCCGCGTCCCACGCGCTCCACGGTGACGGGGTTCAGGTCGACCCCGATCACTCGAACCCCGCGTGATGCGAGCACCACTGCGGTCGGCAGCCCGATGTACCCGAGCCCGATCACCGCAACGGTCCCGCTGTAGAAGGGATTGGCCATCACGCCACCTCACTTGTCTTTGCTCGCCCAACAGGCAGCCGTTGGCTGACGAGGGCCCGTACGATCATGACGCTGAACAGGACGTTCGTCCTCAGGTACCGCTTCCACATGCGCCCCGGCTCCTGCACGAGACGGTAGGCCCACTCCATGCCCGCCCTCTGCCACGCCTCCGGCGCTCGCTTGGTGACTCCCGCGAGGATGTCGAAGGACCCCCCGACGCCATGGGTCACGGGTACGTTCATGACCGTCTCGTACCGCTCGAGGAACATCTCCTTCTTCGGGGAGGTCATGCCGAGGAACAACATGTCGGGGTGGCTGGCCGCGATCTCCTGCGCCACCGCCTCCTCGTCTGTGAAGTAGCCATCCCGGTGGCCCACGAGGCGGGCGCCCGGATATCTGGTCTCGACAACCCTGACGACCTGCTCGATGACCTCCGGCGTGGCCCCGAGCAGGAACACTGACCGGCGCTGGGCGTCAGCAAGCTCCAGGAGGTGGATGAACAGGTCGATGCCCGCGACGCGTTCAGGCAGCGGCTGGCCCAGCAGTCGGCTGGCCCAGACGACCGACTGACCGTCGGCCAGGATGATGTCACACGACAGGATCGCGTCGCGAAGGTTGGCGTTGCGAGAGGCGTTCACCACCTTCGCGGCGTTCATCACGCCGATCTGGATGGGCTGACCGTCCACGATCGCCCTGTCGCACAGGTCGACGACCTCGCCCATGGTGGCGGCCAACATCGGATAGCCGAGAATCTCCCGGACCTCGCTCATGCTGTGCTCCCTTCGTGCTTGGCACCTGACGCATACAACAGCCAGCCCAACTCGTACGGCCGGCACTCGTAGTCGACCCGCCCAGCCGGCCAGACCCAGTCGACGAAGGGCACCTCCGCACCCCGATGGACCCGGGTGGCTACGGCACCGGCGGCGCGCGCGGCCTTGAACGGTTCCCGGCGACCGATCTTTCGCCACACCACCCCCAGGTCCGGCGCGACGATCGGCTCCACGCACTCGGGGTGCGTCGAGAGCCAGCCGAACCCGCGCTGTACGGACTCCGCGTGGTCGGTACCTCCTGCCGCGGCCAGCTCGGACAGGACCATGGGCGCCATCCCGTGCTGGTGGACCGAGTAGACCGGATAGCGCTCGACGACGTCGCCGGTACGGGCGTCGTAGTGCCACCACCACTGGCCCTGCGGTCCCTGCAGGTCGACGATCCGACGCGCCGTGAGCTCGGCCGCGGCGAGGGCCTGAGAGTCCCCGGTCCGGGCAGCGAACCGTACGAAGGCGTGGATCGGATAGATCTGATCGGCGAAGCTGCCGACGTGGCCCCGGAGCCCGCCTGACGGAGGCAGCTCATGGGGGAATGTGCCCAGGGGCCCCTGGTGGGACAGCAACCTGGCCACCCCTTCGTGCGCCAAGCTGCTCGCTGTGTTCCCCTCCGGCATCGCTAGGCCTGCCACGACGGCCCAGGCGCAGTCGACCGTGGCGATGGAGGGACGCCGTACGGCATCCAGCAGGCGGGCGGCGAGGCCGTCATCGGTCTCTCCGGCAACCTCAGCAGCAGCCCATAGGGCAAGAGCGTGCGCGCCCGCGTCCGTACTGGCCGTCGCGAGCGCGAGGCAGGAGCGGGCCAGCTCGCCCGCTGTGGATCCTCCGAGCACGTCCCGCTGGACCTGCTCGGACTGGCGCCCCAGGCCCAGGGCCGCGATCGCGGTGTAGCGCACGCTGCGACCCTCCGGGTGCACCTCGGGACCCTGCGGTCCCGGCACGCCTCGAAGCGTGAAGGGCATCTCGCCCGATGGGGTGACGCCGGCGGCCGCGAGTCCCCGCAGGGCTACCGGCACCAGGTCCTGTGCGGTTGCGTACATGTCAGCGGGGGAGGTCACGGCTGTACCTCCCGACGTCGAAGCGTTCCGTCGGACGCGGTCCACGACTTCCCGCAGGAGCACGTGAGGTCGTCCGGCAGTCGCTGCCCGCACTCGCACACCCACCCGATGACGTGTCCCGGGTTGCCCACGACGAAGGCGTGCGCCGGTACGTCGCGGGTCACGACGGCACCCGCGCCCACGAACGCGTACTCGCCGATGGTGGCCCGGCACACCACCACGACGCCGGCACCCAGCGTCGCGCCCCTGCGCACCGTCGTCCTGTCCAGCTCGGCGCCATGCTTCTTGATGAAGGCGCGCGGCGTGTAGTCGTTGGTGAAGATCACGCCGGGACCGAGGAAGACGTCGTCCTCGATCGTGACGCCCTCGAAGATCATGACCTGGTTCTTGACCGTGACCCGGTCGCCGACGATCGCGCCGCCTTCGATGTACGCGCCGTCACAGATGTTGCAGCCTTGCCCCACCACGGCGCCGGGGAGCACATGGGCGAATGCCCACATTCTGGTGCCTGCTCCCACCGACTCGCTCTCGCACAGTCCCTGGGCGTGCACAAATACACCTGCTGGCATGAGCCCCCCACGTACCGCTAGTCAGCCACCTCGCCCAGTCGCTGCGATCATCAGTGTGACAACACCGAGGACTGTCCCTACCAAACCCAGCATCGACCGCGAATCCGATGCATGAGCCCAGGAATCGCCGCGGCGATTCACACACTAATCGACGGACGATTCCGTGCCAAGGGTCAGCCGAGCTGCCCACGCCCGGCGTCCGCTCTCGGCTCACCACCCGTGCCTAGTGAGGCGCAGTCGCGACCGCCAACGCGAGGAAACTCCGTGGTCTTCGCAACGATCGTGCCAGCCGCCATGGCGGCCTCGCTGGTCGCGACGAAGCCCTCATATCTCCGGGATCTTCTCCCGCAGGTCAGACTAACCCGAGAATCCGGGGCGTCGGGATACGGAAAGTGCGTCACAATCCGAGCGCGCGACGTATCCGGCCAAGGCGATGGCGAAGCCCCCAGCGGTAGAGCAGGAGGTCGCGCACGCTCCGTACAGCGAAGACGGCACCTCGCGGCTCCACACGCTCGTACACGCCCCAGATCCCGGCGACCGACCCTCGACGGACGAACCCGGCGCGGCGAAGCGCGTACTCCAGGGGCGCAGCGTCGGCATACAGGTGCCACGCGTTGGCATCCGACGGGGGACGTACGTCGAAGTTCGCGAACAGGATTCCGCCGGGCCGCATCGCGGTGTGCAGCTCGTTGGCCGTGGCAACGATGTCCGGCACGTGGACCAGCACGTCGAACGCCGTGACGACGTCGTACGAGTCAGCCGGGAGACTGTCCGTGTTGAGGTCGATGAAGGTTGCAGACTGGCCGCGCCGCTCCAGCCGGAACCGGGCGAAGGCCTCCAAGGTCGTCGAGACGTCGGCCAGGGTAGTGGTGTAGCCGAGCGCCCTGAACAGCTGTGCCGTGGCTCCGACCCCCGCGCCGAAGTCGAGGTGCTGAGCTCCGGGGCCCTTGCCCCGTCGCGCCGCCTCTATGGCGGTCATCACGCTGACCGGCCTGCCGAACCCGGTCGCCTGGAGGTACGCGTACCAGAGCAGGTCGAAGCTCCACGAGACCGTCGAGTTGTAGAAGTCCGTCAAGCCGTCCGGGGACGAACGGTCACCGGCCTTCCACTCGGCGATGCTCCACTCCTCCCAGTGGAGGCAGCGCTGTACGCACTCCTCTGGCGCGAAGCCGTAGTAGGTGGACAGGTCGTCCAGGATCGCCGCGCGGACGTCGGGAACCCCGTCCAGTCTCAGACCCTCGCGGAACGTCTCCAGCAGAGGACTGGCCCACGCCTCCTGTTCCGCCACGGTGAGCTTCGCCGGGTCCGGCGGGTGGGCGCCGCCGTGCTCGGGATCGATGTGTAGCCCTTGGCTCAGAGTTGCCACATTGCACTCCCATCTGTGGGATGACGTCACGATATAGTGCCCGCACAAGTGAGGCTCACACGAGCAACGGGGGTGCTGCTGTGCGCTTGAGGGGTCACGGGCTGCGCACGCGCCTTCACCTCCGGCGCGAGGACATGGCGGCCGCAAGGATGTTCGTCGAAAGGCACACTCTGGCCACGGTCGGTGTCCGCCATGCGCCCCAGGTCGGGCGGATCCTCTGTTACCACTCGGTCGAACAGCCGGAATGGGGTGTCAACGACCTGACGGTCGAGCGCTTCCGGCAGCAGCTCGACGCGGCGTTCGCCGCAGGCTTCACGTTCGTGCCGGCGTCGCAGATCGCCCGCGAAGGCGGCTCGGCCGACCAGCTCGCGATCACGTTCGACGATGGAGCGCTCAGCGTCCTGACGGTCGCCGCCCCGATCCTGCGGTCCTACGACATCCCCTTCTCCGCCTTCGTCGTCTCGCTGTGGTGCGGGGGCGAGGGCGGTCCTGGGCCGACGTCGACGATGCGATGGGATGACGTCATACGTCTGGCGGAGCTCGGCGCTGAGATCGGCAACCACTCCGCCTCGCACGCCGACTTCGCAGACCTCAACGACGACGAGATTGCCGACCAGATCGGCGGGGCCCGCGACGCCATCGAACGGCACACCGGCATCCGGACCACCAGCTTCGCCATACCCTTCGGCCAGTCCGGCAACTGGCCTCCGCAGGCCAGCGTCATCGGACGCGAACTCGGCTATGACCTCATCTACGCACAAGCCCAGCAGACCCGGCCACCCGGGACCATCGCGCGCACGTTCGTGACCCACTTCGACCGTCCCCGCATCTTCCGTGCCGTATTGCGGGGCAGGTACGACCGTTGGGAGGAGTGGTTCTAGCCGAACCCTGGCTGTGTAGGCGTTCGCTCACCGGCTGACCACGCCCCCGGCGCGGACACGTGAGGTTTGTCCCACGAAGCTCGCCAGCAGGTGGGGCACCGTACACAATCAGTTGGGCGCACCTCTCGCCGGCCACGGTGATCAACCAGTCCCTGTCGGCGTCGACATGTGCCCGTCGAACGAGGCCAAAGCTCGGTGTACTAAACGCCGGGTATCTACCTCTTAACGTGCATGGATGTGAGGGGGTCGGCCGATGAGTCAAGATCTGCGTGACCGTTTCGATGCACGTGACGCATTCGGGATCGTGTCGTCACAGGTGGACGACGGGGCGTTGCCATTGATGTGTGAGTCGGTGTTCGAGTCGGCCCAGTTCGCCCTGATGCTTCTCCACCAGGCTCAGTCCGCGGGGCGCGGCGTGAAGGAGACGATGCTCCGTGTTCGCGCCGTGGACGCGGCGTCAGGCATGGTGCTCCTTGACTCGCGGATGGGAGTCAAAGGCCTACGGGTGTCGTGCTTCACCCCGGAGCCAGGCGAGACGCTGGTGCCGTTCCTGATGCGCGCAACGTCGGCACTTCTCGACGTGTACGACTCCATCGTGCTGTCGGACGCGGCCTGACGGATCTACGGCTGGGCGGGACTCAAGAACTGCAGCACGCTGGCAGGTTCGACGATGTGGCGCATCAGTGCAGCGTTGAAATCGGCACCGTCATGTGCGCCGATGTGAGCGGCGAAGGCATTCTCGTCAGAGTACGACTCGAAGACGACAAAGCGGTGATCGTCGGCAACGTCGGTGAAGGGTTCGAATCGTTCATTGCCCGGTTCTGCCCGCACGATATCCGCATAGGCGGCTAGCAGGCGCCTGACGGTCTCCGCGTGGCCCGGCGTCGCAGTGAAGGTGGCAATCAGGGTGGTACTCATGGTGTTCCTCCTTCTCATCAGCCTCGCGACTGAATGGTATGACGTGTGAGGTCGGGGTCGGCTGCCCATTCTCGGCACGCACAGGTCTGGGATCCTGGCGGCCGCGAAACCGAGCCGGAGGGCGGCAAGCGTCATCGAGTGCCGAGGTGATTCCGCGGGCCGTGGCAGTCGGCCGAGACGCCCTGCTCAGCAGATCTGCGTTCATCGCGGACAGACCTCACTGCTCTCCCACGAGTAGCGCCCGCCGGGCAACGCCCCCGACAACCCTGGTCGAGTTCCGGAACTCGGACCTTGCACCCACTCCGTACGGCACCGTGTCCCACCCACCAGTCGTAGTCCAGTGCGGCAGCCAGGACAGCCGCTCAACCGGGCCAAGGCACCGGGTGACGGCTTGAGGCGCGTGCAGCACGCTCAGATGAAGCGAGCAGTTCCTCGCGTCGCTCACGTTACACAACCGTGACCAAATCGCGCACCTGGCGACCATTGACTCTTCAAACGCACCGATCATATAGTCGCAGACAACGTTGTCCCGGGCGAACCCGGGAGACACTTGGAAGGAGTGCCATGAAGATCGTTCGCGGTGCAAAGGGGCATCGGATCACGTCTCGTCTGGCGACCGTTACGGTCGGCATCCTGGCAGGATCGCTAGCCCTTTCTGCCTGTTCGTCGACAGCCACCACCAGCGCGTCGGGAGGTTCCAGCTCGCAGCCGGTCGGGGTTTCCCTGATCCTCAAGACGCTGTCCAACCCCTACTTCGTCTCGATGGAGAAGGACGCCAAGACCGAGGCGGCCAAAGACAACGTCACCCTCACCGTTGCGGCCGGCAACCAGGACGGTGACACCCAGACCCAGATCAGCGCGATCGACAACGCGATCAGCCGCGGCGATAAGGGCATCCTGATCACCGAGAACGGCGACGCCGTCAACACTGAGTTGGGCAAGGCGCGCGCGGCGGGTCTGTTCGTGATCGCTCTCGACACCGTGCCGACTCCGGCCAGCACCGTGGACATCACCTATGGCACTGACAACGAGGCGGCTGGAAAGCTCATCGGCCAGTACACCGCCGCCAAGCTCGCCGGTCAGAAGGCCGTCATTGCCATGCTCGACCTGTTCAACAACCAGGTCGTGTCGGTCGACATCGCCCGTGACCATGGCTTCTTGGAGGGAATGGGCATCGACCCGGGCAGCACCACTCAGAACGGCCAGGAGGCCAAGTCCGGGAAGTACACCGGCGGCACGGGCGGCGACTATGTCATCGCGTGTCACCAGCCGACTACGGGCGCGATTCCGGGTGGTAAGACCGCGATGGAGAACTGCTTGTCGGCCAACCCCAACATCAATGTCGTCTACACGATCAACGAGCCCGCGGCCGATGGTGCAAACCAGGCGCTGAAGGCTGCTGCGAAGACGGGCGTCACCATCGTGACGATCGACGGTAGCTGCAACTACATCAACGGTCTGCTCAAGGACGGCACGATCGCGGCCGACTCAGCGCAGTACCCCGGCAAGATGGCCAGTGTCGGTGTCAAGACCATCTCCGATATCGCACGCGGTGGCGCCAAGCCGACGCTCCCAGCCGGTCAGGACTTCATCAATACCGGCACCGCGCTCATCACCTCGCAGCCGATCGCGGGGATCACCAGCCAGACCCCGGCCACGGCAGCCGGTGCCTGCTGGGGCAGCTGACCCGCGCCGACCTCTGAGGAGGTCCCGATGTCCCGCCGGTGCGTGCCGTCATAGCGCGCACCGGGGGGACGAGTCGGCGACGGAAACCCACCGCTCGACGCACTCGCTCCCGCGGACCACAATGAAGTACTTGTCAGCGTCGAACAGGTGCTCCGGCACGTGATGCGTACGATGTGGCGGTCCCGCCGAGGGTCTCGCCGGAGAAAGAGGATACGTTCAATGATGCGCGTAGCAGAACCCGAAACTGCTGAAGAGGTCCTCGGGCAGAGGAACACCGTCGGCCGCAGGGTCCACGCGGTCCTTCACCGGATGCCGGCTCTGAGTCCCCTCATCGTCCTCGTTGCCGCATGCGTTGGCTTCGGGCTTGCGAACCCTCGCTTCTACCTCGCGGGGAACCTGTCGATCGTCCTGCAGCAGGCCTCGATCGTTGGTGCGTTGGCAGTGGGCCAGACCCTGGTCATCCTGACCGCGGGGGTCGACCTGTCGATCGGAGCCGTGATGGTGCTCTCGTCGCTGGTGATGGCCAAGCTCGTCAAGGACAGCGCGGTGCCGGGTCCCATCGCACTTCTCATCGGCCTTGCGGTCGCCGTGCTCGCGGGTGTGGTCAACGGCCTCCTCGTGACCCGGGTCAAGTTGCCCCCCTTCATCGTCACTCTCGGCACTCTGAGCATCTTCACCGCGGCGACGCTCATTTACGCCCAGGGCCAGACCATTTCGCTTCCACCTAACACCTTCCTCACCTGGACCGGCTCCGCGATCGCCATCGGGGACTTCCACCTCACCGTCGGCGTCATCATGATGTTGGTGCTGTACGCCGTGTTCGCCTACGCCCTTCGTCAAACTGCCTGGGGCAAGCATCTCTATGCCACGGGCGATGATCCCGAGGCGTCCCGCCTGGCGGGTGTCCGAACCAACCGGGTCCTTCTCAGCGCCTACATCGTCGCGGGCGCGGTCATCGGCATCGGGGCGTGGATCCTCGTGGGCCGGATCAACGGCGCCGACCCCAATGCGGGCTTCAACACGAACCTCGAGAGCATCACGGCAGTCGTGATCGGCGGCACGAGCCTGTTCGGTGGGCGAGGCGCGGTCGTCGGCTCTTTGATCGGGGCCCTCATCGTCCAGGTGTTCGACAACGGTCTTGCACTCGCCGGCGTGGACCCGAACTACCAGGTCCTCGCCGTCGGTGTCCTCGTCCTCCTTGCTGTCGGTGCCGACCAGTGGATCCGGAGTGTGAAGGCATGAGCCAGCCTGTCCTCGAGGCCCAAGGCCTCGTCAAGACGTTCGGTCCGGTCGTGGGCCTCGCGGGTGTCGACATCCAGCTCTTCCCGGGTGAGGTGCTCGCCGTCATCGGTGATAACGGTGCAGGGAAGTCGACGCTCATCAAGTGCCTGTCGGGAGCGATGGTCCCCGACAGCGGCACGATCAAGGTCGACGGTCAGGTCGTAAGCTTCAGCAGCACCCAACAGGCGCGGGAGGCCGGGATCGAGACGGTGTACCAGACGCTGGCCGTCGCCCCGGCGCTCGATATCGCCAGCAACCTGTTCCTCGCCCGGGAGCGGCGCCGGAAGGGTCTGCTCGGGTCAGTCCTGCGGATGCTCGACACCCCCGGGATGAAGAGGGACTCCAAGAAGTACATCGATGACCTGGGGATCACCACCCTCCAGAACATCAGCCAGTCTGTCGAGACCCTGTCCGGTGGCCAACGCCAGGCCGTCGCTGTCGCTCGGGCAGCGGCGTTCGGCGGTAAGGTCGTCATCCTCGACGAGCCGACCGCCGCCCTGGGGGTCCGCGAGACCGGGCAGGTGCTGAGATTGATCCGCGGCCTGCGCGAACGGGGCCTGGCCATCATCCTCATCAGCCACAACATGCCCAACGTGTTCGAGGTCGCCGACCGCATCCTCATCCAGCGGCTCGGTCACAACGCCGGGGTGATCACCCCCCAGACGCACACGCCAGCGGAGGCCGTGGCGATCATGACCGGCGCGGTCACGCTCGCAGATGACGGAGACACCAGCACCGCGAGCGGATAGCGGACCCACAGACACGATTAGCTGGATCAACCGACGGGGGGCTCCCACGAGACACCGTTCGGCGCCCACTGGACAGGAGGAGTATGTCGGGCCACGCACACGCCGACGAGCGTCGTGACCGTCCCACGATGCGCGACGTCGCGGCACTCGCGGGGGTCGGGATCAAGACGGTCTCGCGCGTGTTCAATGACGTCCCCACGGTTGCCCCGGACCTGGTCGAGCGGGTCCGCGCTGCGTCAGGCAAGCTCGGCTACCGCCCCAACCTCACCGCGGCCAGCCTGCGCCGCAGCGGAGGCCGCACCAACACGATCGGCCTGCTCCTCGAGGACGTGAGCAACCCGTACTCGTCGTTCGTCCATCGGGCCGTCGAGGACTACGCCCGCAACCGCAACGTCCTCGTCCTCGCGGGAAGCCTCGACGAAGACCCCGACCGCGAGCGGGAGTTCACCCGGACGCTCATCGATCGGCGGGTCGACGGCATCATCATCATGCCGGCGAGCGACGACCACCGGTACATCATCGCCGAGCAGCTGGCCGGCGTGAGCTTCGTCTTCATCGACCGGCCGCCCTCGCCACTGCTCGCCGACGTCGTCGTCTCGGACAACCGTGGTGGCGCACGGACCGCTGTGCAGCACCTGCTCAACAGCGGGCGACGCGCTGTGGCCTACCTCGGCGACGACATCGAGGTCTACACTGCCCGCGAGCGCTTCGCAGGCTTCTGCGATGCCCTCGCCGCGGCCGGGGTCGACTGCAGGCCCGAGTTGGTCCGCCACGGGCTTCGCTCGGTGGACCAAGCGCGGGACGCAGCCCGTGAGATCCTCGCGTCGGCGCCTCCCGACGCGATCTTCAGCAGCCAGAACCTCGTCACCATCGGCGTCGTCGAGGCCCTGCACGAGCTCGGTCTGCACCACACTGTCGCCCTCGTCGGCTTCGACGACGTGGCTCTCGCCGGGGCCATCGAACCCGGAGTCACCGTCATGGCGCAGGACCCGGCTGCCGTCGGCACCGAGGCGGCTCGGCTGCTGTTCGAGCGGATGAACGGCGACGACTCTGCCCCCGCGATCCACACCCTGCCGACCCGACTCACGGTCCGCGGCTCCGGCGAGCTTCCTTGGCCCGCAACCACCTGACCGGCTCCGCCCCGGCTTCAACCGAGAGCCGCAACCCGTATGAGATCGGCAAGATCCCCCGCGCTCCGAGGCGCGGTGAACGGTCGCCCGAAGGAACACCGGACGCCTGACTACGCCTTCGTGTGCGCAGGGCCGAAGAACCGGAGGCTGGCGTAGGCCAAGCCACCCACAGGGATCGGCAGCCAGTACTCGAAGAAGCGCCATCCGATGACTCCGAGCAATGCCGCCGAGTGCGGAACCCCGAACCCGATCAGCGCCGGCACCATCACTCCCTCGACGATCCCCAGACCGCCGGGGGTCAACGGCAGAAAGGTCAGGAGGGTACCGACGCCGTACACCGTCAAGAGCGGCCCCAGCCCGATCGGTTGCCCCAGTGCGGCGAGCATGACCCACAGCGATCCAGCGTCGAACACCCAGTTCCCGGCCGCTGACACCGCCGCCAACCACAACCGGCGTCGATCTTCCCCCAGGACACCGAGGCTCTTGGCGAAGCTCTCGACGAGACGACCAGACCGCTCCTCGCCCAAGAACGGGATCCGCCTCCCGATCGTGCGGGCGATGGCGACGACCCTGGCGGTGTGAAGCATCAAGGCCCAGACGACCGCGACAACCCCCAGCAGCAGGACCAGCACGACCAACCCGGCAACGATGTAGTTCCTCGGGTCGGACTGAATCCGGGCGATGGTGAGGGCCAGGCCGGCAAGGAACAACATCGCCAAGGCAAGGTTGGAGATGCTGATCTCCACTGTCGCGGCGACCGCCGCATCGCCCTCCGAGATTCCCTCAGCGACGAACAGCCGAAAACGTACGGCGCCGGCCACCGCTCCTCCGCCCGGGGCCGTGTGGTTGACCGCGAGGTCTGCTAGATCGATCCGCACCAACGTCCTGTACCGCAGTCGTCTCCAGCCGATCACCACACCGGTCAGGGCGCTGTAGGAGAGCAGGGACACGATCTCCAAAAGGAAGGCCGCGACCACGAGCGGAACGGACAACCGCTTGATCGCCGCGTACGATTCCTCGACGCTCGAGAACTGGGGAACAACCAAGAACCAGATCGACGCGCCGGCGATCAGCGCCGCAATGACGGCGCGCAACCACGTCGGAAGGTGACGACGGGACGCCCGTGGCGGCGTCACAGGCTCGGTCTTGTCGTCGGCGGGATTCATGGCCTTCTCTTGCGCACCCCATGCCGCCGCGAGACACGCACGTCACCATGCGGGCTTGTCGCGACAAAGGTGTTGCGGGATGTGATCGTAGGTAGCGGATCGTGGCTGGGTATGAGTCTGGGTTTCGGGTGATGGGGGCTCACACCGCCCAGCCGTAAGTCCTCGACTCCCTGACGCTACCGCCACCTGTCCTGATCCGACCACGTTCCTCGGTCTGGACGGGGCTCGACCGTCACGTACCGCCCATGTGCCGTAGGTACGCCCGAGATGTTGTGCGCCTGTCGTTCAAGATCCTGAGTCATTGTCGATTGGCAGAAGACCTGGTCTGGCGAATCGGGAGCCGCCGGAGCTAGATGCCCGATCGGCAGCAGCATCAGGCCAGCCCACGAGGGCGCCGGCAGGGGATCGACCGATCTCATGCGCTCGGCATGTAGAGGTCAAACGGCCGATATGGCAGTTCAGCTACCGAACCCCATAACGCCACCTACTGGACTCTGAAGCCGGACCGTCCGCTGTCGAACACTCGGACATGATGATCTGCGGGACCGCATCGCTGATTGGTCAGGACGTCGCGGCAGCGAACGGTGCACAACCGAGAGAGATCGCCAGGTTCTCCCGCGAACTCGGCAGGGTCCAGGACACCGTCTTTTCCAGACCCGCCAGCTGACGGTCCTGTGCCAGGCAGCGCTGTGTCACCGAGCGGCGGATGGGGGGTGATCCAGGGGCATCCCCCTTCGTTTGCTCAGACCACGCCACGAGATCAGCTGATCTTGCGCAACCAGATTCCTCCCGGCCGCTGCCTTACGGTCTCGGGCAGGTACTGCTTCACGACGGAGCTGTGCATTTGCCAGATGTAGTCGTTGAACAGGACGATCTCGTAACTGGCGCTATTCATCAGGAATGCCTGGAGGAAGTACGCCTCGTTCCAGTCCCTGTGTTCGGCAAGCCAGCCGTCTTGGTATCCGAGACCGTACTCGGCGTAGAAGACGTCGTGGAAGTGCACCAGGACGCCGCTCGCCAGGTTGGGCAGAACTTGGAACAGGAGGTACCCAACGTCGCTGCCGGCCTTCATGACGTGAGTGCTGTCGATGAAAAGGATGTCGTCTCGGTTCAGGCGCCGGAACAGTTCGAGTTCGGTCTCCTGGACCGGGGACTGGATCAGCTCCCAGTTCTTGTCATCAGGGCGAATCAATCCCTGTAACCGCTCGGGGTACGGCTCGACAAAAGTGAGCTGCGTCGCCTCGTCGCGGCTGTCCAGCATCACCGCGGACGAGTACCCCGACCCGACCTCGATGATCTGCTTCGGGGAGACCATACGGATCAGCGCTGACAGGACGGCGGCGTCGCTGCTCGGGAACATGGTGTTCCCCGGCGTGTCGTACCGGCCCCGCGGGCGCTGTCGCCAAAGCGGGGCCATGGTCCCCAGCAGCTCGAGCTGGGCATCCTCCCGCAGGTCGATCCCTGCGAGGGACGGCGAGGTCTTCAGCGCCCGTTCGATGTCGGACTTGGACGTCAGAGGGCTGTAGAAGTGACCCGCCGCTACATACGACGGCCGGACAGCTGCCCCTGCGATCCGCTTGGCCCTGCGCGCAACCTGCCCAAGTAGCGTCACCCTCAGCCGCCCTCCCGTGCCCCAGTAAACCGCCATTAGGAGGATAGTTTGGACTTCTTGGGTTGTCGACCGATCAGCAAGATTCATCCGATGTCGCCCAACCCAACCTGTCACCTAAAGGTGCAGCAGTCGGTCAAGTCCGGCGGGGTGGTGTACGAGTTGATCCTTCTGGTCTAGGCGGTTAGGGCTTGCAGGATGGGCTGGTCGGTCGCCTCCTGGGTGTTGTCGGTTCGGGATTTGGCCAGGACGTCGAGTCCG
>Ga0182021_10003881_pt1 | contig 17537 bp, 16 predicted proteins | sample 612E3MmetaG_FD_120493 | JGI IMG/M metagenome (GOLD analysis project Ga0182021, IMG submission 120493) | Permafrost microbial communities from Stordalen Mire, Sweden - 612E3M metaG (Illumina Assembly) | ecosystem: Environmental > Terrestrial > Soil > Wetlands > Permafrost | place: Sweden... | reverse complement strand
TGAAGTCGGTGATGCGGCTCCCGGCAGGCAGTGATGCGAGGGTTCGGGCCATTCTCGGGGCCTCCCGCCCCAAACAGAATAGCACAGAAATGTTGTTAAGTGAACAGTATTGCTGCTAAGACAAGAACCGTCGTTGGCGCGCGCTTCCGCCCGGCGTCCCGGCCGGGTGCAGCGACCGCACTACGGCTTGGCCGGGTCAGTCTTCTCCGGGGCTTTCGGCGCAGCCGCCGCCTTGCTGTACACGATCTTCTTCGTCCCGCCGCCGCAGGTGCCGACCACCTTGCCTTCGACGTCCTTGCTCTTCTCCACGACGTCGAGCGAGTACCCCTTCACGTCTTTCGCGTCGAGCTTCTTTGCGATTTCGGCCTTCAGGTCATCGCAGGATTTGGCCGCTTGCGCGTGAACGAACGCCGGCGCGAACGCCAGAACGGCAATTGCCGCCAACGGTTTCATTTGTGCAGTCTCCTTGGTTGGGTTGAGAGCCCGCAACGGAGGATAGCATAGGTACACGGCAGCCGTCCGGCGAAAGAGAACGCGAACCTCGGAAGCGGCGGTCGCAACCTCCCGATCGAGCGTGGCACGCTTTGAGCGGCTCACCACCGATCGTGCCGCTGCAACGGCCGGGCGGCCAATTGATCGGGGGGCCCTGGAGGACGTTTGCCGATTCCACATCCGGCATCAGCCACGTGCTCTGCGACTACTGACGGAGCTCGTCCAGGACGCTTTCGACGCCCCTTGCCGCGAGCGGACCCATTCTTCGCCGGGCCTCGTCCAGACGATCATGCACCCGGCGCCTGACAACCAGTTCAGGTAGCGCTTTCAAGTAGGCACGGATTCGCGCTTGCCCGCCAGCACACCCATCGGCGGATCGCGCCGCAGTTGATCGCGATGGTTGAGGTCCTCGCAGCCCGGAGCCAGCCCGTAGACGCGCTGGGCCAGCATCTGTTCGACGCCGTGCCCGGCCAGCCACGGCGAGCGGATATCGGTGAAGCAGCCGGCCAGACGCCGCAGGAACCCCAGGCGGCGATCCACCTGCCGCAGCAGGAGCGGCCCGGCGTCGGGAGTCAGGGCGCCTGCGTCGAAGCTGGCCAGCCCTCACGGCGGAAGTGGCCTTCAAACTCGAAGCTGGATTGCGTACACTGTGTCGTAGCAAAGCGCCGCTTTCCGCTGGCTCAAACATCTGCGTCCACAAACGTCTATGCCAGAGTTGGCGGCCGTTTGCCAGAGGCCGCGTGGAGTATTCAGGCCGCGTGAAATATTCGGGCCAGGGAGGCACCTGAATGAACCAGGCGATTCATTCAGGTGCCAAGGCGCCTCGGTTTGCGGCGATCGTCGTGGGCGTGGCGGTCTGGGGCGGTGCAGCGTCCGGCGCCGGAGCAGCGCAGCAAGAACCGGCTCCCACCAGCAAGGCCCCGGCGGCGCCCGCATCGAAGATCGCGTTTCGCGCGTACGAGGTGGCCGATCGTCAGTGGGGGGGCTTGCCGGTCAGCCGCTTCGCGGTTCCCCAGGATTGGAAAGCCGCCAGCCGCGTGGTCTGGAATTTCAACGATTTCTATACGCCGGTACAGGTCCAGGTCCGTGCCGAGGCGCCGGATGGGTCGGCCTGGATGGAGTTTTTCCCGGCGCAGTTTTTCGTGTGGATCTACCCGCCGCCCCAGTTCCGGCCTCGATCGCTGGGCGGGATCAATCATCCCAACATCACCCTTCCGGAAGCGATGGTTCGGTATATTATCGCGCCCAACCGCGGGCGGTCCGGCAACCTGCGCATCCTGGGATACCGGCCGGTGAGCGATCTGCCCAAGGCGTTTCCGCATTTGGCCGGCGCGCGCGGCGGCGATGGAATCTGCATGTGCGTGCGTTACGAAATCGCTGGGAGCCCGGTGGACGAAGAATTCTACGGCTTCATGCCCCCGGTGGATGGGGTCCCTGGCGGCCGCATGACGGAGTACCATCGCTCGCTGATGCCGGTTCACAGCATGGGGGCAAAGGCCGCAAAGCTGGAATCCGTGAGGCCGCTGCTGGGATTCATCGCCACCTCGGTTGACCCCAATCCGGCCTGGCAGCAGGTGCTGGCCCAGGTCAAGCAGGCGCAGGCGAACGTCTACAACCGAGCCATGGCTCAGGGCTACCAGAGCATCGAGGTGGCGAAGCAGATCGGCGGCCAGGTGCACGGCTCCAACGAGGCGTTCCTGCAGCGCACCGACGCCGGTCTCGCCCAAGGCCGGGCGCAGCAGAGCGCGGCCCGCTCTTCGTTTGGCGCTGCCTCCGACGAGGATTTCTACAAACGCTCGGATAGTTTCGATCAGATTGTCCGGGGCACGGAGCACATGCAGGACCAGTACGGCGCCGTTCCGGACCAGTACACGGACTACAATTACCACTGGACCGACGGCTTCGGCCGCTTCGTGCACACCGACGATCCGAACCTCGATCGAACCGTCGGAGGAGAAACCGTCCGATCGCGCCGTCACCTTCAGGATCGCTACTGCCTGACGATCCCTGGGCAAGCGCAGCTCCTTGAAACTGAGTGGGCGGACAGGACCGGGGCTGGCGGACCAAGCTCCTGCGGAGCAAACCGAAGAGCCAGGCCCGGCCAGTCCGCTACTTCACTTCAAGGACTTTGACGCCCGCCGCCTCGGTTTCCGCGCCGATGTAGCCGATCGCTCCCTTGGTCTTGGCCACGGTTGAAACCACGTCCGCATCGGATGCCACTTCCTTCGGTATGGAACCTTTGCCGGTAAACGCAAGGCTACGGTAGTAGTTTTGGAGTCCGGCATCGGTCTTGCCGAGGTACTCCTTCACGAAACTCTCGTGGACGGGACCGCCCTTTTCGAGAACGGGCTCGACGTGCCCGGCATCCTTGAGCGACGTCTTCGTCATCAGAAACACACCCTTCAGCTCATCCGCGGAGATCGAGGCAGCGCCCACACTGGGGTTGGCAACCACTTTGAAGTCCGCGCCCCTCGCGACAGTGAGGGCGGCCGAGAAGGCCAGAACGGCAAGAGAAAAGACTTTTGTGTAGCTCATGGTAGTCTCCTTTCGTTGGAATCGGCCTCACATGTGGTAGCCGATACGCGCCACCAGCATATGCATATTGGGTGCTAATCCATTCGGATTCGGGGCCGCGTAGAAGCCGTGGTCGAGGACGCCATCGATGGCGGCGCCGTCGATAAAATGCTCTTCGAGTTTAAAATCGACGTTCCGGTTGATGTCGAAACGGGCGGTGATTGTCTGGTCGAAGATGTGGTTTCTGGGGTCGCCGTGGTTGACTGGCCAGTTATCGACGTAGCGCGACTGGTAAGTCCCCAGTTCCAGCCATTTGAAGAACCGGTAGGACAAGGATACATAGCCCGAACGGGAGTCCTGAAACCCCTGCACCAAAACCCCACTCGGTTGGTTCAGTTGAACGATTTTCGGTTCCGACCGGTATTCCCCCGCGAACCTGAGGTTGCCGAACAGGTATTCCGCATAGAAATTGGTGGCGTTATCCTTAACCGTCGTGAGCTTGTACGCGACTACGATCGGTTTGGTGTAGTGGCCGGTTGTGGTGATGTCCTGCACCATGTACGAGGCACCCAGCAGCAGGCCTTTAACGGGCGTGGTCCAGCGGAGGTCGGCACCGTACACAGGACCGCCGTAGTAAGTGACATCCTTGGTCTGGCCGGTGATGTACATGAATCCACCCTTCGGGTCGGGAACGTGAGACATCGTATCGACACCGTAGAGATAACCCCCATTCGGATCGTTTGGACGCAGCCCGCCGAAGAGCGTGTAACTAAAGCTGCCGAGTTTCTTTACGGCGACCGTTCCATAGAGATCGCCACCGATATGGGCAATGGCGTCGCCACGGGTATCCAGCGGATAGACGGACTGCGGCATCAGAGCCCAAGTGTTCAGAAACTCCATGTCCTGAACGTCGTGAGACAGGCCTTGAACGGTCTTTACCTTCCCCCCGCGAATCCCGAGCCAATCCGTGAATCTATAGTCCCCGTAGGCCCAGTCGAGTTCGGGAACGTACTTTCCCAGCCGGCCCAGATTGTAGTCGTAGAGCTGGGCTCCGACGCGGAACTTGTCGGTGATGGCCGTGGAAGCGTTAAAGCCGAAGTCGGTCAGCGCGAAGCTGCCATTGCTGGTATCCATCGTCAGGTAGTTGTTTACATTCGAGAGCGCAAAGCCCTGCGAAGCGAAGCTGTGAACCTGGACGGTTCGTCCGTCCACGCTGAAGTCGAATTGCGCGAGCAAGAGACACGGCGCTGCGAAGACGGCTGCCGCGAGCCATAATCTCTGTGGTTTCATTACTTACCCCCTGGTTTCTATTCGAGCCGGATTCCCTGTCGAAGGGAAGGCGCCAAGCGCAAATGCGCCGGAGTCCTATCACCTTCGTTGTTGATATCGACCGCTGACCCGACTCCCTTTAGCCGATACTCGCGGATGTGAAAGCTCATGTGGCTAGCCGCCGGAGTGGAGAGGGGGATCGCCGCTTCCGAGGTCCAGATCGGACCGGCAGAACGCGGGACTATTTCGAGAGCCACTCCGCCGCCAGTGTGTTTCCATGCGCCGAATGGCGCTCACTCTCGCCGGAGTCCCACCACGGCGACCAGTTCGTCGATGTGTCCGCGGGTGGTTTGCATCTGCATGGCCATTTCGTCGGCGGCCGAGGCGGTCTCGTGGGCGTTGGCCGTATTGTTCTGCGTCACCGATTCGATACGGGTGATGGCCTGGCCGATGGTGCCGATCCCGCGCGCCTGTTCGTCGCTGCTGACGGCGATCTGGCTGACCACTTTGCTGGTTCCCGAGATGGTCGTGTGTACCTCGCCAAACGCCCCGTGGGCGAGGGCGACCAATTGCACGCCCTTTTCGACATCCTTCAGGGTCTTCTCGATGATCTCGCCGCTGCTGCGCGCGGCATCGGCCGCGCGCTGTGCCAGCGAGCGCACCTCGTCGGCCACCACGCTGAAACCGGCCCCGGCCTCGCCGGCGCGCGCCGCCTCCACCGCCGCATTGAGCGCCAGGATATTGGTGTGGAACGCGATCTCGTCGATGCTCTTCAGCACCGCCGCCACCTGATGGCTGGATTCCGAGATTACGTCCATGGACGTCCTCAGATCGTTCATTGCCTGGGTGGCCCGCTGGACGGTTTGCGTGGCGTCGCCCATCAGCCGGTCGGCCTCGGCGGCGCGGTTGGCGTTCTGCCGTGTGGTGGTGGAGATCTCCTCGAGCGATGCCGACGTCTCCTCGATGCAGGCGGCCTGCTCCTGCGCGTCCCGCGCCACGGTCTGGCCGGATTGCGCCAGCCGGCCGGAGGCCTGTGCCGCCTCGTGGGTGGCGGTTTGCACGCCATCGATCACCCGCATGATCGGGCCGGTGATGGAACGGCGAATGGTGAGATGGACGATCGCGCCGGCGATCAGGAGCGTGGAACCGAGCAGCGCCAGCGCCAGCCGGCGCTGCCACGTGGAATGCTCCTGGACGACGCCCAATTCGTCGCGCAGGTCTTTCGAGAGCCGCTCCTTATTCGCCGCGAGCGAAGCCTTGAGCGCGTCGCTGCGCGCGGCCAGTTCGCGCATCTTCTCCTGCGTTTCCGGGGTCAGATTCGCAGGGTTGGCCAGTAACGCTCCGTAGGCGCCGCCGGCGTCGGCCAGGTACCGCTCGACCGAGGTGGCCAGCCGCCTGGCCTCCGCGGAACGCTCGGCCGAAATGCCCTGGATGGCGGCTTCGGCCGTCAGCCCATCGGTCACCTTGCGGCCCATTCCGGCGGCCCGCTCGAGTCCCGATGCGTCCTGCACCAGCACCGCATCGCTGAATTCTTTCACCGTGCTTTGGAAGGCGGCTTCGTTCTCCTGGCTCCGCTGGGCCGCCGGGAACAGCGCTTGGGCAGTGGTCCGCAGGGTTCCTTCCGTGCTCAGGCCCTGCACCTGTTCGAGAACCGTGGAGACAACGAATCCGAGAACGAACACTCCGATGCTGAGCCAAATCTTGGCCGTGATGTTCAGGCGCGTCATGTGTGGCCGTCTGACTCCCTTCTAGCGTTTTAGCACTCGAGTTCTGCAACCCGTATCGTCTCATTGGCGCAGAAACTGTAGGAACGAATCTCGCCATCCGGCGCCGGATCAGTGGGCGTAACCGGCTGTGGCAAGCGAGGTGAACGCCAAGGCGGGGATTATCGGCCGCGAGAGCGGGCGAAACAGCGAACGGCAAAGCGCAATTCGGGCGGCGGCCGGACGCGCGTAAGCGAAACCGCCCGCAGTATGCAACCTGGGTCTCATGTCTCAGGCGAGGTTGTGGCGGGTTCAGCGCGGATCGGGATGCGGACCGGACCAACCGGAGGCAGGGATCGTCCTATAGTGCGCGCAACGCCAGCGGCCGGAAACGTAGTCGGAGGCCGTGTCGCCACCTACGCTTGTTACTGCCGATCTATGGGGACCCGGCGGAACCACTGACGCGCTCGACCGGTGTGGGCGGGCCGGCGAAAGGCAGCCCAAGTCCCCGCAGTCCGGCCGATAAGAGTCTGCGGAGGAATCGCGAGGGCGCGCTTTCAGGTGGGTTGTTTCGTTCCTCGCGCCCGGTGATGCGTGGCGGGGCGGGCTGCTACCTCAAGAAGGGATATGCAGAATGCGCGCGGTCACACCGATGACTATAGCGACGGGCCGAAAGTCTCCGGCAGCCGGAATACCTCGGGCGGGACCGAGAGATCTCGACAGGAGCGACATGGAATCGACAGTGGTGGAGAGAGCGGCGGCCGCGGCGCTCAAGAGCGACGATCGCTGCGGCAAGTACCTGGTGTTTCATCTGGGCCGGGAGGAGTTCGGGATACGGGTTCTGAAAGTCCGGGAGATCATGGGCATTCAGGACATTACCGCGGTGCCGCAGACGCTGGCCCACGTCAAGGGTGTGATCAACCTGCGCGGGAAGGTGATCCCGGTGGTGGATCTGCGGTTGAAATTCGGTCTGCCGCCGCAGGAGTACACGCAGCGGACCTGCATCATCGTGGTCCAGGTGCAAGGCGAAACGGGGCCGATCCTGATGGGCATCGTGGTGGACGGCGTGGCCGAGGTGCTGAACCTGGCGGCGGCCGAGATCGAAAACACGCCGGACTTCGGCGACGGAACCGCCACTCCCTATCTGCTTGGAATGGCCAAGGTGAAGGGTAACGTGAAGATCCTGCTAGAGATCGACCGGGTGCTGAGCTGCCAGGACCTGCATGGACTGAGCGGCGCGATCGAGGAGACCAAGAGCCGGGGAAAGGGAATCTGAACATGCGAGAGCAAATGACACTCGGAAGGAAATTCGCACTTGCCAGCGGCGGTCTGGTCCTGGCCACGGCGCTGGTGGGCGCCGTCAGTGTGTACGATCTGGCCGGCCTGAACCGGATCACACAACTGATCGTCACCGATCCGCTACCGGGGATCAGCAGGATGGCAACCGCCCGGGCGGCGGCACTGACCGTGAGGGGGGACGTGTGGCGCCACGTTGCCGAGCCGGACGCATCGAAGAAAGCGGAGATCGAGCGGAGCATCGAGGAGAACAAGAGCAAGTCGGCACAGGCGATGCAGGATTACGAGCCAACCGTCACGACCGCGGAGGACCGCGCTCTCTACGACCGGCTCAAGCCAGCTCTGCAACAGTACATGGATGCATTGCCAGGCGTGCTGGCGCTCAGCCGGGCCGGCAAGCCCGGGCCGGCCCGCGAGAAGTACGACGCCGAAGCCGCGCCTCTGTTCGAAACCGTGAAGCCTCTCCTCGAAGCCGAATTGCAGCTCAATCAAACCAATGGCGAAAAAGACGGCAACGAGTCGCAGCGAGCCTATGGCCAGGCGCTTTGGGTTCTCGCGATCACGACGGTTTCATGTTCCCTGGGCGGGTTGGCGCTGGCATTCTTGGTGATTCGAAGCATGACGCGGACGCTCCGGCAAGTCGTGACGGGACTGTCCGAGGGCGCCGAGCAGGTGGCCAGCGCGGCCGCCGAGGTCTCCTCCTCCAGCCAGTCGCTGGCGCAAGGGTCTTCCGAGCAGGCGGCGTCGCTCGAGGAGACGTCCGCATCGAGCGAAGAAGTCAATTCGATGGCGCGCAAGAACAGTGAAAACTCGCGCGTTGCGGCCGACCTGATGACGCAGTCGCAGCAGGAGTTCGTCCAGACCAACCAGTCTTTGGACCAATCGGTGGTGGCCATGACCGAGATCAACGCGCAGAGCGACAAGATCGCCAAGATCATCAAGGTGATCGACGAGATCGCCTTCCAGACCAACATTCTGGCCTTGAACGCGGCGGTCGAAGCGGCCCGGGCGGGCGAAGCGGGATTGGGTTTCGCGGTGGTCGCCGACGAGGTGCGAAACCTGGCCCAGCGCTGCGCCCAGGCGGCCAGGGATACGGCCGCGTTGATCGAGGAGTCGATCGCCAAGTCCAACGACGGCAAGCTGAAGGTGGATCAGGTGGCCGCCGCGATTCGGGGTATCACGGATAAGGCGGCCAAGGTGAAGACGCTGGTCGACGAGGTGAGCCTGGGCAGCCAGGAGCAGGCCCGCGGCATCGACCAGATCGGCAAAGCCATCATCCAAATGGAACAGGTCACGCAGAAGACCGCCGCCAATGCCGAGGAAAGCGCCTCCGCGGCCGAGGAGCTGAACGCACAGTCGGAGGGCCTCAAGGAGATCGTGGAGCGGCTGACGGCCATGGTGGACGGCAGCGAAGCGGGAGCCGCCCGCGCTCGCTCGGCTCACCGGCGCGCCGCTCCAGCCAACGGCAAGGTCCTAGCTCCGCAACGGCCGGGCGCAGCCGCATCCGACCTTACGGCGCTACGCAAGGCCGTGTCGCACCAGCCGAGATCTGCGGAACAGGGAGCCAGGGCGCTTGCCGCTCCCGGCGCGGGCAAGGACGCCTTCCCCCTGGAAGAGCAGTTCAAGGAGTTTTGATGGCTCCGGTGGCCGCCAGAGGCGGGTCTCTCCGAAACCGGCCACGTCAAGGTCTGAATCATGCCCAATCAGGAAAAAGAATCGGACCTGCGCGAGCGGATCGACGATCTCTCCACTCGACTGTTGATCGGGGTTTCGGGTCCGCGGTCCCCGGGCGGCAGCCTGAAACGCTTCAAGGCTGCGCTGGCTGATCTGGCCCGGCAGGCGGGCGACGCCGGCTATGGCGAGGCGGCCCGGATCGCTCAGGAACTCTCCGCCGGAAGGCCGGCGATGTCTCGACTCCAGGAGGGGCTGGTCCGGCTTCAGCAGGCCGTTTCGGAAGGGGCGGTCGCAGTCCAAGCTGCGGCCGCGGCCGAAGTCGAAACCGCGGGCGAGGCCGCAGTCCAGGGATCGGAGCAAACCGGAACCGCTGCCGCCGCCGCCGCCGGAGCCGCGGCTTCAGCCGCGCCTCCGGCGCCCGCGCGCGCGCCCGCGGCCCGCCCGCTGGCCGAGGACCCGGAACTGGTCGCCGATTTCATCCTGGAATCGCGCGAGCACCTGACTTCGATCGAGCAGCAGTTCCTGGTCGTCGAGCGGGATCCGGCCAACATGGAAGCCATCCACTCGATCTTCCGCGGATTCCATACGATCAAGGGTTTGGTTGGGTTCCTGGAGTTCAAACCGATCCATGAAGTGGCGCACGAGATGGAGACGGCGCTCAACCTGGTTCGCGAAGGGAAGCTCGCCATCACGCGGGCTGTGATCGATGTGGGGCTGGCGTGCGTGGACTATCTGGCCCGGTCGATTACCGGCGTCGAGTCCGGGGCAGGGTGCGAACGCCTGTCCGGTCACGACCAATTGCTGGAGAGGATTCGATCTCTGATCCGGGAGGAACCCGGCGTTCCGGTGACGGAGCCAGCCGTGCGGGCGGCGACGGAACCGGAATCCGAGGTGCCACCGGCGGACGATGTCAAGCGTCCAGCGGCCGCGGCCGAATCGTCGTCCGTGCGGGTAGACACCGCCAAGCTGGACTACCTTGTGGACATGGTCGGCGAAATGGTGATCGCACAGTCGCTGATGCGGCACAACGAAGCCTTCTCCGCCGCCGGCGATCCGAGACTGCATCGCAATCTATCGCAGTTGACCCGCATTACCGGCGAAGTGCAGCGCACCGCCATGGCCATGCGGATGGTCCCGATCGGCCTGCTTTTCAATCGCACGGCGCGCCAGATTCGCGACCTGTCCCGGAAAGTCGGCAAGCAGGTGGAACTGGTGACCCATGGAGAGGACACCCAACTGGACAAAACCATCGCCGAGGAGCTCGCCGATCCGCTTGTTCACATGGTGCGGAATGCCATTGACCACGGCATCGAGTCGCCCGACGAGCGCCAGGCGGCCGGCAAGACCGCGGAGGCCAAAATCACGCTGGCCGCCTATCACCGCGCCGGCCAGATCGTGATCGAAGTCTCCGACGACGGTCGCGGGTTGGACTCCCGGAAGATCCTGGCCAAGGCCCGTCAGAAGGCCCTCGTCGAGGATGGCGCTCACCTGTCGGAAGGCGACATCTTCCGGCTGATCATGGAGCCCGGTTTTTCGACCGCCGAACTGGTAACCGACATCTCGGGCCGCGGCGTAGGCATGGACGTTGTGCGCAGGCAGGTGGAGAAGCTCCGCGGCCGGATCGAGATCCGTTCGCGGACCGGAGAAGGCACCGCGTTTCTGCTGAAGTTGCCGTTGACCCTGGCCATCATCGACGGTTTGGTGGTGGCCATCGGCCCCCATCGCTACATCGTGCCGTTGTTCGCGGTGAGGGAGATGTTCCGTCCCGCCGCGGAGTCGATATTCACGGTCCAGAACCGGCAGGAGATGGCGATGGTGCGTGGGCGGCTGTTGCCGGTGCTGCGGCTGTATAAGCGGTTTGGCCTGGTTCCCCGAACCGAGGACCCGTGCCAGGCCCTGCTGATCGTGGCCGAGACCGAGGGGCAACCGTTCTGCCTGATGGTGGACGATCTGGTGGGCAAGCAGGAGGTCGTGATCAAGAGCCTGGGGGAGGGAGTCGGGAAAGTGCGCGGGGTCGCCGGTGGCGCGATTCTCGGCGATGGCCGGGTCGGGCTGATCCTCGATGTGGGCGGCTTATGGGGAGCGCATGCCAACGCTTGACGACAACGCCTGCCGTCCGCTGACCGCTCGCGAGTTCGCCAAAATCCGTCAGCTTGCCTACGATACTTCCGGCCTTGACCTCCGGGCGGGCAAGGAGAGTCTGGTGTCCGCCCGGCTCGGCAAGCATATCCGGCAGCGGGGATGCCGGTCGTTCGACGAGTATTACCGGCAGGTCGTCGAAGACTCGACGGGCGAAGCGCTGATCGCGCTCATCGATGCGCTGACCACCAACCACACGTCGTTCTTTCGCGAGCCGGCGCACTTCGATTTTCTGCGAAAGACGTTCTTGCCGGAGTGGAAGAACCGGGGAGGCGTCGACATCTGGAGCGCCGCCTGCTCGAGCGGCGAAGAGCCCTACTCGCTGGCCATGTGCATCCTGGAAGAATGGGGCTCTGTCGCGCCCGGCAAGGTCCGTATTCTGGCGACCGACATCTCCACCCGCGTGCTGGCCGCGGCCGAGAGGGGAATCTATCCGGCCGAGCGCTTCGCCTGCCTCTCGGCCGCCCAGCTTCACCGTTACTGGCTGCGCGGCGAGCGCGACTGGGCGGGCTGCTATCGCGCGAAAAAGGAAATCCGGGCGCTGGTCGAGTTCCGCCGTCTGAATCTGCTGGAGCCGGTTGGGCAAATCGGCCGTTTCCCGCTCGTCTTTTGCCGCAACGTCATGATCTACTTCGACAAGCCAACTCAGCAGCAGGTGGTCGAGCGCCTCGCCGGCTGCCTGGAACCGGGCGGCTATCTGTTGACCGGGCACGCCGAAAACCTGACGGGAATCGAACACGGTCTCCGGTACGTCCAGCCGGCGGTCTATCGCAAAGCCCCCGCCGAGGGCGGCCAGAAAGGAAGATCGTGAGCCTGCTGACGGTGGGAGTAGGGGATTGCAAAGTAAGCAATGGCGCCGATTCGGTCCTGACCACCTACGCGCTGGGGTCGTGCATCGCGGTGGCGATCTACGATCCGGTGGCCGGAGTCGGCGGTCTGCTGCACTTCATGTTGCCGGAGTCGTCGCTGAACCCGGACCGGGCCGGCCAGAATCCGTTTGTGTTCGCCGACACCGGCATTCCGATGCTGTTTCACGCCGCCTACGGAATAGGCGCCGAGAAGCGCCGTCTGGTGGTGCGGGTGGTGGGTGGGGCGCAAGTGATGGACGAGAATGGCGTGTTCAATGTCGGCAAGCGCAACCACCTGGCGCTGCGGAAGATTTTCTGGAAGGCGGGCGTGATGATCCACGGCGAAGAGGTCGGCGGGACGGAATCCCGCACCGTGCGGCTGGAAGTTTCGACCGGCCGCTTCTGGATCCGCGGGCCCGGCATGGCGGACCGTGAGATGCGCGCGTCAAATGGAAATGGAAGGCTCTGATGGAACTCCACGTCCTGGTTGTAGACGATTCCCCCGCTATGCGGGCGTTCATCCGCCGCGTTCTGGATCTGTCCGGTTTGGAGGTAGGCCGGTGCCTGGAGGCCTGCAACGGCGAAGAGGCGCTGCGGTTGCTCGAAGACAATTGGGTGGATGCCGTGCTCACCGATATCAACATGCCCCGAATGGGCGGCGAAGAACTGCTGCGGCGAATGTCCGAACATGACGTACTGCGCCTGATTCCGGTCCTGGTGGTGTCAACAGATCGGACCGAGAGCCGGATGCAGCAAATGCTGACGTTGGGGGCCAGGGGCTACGTCGCCAAACCGTTCGCGCCGGAAACCCTGCGGGAGGAGCTGGAACAGTGCTTGGGGGTGGCCCATGGAACCGATTGAGATACAGAGGGCGCTCGAGTCAGCCGTCGAACAGGTGCTCGAAACCATGTGTTTTACGAGCGTGGTCGCCAGTTCAGAGGGAGGCGACTGGTCAGAGGGCCGCTTTACACCGGAGATTGCGGCGGAGCTTCAATTCGAGGGCGACCCTCGGGGCGGGTTTCGCCTGGGCGTGTCGAAAAAGCTGGCCCGCGCGCTGGGCGCCGGTTTTCTGGGGCTGGAAGAGGCGGAACCATCCGACTCTCAGGCCGGGGACGTGGTCTGCGAACTGGCCAACATGATCTGCGGCTCGACACTGAGCCGCCTGGAAGACAAAGCGACATTCCGGATTACTCACCCGGAGTTGATCTCTCAGGAGCGCGGCGCCAGTTGCGGAGGCGGCGGTGTCAACCGCTGGTTCGATCTCGGGGAGGGAATCCTCACCGTCTCTTTGGAGCTGCGGCAAACTGTATGACCAAGATCAGGGTCCTGATCGTCGATGATTCGGCAATCGTGCGCAAGCTCTTGTCAGAAGCCTTGTCCGAAGAAATGGACCTTGAAGTTGTGGGCACGGCGCCCGACCCGTTCGTCGCCCGCGACAAGATCCTTGCATTGCAGCCGGATGTGCTCACGCTTGACATCGAAATGCCACGCATGGACGGGCTGACGTTTCTCAAGAAGTTGATGCACTACAAACCGATGCCGGTTGTCGTGATCAGCTCGCTCGGCCAGGCCGGTTGCCAGGCGGCACTGGAGGCTCTGCGTCTCGGAGCAGTCGAGGTGCTGGCCAAGCCGGGAGGCCCGTACTCGGTGGGCGAGTTGCGGGTGGATCTGGCCGCCAAGATCCGGGCCGCCGGCTCCGCGCGTCTCCAGCGTTCGCCGGAAGCGGCGCCGGCCAGAGCGGAACCTCCGCCGCCGCCGGCGTTTGACCCCGCCACGGTGATTGCGATCGGCGCCTCCACGGGAGGAACCGAGGCGATCCAGGCAGTGCTCGCCGGTCTGCCTGCCAACGGCCCCGGGATTCTGATTACGCAGCACATACCGCCCGTCTTCTCCCGGGCCTTCGCCAACCGGTTGAATGAAGTCTGCCCGATGGAGGTCAAGGAGGCGCAAGACGGCGATACACTGGCTCGCGGCCGCGCCTTGGTCGCGCCGGGCAGCCTCCATACGCTGCTCCGGAAGTCGCCGGGCGGAGGCTTTCGAGTCACCGTCCAGGACGGTCCCCGTGTCTGCTACCAGAAGCCGTCTGTGGACGTGATGTTCAGTTCCGTGGCGGAGGCGGCCGGCTCTCGCGCTGTTGGCGTCCTTCTCACGGGAATGGGGTCCGACGGTGCCCGCGGATTGCTCAAGATGAAACAGGCCGGTGCTCACACGATCGCGCAGGACGAAGCTAGCTGCATCGTGTTTGGAATGCCGAAAGAGGCGATTCGCCTGGGCGCCGCAGATCAGGTTGCGGCGCTGAGCAGGATTCCCGCGGCCGTTTTGGGCCAGTTGGGCCGGAACGGGCGATGAACCGGGGCCTCCGCTCCTCTCCCGCGGTGCGCGCGAGCAACTTGGTGCGGCCAGTAGCTACGCGGCGGTTCGCAAGCGACGACGCCGTTCGCGAACCACGTCGTGGCTGAGAGTCCGCGAGGCGCTGGGGGGAAACTGGGGGTCCCCAAGGGATAAGGACGAGGGAATTCGGGTTAGGACGGCTCACGAGCGTCCGGCTATAAGTCCCACAGGTTCAATTGGTTAGAAATTGCCGATGATTTTTCCTGGGACTCGATCTCACGGAGGGCCTGCAAAACGGGCACTTGCTCGAACAGCGTGACGCTGAGCACCTGTAGAATTTCGTGAAGACTGGCCTCCAGCCCCAGGCGCTTGCGGACGATGGCGACCAGCACGTAGACCGAGACCGCAATCCGTATCTGGGCCTTCACCGCGTTCTCGCTATATCCGTAAAACGCCTTGATTCGCAGATGCTGCTTGATCCACTTGAAGAACAGTTCGACCTGCCAGCGCGACTTGTAGAGCGAGCAGATGGTGAGCGCGGGCAGGTCGAAGTTGTTGGTGAGGAACCGCAGGCTGCGATCCTGCCCGGCATCGTAGTAGTGGATGCGCCGGAGCGGGTCGGGGTAGTGCTTGCGCGAGTTGGCCGAAGCCAGCACGACGGTGTGGTCGGAGCGCACGCCGGTGCGCGTGTCAACCGGGTGCGAGTAGCGGCGGCGCAACAAAATCCCACGCTTGGTGCGCGTGACGAAGAAGGCGCCGCCGCGGTGGAAGACATGCAGACGCTCGAAGTCGACGTAACCGCGGTCCATCACATAGAAGGAAGCAGGTTCCGGAACGAGGATGTAGAGGACATTGACGTCATGCAGTGTTCCGTCGGAAACCTCAATGAAAGTAGGGATCGGGCCGCGCAGGTCCAGCAAGGTGTGCAGCTTGATGGCGGCCTTTCGGGCGCGGAAGCGAGCCCACGGGAACACCGATAGACAGAGGTCGATGGTGGTGGAGTCCAGGGCGTACACCGTATTGTCGAGATCGAAGCCAAGAGACTCGTGGGCGTACATCGGACTCGCGATGCCGATGAGCACCTGTGCGAAGTCGGCGTAGATGCGCCAGTCGTGGGCCTCGTTGGCATCGGCCAGCGTGGACCGCGAGATCTTGCCGCGGAAGCCCATGTGATAGAGCTTGCTCTCTACGGAGCGCAAGCAGGCCTCGATGTCGCGGAGGCTCTCGCGAAAGGGCAACTGGGCGAAGGCCAGACAAAGGAACTGGTCGAGGCAGGGAAAGCCGCGGAATTCATAGTTGCCGCCGTAGCGCGCGACGCACTTGTGGAACTCGTGAGGCGGGACGTGATCGATCAACTGGGCGAAGACGGTGCGGCCGGCAAACATGCTCCATTGTCGGCGGGCCAGGCGGGAGCAGTGCCGAGGCGTCCAAGGCCGTCAGCGAAGGTCCATATCGAAAAACCTCGAAACACCACCTATCCCATTGACCGAGCGCCACTTATACGCCGACCGCCAAGCGATAGCCGGACAGCAGTGAAGCTCCAGTATCCATCCCAACAGCCAATGTCGAGGACGGTCTTGCCGGAGAAATCGACTTTGTCGAGCTCCGCCCGCATCCAGTCCCAGAGTGCCCGATGCGATTCAGCGTCGGGCGTCTTGGTGCGCGCCTTCACGCCATTCGGAAAATCGATGTCGTGGTACCACTGGATTGCATCGACTCTCTGCTGCTGGGCGTGCCCAGACCCGATTCTCCGCCCTTCGTTGTTCGCCATTCCTCCGGAGAACTCTTAGGGCAGGCTAACACACCCGTCATGGTGACTGGTAGTCCGCTGAGTCGCAATCGGGAAGTCGAAGCAGGTTCTCAAAGACGAGTGTGAGAGCGTGGGCGATTCGGCCCAATGGTGGCCAGATTCTCGCCTTCAAGAACGACGGCTTCATCGGTAACGGCACGGCGCGTCCACAGGTACCGTTCTCTCTCTTCAAGCAAAGTTAGCGCCGGTTCTGAATCGACCCCCTATGCGATGTCCGCTCTTGATCGTGCTGGCTGTGGCCGGCTGCATGCCGGCGCAAGTCCGGTTTAAGAAGGACTTGAGTTCCGTCAATATCGACGGCAAACCAGTCACCACATATCATTACGGCGCGGAGAGCGGGAAGCCTTATCTCGCGCCGCTGCGCTCGGCGTCGGGTAAGACCGTGACGCGCCGGTCCCCTATGGAAGAGGTCGCTGGCGACAGTCGCGACCACTTGCATCACACCGGCCTGTGGTTTTTCGGCTCTCCCGGATTCAGTTCCAACATAAAGGTCCCGATCAGCGCGCTGGGACTGAGGCGTATTTGCCGGATTTGGCGTAGAGAAAATCGCCGCCCTGGCCGGGATCGTTGGGGTCCTTGAGGACGTAGTAGAGCATGGTGACAGGGGCAAAGCACTGGCGGTAGATGAGGCCGCCGGCGCCGGCGCCGTGGCCCGGCTGCACCACGTTCATGCTCAGATTGAAGTAGGCGGGCGGATTGTCGATCCGCAGCATGTCGTTGTGGACCTGGCTGGTGATCTCGTGGAGGCCCCCACCGGAGAAGGTCGCGGTGCCGTCCTTGCCCACGCCAAAGCTGTAGGCGGGCGGGGTGTCGACGTTGTAAGTGGTGTCGATGGCGGCCTGCCACCTGCGGGTGATGGGGGCCATGGTTTTGGAGGCGACGACGCGGAGCACGATGGAGCAGGAGTCTTTGGAGCCGGGGCCGTAGATGCCGTTGACGAAGTTGTCGCCGCTGTCGCCGGTTTCGGAGGCGATAACTTGGGCGGGCGTGAGTGGGGGCTTTACCGAGGCACATCCCGCTGGCAGGGCGAAAAGGGACGAGGGTGGCGGCGTGAAAGAGACTTTGCGAACGTCGGCCAGGGTCATCGGAGGGGCGCCGGGAGCACCAACCATCGCGCGGATCACCAAGCCGTCTTTCTCGTCGAACCAGGCTTTGAGGCTGTTCCCCTGGGTGGTGCCGGAATAGACCTTGGTGGCGATTCCGTTCAGAGTCTCCGAGCCGGTGGGCTTCAAATCTCCCTTGGCGATGCTCGCGGAGAGTTCGGCCGTCATGGCGAAGGGATTGCCCCAATCACCCGAGAAGGTGCCGGTACTGCACGCGGGGGGCGTAGTCCCCGGGTCCCACGAGAAGGAGGCCATCGCCTTGAGGTCGTACAGCGTGAGGGAACGATTGGCCGGAGTACCATCCGGCTTGGCTGGATGGTTCACTTCGGTCAGGGCCATTGAGCCGTTGCGATACACG
>Ga0182021_10003880_pt1 | contig 17539 bp, 13 predicted proteins | sample 612E3MmetaG_FD_120493 | JGI IMG/M metagenome (GOLD analysis project Ga0182021, IMG submission 120493) | Permafrost microbial communities from Stordalen Mire, Sweden - 612E3M metaG (Illumina Assembly) | ecosystem: Environmental > Terrestrial > Soil > Wetlands > Permafrost | place: Sweden... | reverse complement strand
TGTCCGAGGTGGCGCTCGATCTCGACGCTCGATCGATAATACTGCGCCAGCGCTTCTTGAATATCGTCGTGCACGCCGATCGCGGGCCGCACCCGCATCCCGGCGCGCAGCGACACATCCTCCAGCCCCTGCACATCTAGCGGATTTTCGGTCACGACGACCAACTCGCCGTTGATCACGTCGAGCGGAATCAGTCCATAGCGCCGCGCCAGCTGCTCGGGCACCAAGGCCAGGGCTTGCGGCTGTACGACATGGCGTTTGAGTTCGATCAACGGCAGGCTGAGCTGCAAGCTGAGCGCCATCGCCACATCGCGCGGGCCGATGACCTTTTGCGCCAGCAGCACATCGACCACGCTTTTCCCATTCGTGGCCGACAGACGAGCCGCCTCGACTTGGGCAGCGCTGACGAGATCCGAGTCGATCAACACTTCGATCAGATCGCGCCGCGCGACGGGGGGCTCACGCAAAGCGGCTGGTGTACTCATATCGCCTCCCCTTCGCGGCGCGCCGGCTTTTCGCTACGTTGATGTAAGCGCACCGCCAACGCCGCAAATGACGGATCTTTGGAATCAGCCGAAGCGGCCAGTGTGGCCAGAACTTCACGGCCCAGATCGGGTACCGGCGTAGCCGCAGCGCCGATCAGGATCAAACCGATCTGCGAGCTGCCTACGCCCAGGCGATCGAGCAGGCCCAGGGCCGATCGGGTCGCGGCCAGCCCCGCCGGATCAATCGGCGTCGCCACGGCGATCAAATTCGATCGGGCGGCCACATCGCGCAGCAATTCAACCGGATACAGCGGAAGGCTTAACACCACGTAGTCGCCTTGAGGCAGCAGCCCGTCTAGCACTGCCACAACATCGGTTGAGGTGATTTGACCTATCTCGCCGCTGCCTGCCAAGTTGTTCAATAGGCGGAGTCCGCCGGGATGCGTGACCACTCCATCTCGCTCGATCGCCGCCGGATCGTGCTGGGCCAGCTCGAATGAATCGACGCGCGGTGTCAAGCCCAACAACAAGCAGTGTTCTATTGAAAAGGGCCGCAGGTCCACCAGCGTGGCGCGTGACCCGGCGCCAGTCAGAGCCAGGGCCGTGTTGACCACCGCGCGGGTGATCACTTCGGATTCACGCGCCCCGACGATCGCCAGTGCAAAACCGACCTGGGTTGCCGAGGCAACCGCTGCGGCTTGAGACTGATCCAGAAGCAGGCGCACTTGCGCGATCAATTCTTTACGCTCATAGGGCTTGGTCAGGTAACCATTGGCGCCGACTTTCGCGCCGGCCATTCGATCGGTTTGATGTGACTTGGACGAGACGATCAGCACAGGCACGCTGGCCGTCGCCGGCTCTTGGTGCAAGCGGCTGCACACTTCAAAGCCGTCGATGCCGGGCAGCATCAAGTCCAACAGCACCAGATCGGGTTGCCTGTTCTTGGCGATCTTGAGGCCCTGAAAGCCATCGGCGGCGACGGAGACCTGGTAGCCTTCATGCTTCAGCATGATCGTCAACAGTTGCAGCGCTTTTTCGTCGTCGTCAATCACCAGAATATGTGCCATGAAAACCCCTTGGTCGGTAGCTTGACAATGCTAGATTCGTCAGTGCGAGCACAGCGAAGCAATCTCCTGGCTGGACGATGGGATGGCTTCGTCGCAGAAAGCGCTCCTCGCAATGACGGTTGACTGATAATTTAACATTGTCGAGGTAGTCAGCATTTAGCAATCAGCATTGATCATTGATCATTGTTCATTGATTGCAATTGAGTCCGGCACGCTTCGCAATCGGGCGCGAGTTGCAACGCCGCCTGAAAAGCCTGCCGCGCTTCGACGCGTTGGCCTAACGCTTGATAAGCTAAGCCGCTGTCAAAGTAAGCGGCCGAGAACTTAGGATCGATCTTGAGCGCAGCGGCGTATTGATCCAGCGCCTCCGGATAACGACCGTGATTGTGATAGACATGGCCCAGATCATCACGCAGCGCCGCAGCAGTCGGCGCGAGCGCAAACGCGCGTCGATAATAGGTTTCGGCCAGCGGCAAACGGGCCGGATCGATATCGGACCAGAAAGCATACAGCACGCCGCTGTTGGAATTCACTTCCAGATCGAGCGGCAGCCAACGCCGCGCAGTGGCTAACGCGCGCTCGGCGGCTTCGAGCAATTTCACGCGTAGTTCCGGCTGATCGGCGGGCAACGCGCGAGCCAGATTGTAAAAGGCTTCGCCGCGAAACTGCTGATACGCCGCCTGCCACGGAATCAGCTCGATCGCCTGATCGTACCGATCGATGCTTTTCTGCCAGGCCTGGTTTTGATCCAAAGCGCGCGCCTCACCGGCCAGCGCATTGGCCCAGATCGACGCCACATCCACGCGCAGCGCCACAATGATGATTACGATCGCGCCTGCCACAGAAACCAAGAGTTTGATACGCTGTTGTTGGTCCGACAGTTGAGCGTCCCCCTGTCGTCCGTCGTCTAACGCCGGTGGTCGTGTTAACAGCAGTGCCACACACAACCAGGCCAGCATGCCCGTCGTCGTCAGCGTAAACGCGAACTGCACTTCGACCACATGCGCGGCTAACGCCGCCAGCGGCGCAGCGATCCAGGCCCGCTGAGCCAGCGATTCGGATGCACGCCACTGCTGAAGTCCGCGCCGCGCACAGACGAGGCCCAGCACCCCATAGGCCAATAAGCCCAGCCCACCCTGCATCGTCAGCACATCGAGTCCCTCGTTGTGAGCGCGATCCCACATGCTGCTGGGATCCTCGATGTGGCCCAATTCAGGCGGGTAAACTTGCATGTAAACGATCGCGGCTGTGTCTAACCCATAGCCTAGCACAGGCCGCAAAAAATGCCAAACATCGCCAGCGGGCACAACCGACGGCCAGGTGGTGATGACTCGCCCCACGGCCTGCCACAAGATCAATCGGACGCGCCCCGTGCCCGTCTGCGCATCCTGCGCGAAATTTAAGCGATTGATCACCGGCAGTGATGAGAGTGACGACGAGATACCTCCCGGCAAATTTAAGCCGATGGTCAACACGCTCAGGCCGATCAACCCGATCAATGCGCCGGCGATCAGGAGCCGGCGATGACGCTGCCACAGCAACAATCCGGCAAAGAGGAGGCCGCCTGCAACTGCGCCCAACAAGGGCCCGCGACTCTGAGCTAACACCAACGCGGCCAGTTGGAAGATCACCGCCACGATCAAGCTCGTGCGCGCGATCTTTTTTCTGGCCCATGGTTCGACCAACGCAGCCAGCATAAAGGGCAGCACCATAATCAGATAGCCGCTCAGAAAAATTGGATTGCCCTGCGTGCCGCCCGGCCGCCATGTCAACCAGTTTTCGCCGAAGACAAACGGTTCGACGATGGCCGTGATCGCAGTGAGTGTTCCTCCGATCACGATCGCCAGCAACAAACGGCGGCGTTGAGCCGGCGAGCGAAGATAGGTGACGATCAATATCACCCAGATGATCTGCAGCAGCGCGAGGTAGACACCCTGCCCGCGAAAGAATGAGCCCCACACACTATCGACCGGGCTGATCGATGTCAGCGTCGACAGGATGAGGCTGGCCGCCACGAGAAACAAAGGCCACGTGTTTCTCAAAAATACATTCGCTCCTCGCCTGGCGGAGGCGAGGAGCGAAGTATGAGAGTTACTTTGAAGCCGGGCGATCAGGTGCAGCGCCAGCATCACCAACACCAGCGCTCGAAAGAGTGCTGATCGCGGTTCGTCATACACTAAGCCATTCAGATTGAACAGCGGTACCACCGCGACGGCGATTAGCCAGCCTGCCTCCACACCGAGTGATGCCACACGACTAATGCGAGACAGGATATTTGGACTTGGCACTGTGATAACACCATGATAGGTTATTCAGGCAATCCCTGGTGGTCGATTAACCAAATCCAGAACGACCATTACTGCTGTGTTAACACTCCATTGGTATCCCAAGTATAGGAGTACTTAGAGGTCCGCCGCAGATAAACGCCGAAACCGGTTGTATTAGGCCCAACCAGCGTATTTGTCCCGGCTGTGACTGAAGCGTGCTGGGCCATATAGACATCAATCGCCGTCTGAACCACATCATTTTCCGCGCTCTTGGTTACTGCAGCTGCATTGCTGCCAACTCCATTCAGCGCCAGCGCCGTCACGCCGAACAGTACTGCCAGAATCGCAATCACGACCAACAATTCGATCAGAGTGAAACCACCTTGCGTCTTCATTGTCCTTTCCTCCTTTGAGTTAGAATTGCGTACATCTTATCACACTAAATTCAAACTTGATCAGGAATTCAATATCAATACCATTAATATTTCATTGCAGAATGATTATCAAACCGTGCGCAAACTGCGCTTGGCCTGACTCATAACGAAAATGTCCGCGCGAGGCGGATACTGCCGCAAGCCGCGATCGTTCAGATTCAGAGGTGCCCGCGTTAAGAGTCGTCATGCTCTCGCCACGGCTATCACAAAGCCGTAGTGCGGTGTCATTCCAAGCCGCGTGGCGGCGAGGAATCTCTCTGACTATCACAGAGACCCCTCGCCGCCACGCGGCTCGGGGTGACACTTTTCCGGAAGCCGCATTCACTTACGCTCAATTGATCGGCCCATTCTGAAGCCGCTTAAACCATGCCCGGATTCTCGCGCGCCGGCCTGTGGGCCTTGCCTCCGGCGGCAACAGCGATCGACTGTACACACGCACGCGCTGCTTCCAGTCTTGACTGGCAAAGAAGCCCGTGCCTCGCTCATCGTGCCAGGCGACCGTGATCTCCACGAATTTTGCGCCGCGCTCGCGCAGGATATTTGTCAGGTGATCGATCAACTCGCTGCCGAGGTAGCGCCGCCGCCATTGAGGATCGACATAGGTCGTGAGGATCTCGGTGACGCCGTCAGCTGCGATCCTCGCGGCAGTCGCACCGACGATGGCGGGAGTGCTGCGGGCACACACGACCACGACTGACGGATCGTTCAACCACGTCGCCCAAGCGGTATCTTTGATCGCCAGCGCCGTTAAGCGATCGACATCGTCCAGCGTGGCGAGATCGATCTGCGGAGCCGCCACCGGAATGATCGGGCGGCCACGCAGCCGCAGCCATTTGATCGCTCCGGGAATGATGGGCAGCAACATTGCCGCGATCACGATCAAGCCAGACAAGACGAAGTACGGATCGCTTGAGCGCAGCAAAGGCAGGGCGCCCAGTCCGGCGTTGTAAGCGAAGTGTGCCATGATCGTCGTGAACAGGCCAAAACGCAGGAAGAACAAGCCGCTGATGAGCACCGCTTCGATCGTCAATTCGATGCCGCGCAAGATAATGGGTTCGGTGACGTAGCCGGTGTGCGCAAAGGCCCACAACATCCCGGGAATCAATAAGGCCAGCCAGCGCTTCTTGAAGGCGAGCAAGACCGCCGTAATGCCGATGAGCCGAAATAGCAATTCTTCCGTGGTCGCGGGAATGATGCCGCTCGCCAGCGGTCCCAGAAATGGAAACGGCGTCGCCACCGCATAACCGCCCGGCGCATCAAGCGGCGTCCAGCCGTTGAAGAACTTGACGGCGATAAGGTAGAACAGGGTCACATAGCCAAAACCTACACCGCCCAGCATCAAGCCGCGCCAGCCATACAGCGACAGCCAGCGATCGCCGCGCGGCAGAATCTTGTCCTGACGCGGCCAGCGCTGTTTAGCCAGAGCCGTGCCGCCCAGCCACAGGATGGCGACGAAGACGAAGTTGTACAGTGCGTTGAACAGAATGCCGACGATGTTACCCAGCCAGAACAACACGTAGTTGTTCGTGGTCGAGTAGCCGGTTTTGTAGAGCGGCAGAGTGTTCAGGCCGGACAGCAGTGAGATGCCGCCCACCAGCAGCGCCGGGATCAAGGCTGTGCGCCATTCAATCACGCCGCGCAGTGCGCCCAGGCCTAACGCTGCGAGGCCGATCGCGCCGAACAACGTAAAACCGGTGAAGAAAGCGGTGTTATTGATGTAGCCCGCCACATTGCGCTGGGCCGAGAAGTCGCGTTCGAACGCTTCCGGTACACGCAGCCAGGTCGTGTAATTGCCCACCCGATCGCCCTGCACGCTGATCGCGCGGCGCAGATCGCCGTCGCCGAGGGCGAAGTCGCGGCGCTTCCATTCGAAGCGATGATCGATCCGTCCGCCCGGCTGTTCCTGTGATGAGGCCGAGGTCAACTCCAGATCGTTCAGGTTCAACTGCCGATCGGCTGTCAGATATTTTTCGGCAATCGCGCGCGCCGCGTTTTGTTCGAGCGCGGCGCCGGGCGCGGTTTCCGAAATCGTGTGCGAGAAGCCAATCACTTCCCCGTCGGGCATCAGTTCGAGCGAGAATTCTTCCTGCTGCTGCGGTTTGAACCAGCGGGCTTTCCACGTCCAGATGGGCAGGCGTTCGGCCTTCACCAACCGATTGGTCTCCGCCACTCCCAGCGTGCGCTGCAAGTAGACGGATGACCACCAGTTTTGATTGAAGTCCACGACCGATTCGTAAGCGGCGACATCGTAGCCTTGCGATTTCAGGTAATTATTGGCCTGCTGCGCGATCTGATCGCGCGAGAGCGTCAGATCGATCGCTGCGTCGGGAAAGGCTTCGTTATACAATGCTAGAAACAGCACGATGCCCAGGATACCGGCGAGTGTGAGCAGCACATCGAAACGGCGCGAGGCGAGACGTTGCATAGTGGAAGTCATGGCGCAGTCCTGTGGGAAGAGGTATAACGATTGTAGTGAAGATGCGCGGAAAAGCAAATGAATTGAGTAACGAGTAATGCGTAACGAGTAAAGGAAGCCGATGAGCCAACATCATTCTGACGATCACGACGACCACGATCACAACCATGACCACGAACATGCGGAATCAGGGCTCAAAGGCTGGCTGGGGCATCTCTTCAGTCCGCACGAGCACGGCCATTACGCCACCGCGCTCGATCCGGCGATGTCGAATGCGCGCGGTATCTGGGCGGTAAAAATCTCGCTGGTCGTGCTGCTGCTCACGGCGGTGTTTCAACTGATCATCGTGGCGATTAGCGGGAGCGTGGCGCTGCTGGCCGATACGATTCACAATTTTTCCGATGCGCTAACGGCCATCCCCTTATGGATTGCTTTCACGTTGGCGCGTCGACCGCGCAACGATCGGTATACCTACGGCTACGGCCGCGCTGAAGATCTGGCCGGGGTGCTGATCGTCGTCATGATCTTTCTCAGCGCGCTGGAGGTCTTTCAGCAATCGATCGATAGACTCTTGCATCCGCAGCCTCTCAGCAATTTAGGCTGGGTGGCCGCGGCGGCCATTATCGGTTTTATCGGGAATGAAGCCGTCGCCACGCTGCGGACTCGCGTCGGGCGTGAAATCGGATCGGCAGCGCTGGTGGCCGATGGGCTGCACGCGCGTGCCGACGGCTTCACCTCGCTCGGCGTGCTCATCGGCGTGATCGGCGTGGCGCTCGGTTTTCCCTTGGCCGATCCATTGGTCGGATTGTTCATCGGAGTGGCGATCTTGATCGTGGTGTGGAATGCCGCGCGTGATATGTGGTACCGCTTGATGGATGCGGTCGATCCCGCCGTCAGCCAATCGATCGCGCAGACGGCGGCGCAAGTGCCGGGCGTGCAGGCGGTGCATGACGTCACCATCCGCTGGCTGGGTCATCGCCAGCGCGCCGAGTTAAATGTGGATGTGCCGGGTGAATGGCCCACCACGCAGAGCCATCAGGTTGCCGAAGATGTGCGGCACGCCTTGTTTCACGCGCAGCCCGCACTGGTGGAAGTGATGGTGCATATCGATCCTGAGGGCGATGCGTATCACGCTACTACGGCGCATCATCGGGAGGCGTCCCACGGGGAGGCTGCGCACTAAAACGTAATGCGTGAAACGCAATAGAAACCGGGTTTCCCCGTTCTGGGTGCAAAGAATGCAGCAGTGGAGAAACCCGGTTTCTGTCTTTTCACAATCGGGTGTAGAATCACGCCCGAATAAAAACCGGGTTTCTTTGTTCTCGGAGAAACTCGGTTTTGCTTGTCTCTTACGCATTACGCAGTACTCATTACGATTCATGTCCATCACCAAACGCAACCTTTCCATTCTTCGTTCCTACTACTTCCTGTTAGGCGTCGGCGGCGGGTTTCTTTCGCCGTTTCTGGCGCTGTTCTTCAAACAGCAGGGCCTCAGCGGCACGCAGATCGGCTTGCTCTCCACGTTCGCCGGACTGGCCGCATTAATCGCCGCGCCGATCTGGGGACGCCTTAGCGATGCCGCTTCCAAACCGCGCCGTCTGTTGCAGTTCGAATTGTTGGCTTCAGCCTGCTTGATGCTGGTACTCAGCCAGCAAGCCGCGTTCGGATTGATCGCCGTCATCGTCGTGCTGGATGCATTTCTGAATGCGGGCTCATCGCCCAGCAGTGATGCGTTAGCGCTGGCCGTGTTGAGCAAGGTCCAATCGGGGTTTGGCAGCGTGCGCTTGTTCGCCTCGTTGGGCTGGGCTATCACGGCCTTTGTCAGCGGCTGGTTGAGTGAACGCTTCGGTTTGATCGTCGCGTTTGTTGGATACGCCATCGGCTACATTAGCGGTTCCGGTTCGGTGGGCTTGATCCGGCTATCGTCCAAAAACACTGCGACACAAACCGGCGAACGCCCCAAGCGCAGTCTGCGCCAGTCGACGCGCCTGGTGTTGAGCGATCCCCGCCTGCGCAGATTGGCGCTGGCGCTGGGTATCTTCCTCTTTATGATGTACGGCTTGCGTTCGTTCGAGGGCCTATACTTGAAGCAGCTGGGCGCGGGCGAAGCGATTGTAGGCTTGATGAGCACCATCGGCGCGACGATCGAACTGCCGGGGATGTTGTGGGCCGATCGGTTGGTGCGGCGTTACGGCGCTGTGCGCCTGTTGCGTTATTCGTTTCTGCTGGAAGCGGTGCGCTTGACGGGCGTGCTGCTCGTGCCGTCGGTGCCGACGCTGGTCATCATGCGCGTGGTGGGTGGTTTCTCGTTCAGCTGGTACGTCGTCGCCGTGTTCACCTTCATCATCGAGGCCGCGCCCGAGCGGCAAGTGACCACGACACTGGCCTTGTTCAACGTGACGCTGGCTTCGTTCATCCGCATGATCGCCGCGCCGATCAGCGGGTTCATCTTTGATCAAGTCGGCGGCTACTGGCTGTACGCGCTGGGCGCGATCGGATCGCTGGTGGCGTGGGTGGTCATGAAAACGCTGAAGAGTGAAAAGTGACGAGTGAAAAAGGCCAATCTCCTGAAGCCCGTCGCGCTTGACGCATCAGTGCGCAGCCTCCCCGTGGGACGCATCAGATTCTCGAATTCCACAACGCTTCCGGCCCGTCATGCTGCTGATTCTCGTAGCGCGCCATCATAAACAGCAGATCCGATAAGCGATTGAGATACGGCATCACCAGTCCTCCGATCGGCTCTTCGCGCGCCAGGGTGAGCACATCACGTTCGGCGCGGCGGCAGGTGGTGCGCGCCACGTGCAAGTGCGCGGCCCCGATCGATCCGCCGGGCAGGATGAAGTTTTTCAACGACCCGGTGGCTTCAATCAACTCGTCAATCCACTGCTCCAACTGGGCCACGTGCCGCTCCTCGATCTGCGGCAGCCGGTAGGCGCGCTTGTCTTCTTCGCGGAACGCCAGATCTGACCCGAGGTGGAACAATTCGTTCTGAATGACGGGCAGCATTTCCATCAGGCGCGAGCTGAGGCCGTGCGCCACTGCTACGCCGATGACGGAGTTGAGCTCGTCGACGGTGCCATACGCAGCGACGCGCGCCGAATCCTTGGGCACGCGCTGCCCGCCGCCCAGTGAGGTCTCACCGTCATCGCCTTTGCGCGTATAGATGCTGGTCAAACGTGGCATGTCTGAATCCTGTTTGGACACAGATGAACACAGATTCACATCGATAATTCAAAATCTGCGTAAATCCGTGTAATCCGTGTCCTAGATCGGTTCCCGTTTTGATTTACGCCACTGCTCCCGCTGGATGGTCACATCCAGCGGCTAAACAGCGGATGTAACCACGCGCAGCGGACTGCGAGCGTAAATCATTTAGGAATTCGCTCTACTACCGGTGTCCCGCGTGGACGAGCGGTGCGCCGTGCGCGGGATGTTCGTACACGGTGATGCGCAAGCCGTACGCGGGACTCAAATTTCCTTCGGTCAACACTTCTTCCGGCGTACCAATCGCGACGATGCTGGCATTGGACAACAAAGCCACGCGATCGGCGTACTGCGCGGCCAGATTCAAATCGTGCAGCGCGATCAAAATCGCATATTTCTCATCATGCGCCAGATCGCAGACCAGACTCAACACACCCGCTTGGTGCTTCAGATCGAGATGCGCGGTCGGTTCGTCCAGCAACAACGTGCGGGCCGACTGTGCCAGCGCGCGCGCGATCATGACTCGCTGCTGTTCGCCGCCTGACAATTCGCCGATCGGCCGATCGGCCAGCTCACGCGTGCAGGTGCGATCCAACGCTGCCCACACGGCCGATCGATCTTTCTCGCCCTCGCGGCCCAGCCAGCCGAGGTAGGGCGTGCGGCCCATCAACACGGTATCGAACACCGTGAATAATTCCGGTAGGCGCACGGCTTGTGGTACGACGGCGATTAAGCGGGCGCGTTGCTCGATCGGGAGTTTACGGAGATCGTGTCCATCGATCAAGATGCGCCCCCCGATCCGTCTGAGGTTGCCGCTGCACGCGTGGATCAACGTCGATTTGCCCACGCCATTCGGGCCGATCAACGCCAGCACTTCGCCCGACTTCACGTCGAGCGAAATGTTACGCAGCACCGTGCGTGCTTCATAACGGATAGTGACATCTTCGATTGATAACATGGCTCTTTGAAATGCGGAACTCGGAATGCGGAATACGCCGGTATCCTTCCGAACTCCGCATTCCAAATTCCGACTTACCAGAACGTCTGCCGCTTGGTGCGGCGCAGCAGCCACAAAAAGAACGGCGCGCCGAACATGGCCGTTACCACGCCCAACGGCACTTCTTGCGGTGCGATGATGGTGCGCGCCAGAATATCGGCCAGCAGCAGCAGCGCTGCGCCCGCGATGATCGATAACGGGATCAACCGCCGGTAATCGCCGCCCCATAGCAAGCGTACCACATGCGGCACGGCGAGTCCTACAAAGCCGATGATGCCGGCGTAGGCCACGGCCGCCGCAGTCGTGAGCGACGCTGCGATGACGACGATCAGCTTCACCCGATCGACGTGCAGGCCCAGCTGCTGCGCTTGATCGTCGCCAAATTGCAGCACGTTTAGCGCGCGTCCCATCAAAGCGAGCGCAATCAGTCCGATGATAATGTAAGGCAGGATGGCGATGACGGGCATCCAGCCGCCAAAGGCGAAGCCTCCCAACATCCACGAGATGGCACGGCGCAGTTCCGCCTGCGAACTCAGCATCAAGAACGTGGTGATCGCCGTGGTGAATGAGCCGATCGCCACACCGGCCAATATCAATGTGAAGACGGGTGTGGCGCGGCCCACACGCGCCAGACCATAGACCACCCCCACGGTGATCAGCGCCCCGACAAACGCCGCGATCGGAATGACCAGCGCGCCGAGGATCGTGGCGGGCCAGTGCAGCGCCATCGCGATCACGGCACCTAGCCCTGCGCCCGAGGCCACACCGATGATGTACGGATCGGCCAGCGGGTTGCGGAACAGTCCCTGATATGCCGCGCCACTGCCGCTCAACGCCGCGCCCGCCAGCAGAATCAACACCGTACGCGGCAGGCGGATGTCAAACAAGATCGTCTCGAAGGTAGCGGGCCACGTGGGCGTAATGTGCAAGAAAGGCAAGCGCGAGGCGATGATGCGCGCCACTTCGAACGGATGGATCGCCACCGCGCCGATGGCCGCGCTGAGCAAGATCGCGGCGATCAGTAAGAGGAAGCACCAGACAAACGGAGACAGAGGGAGGGAGCGACGGAGGGAGGGAGAGACGGAGGGATAGGGAGACGGAGAGTTGTCCTCTCTCTGTCCCTCATTCCCCTTGTCCCTCAATCCCTCATTCCCTCTGTCGCTCATTCGTTCATTCCTTCTACTTGAACAGTTCAGGATGCAACAACTTCGCCATCTGCTCCAGCCCGTCGATCAAACGCGGGCCGGGACGGCTGATCAGGTTATCGTCGAATGCGAAGATTTGTTTGCTCTTGACCGCGTCGAGCGCGTTCCAGCCGGGGCGCTGCGCCACCGCTTCGGCCGTCACGCCATACAACGCATCACCCAGCACGATGAGGTTGGGATTCTGCTTGACCAATTCTTCCGAACTGATCTGCGCGAACGCGCCTTTCAATTCCGCGCCGATGTTCTTGCCGCCCGCCAGGCCGATCACCAAATCAATGAAGGTGCCGGGGCCGCTGGTGTACGGCTTGGTCGGATCGGTGGCATCGATCTCGTAGAACACGGTGGGCGCATCTTTGGCCGCCGCCAATTTCTTGACCACTGAATCATACCGCGCTTTCAGCGATTCGTTCAACTTCGCCGCCTCGGCCGATCGGCCCGTCAACTTTCCCACGGTTTCCAGATTGGCGTAGAGATCATCAAACGCCTTGGGGTTTTGCAGATAGTAGACGGTGAGTTTCAAATCCTCCAGCGCCTTCACCTGTTCCGGGCTGTTGATCTCGGCCGCCAGGATCAGATCGGGCTTGAGGGCGACAATCGCTTCGGTGTTGATCTTCTGGAAGACCGATCCGATGCTGTGACGTTCTTCGCTTCCGCCGGATAATCGGACAATTCTTCACGCCCGACGACTTGCTTCCCGGCGCCGAGCGCGAAGAGAATCTCGGTGTTGGACGGCGCGATCGAGACAATGCGCTGGGCGGGCGCGGCCAACTCGATCGATCGTCCCAGTCCATCGGTGAGTTTAATTGGCTCTGGGGCAGGCGTCGCCGTTGGGGCGGGTGGCTCGGTCGGGGCGACCGTAGGCGCAATGGTCGGCGCTTGAGTCGGAGCCTGGGTCGGCGACGTAGTCGCAGTCGGCCTGGGGGTAGCCGCCGGGCTGCAGGCGCTCAGCATGATCGTGATCAGCAACAGTAGAGACAGCAATTTGCGAGACATCGTTTCTTTCTCCTGAGGAAGCATGATTTTGAATAGCCGCTCAAGCCGCCGTCCTCGGCGGCATTTCTCTTGACGGACTCGCGCCGGGGACGGCGCGGCGAGCGAGTATTGCGATTTTGAAACGAAAAGCCCCTTGTCGCAAAACAAAGGGCTTTAGATCGATCAACTGGTACAATCAGGCCAGTGGCGTCCACCCCCTTTCGGCGAGGTTTGTGGTCGGCAATGGGGGCGGGCGACCTGGCTTGTTAGTCTTATAGTCTTGTAGTCGTCTAGTCCCGTAGTTTTTCGACTACTTGACTATAAGACTATTCGACTACCTGACTAACTTACAGTTGCGCGACAGCACCGGACTTGCACCGGCTTCGCCATTAACGTCCTGACCATCCGGGGTTACAGGACACCCACACTGCTATTCAGTCGTGGGCGGACTATACCGCAGGGCAAGAGGGCTGTCAAGCCGAAGATTGCACCCTCTTACACATTTCTAATACCGGGCTATGGTGAATTAAGGTATAATCTTCAACGACGAGATAGAAAGTAGTGTATGGTTGCGCGGGAGGTTTATTGTGAATACAGCACGTCCAAGAAACAATCTGGTTTACCTGTTGATCATCGTCGCGATTGGCGCCATTATCTTCACGGCGCTGCGTAGTAGCGCCACGCAAAGCCCAGATGTGCCCCTGAGTCAAGTGGCAGCTTTGATCAATGCGGGTAAGGCCAAAGAAGTCAGCGTGTCCGGCGATGATGTGACCGTGGACACCGGCAGCGAAGTTGTCACTTCGCGCAAAGATCCCAGTACGGATCTGGCGTCACAGTTGAAAGACCTCGGCGTGGATGCCGTTAAACTGCAAGCGGTAAAGTATGTGGTCGATCGACCGCCGGAGTGGGGCACACTGCTCAGCACGTTGAGTTTCCTGCTCCCGGGCCTGATCGTCGTTGGCTTGATCTACTTCATGTTCCGGCAAGCGCAGGGCACCAATAACCAGGCGATGTCATTTGGCAAGAGCCGTGCGCGCATGTTCACCGGCGAGCATCCGACGGTAACGTTTGAAGATGTGGCCGGCGCGGAAGAGGCCAAACACGATCTGCAAGAAGTGGTGGAGTTCCTGAAAGAGCCGGAGAAATTCGTCTCACTAGGAGCGCGCATTCCTAAGGGCGTGCTGTTGGTCGGCAGTCCGGGCACGGGTAAGACCTTGTTGGCCAAGGCCGTTTCCGGCGAAGCGGGTGTGCCCTTCTTCAGCATCAGCGGTTCCGAATTTGTGGAAATGTTCGTCGGCGTGGGCGCGTCCCGCGTGCGTGACCTGTTCGATCAAGCGAAGCGCCACAGCCCGTGCATCGTCTTCGTCGACGAAATCGATGCCGTGGGTCGCCATCGTGGCGCCGGGCTGGGCGGTTCGCACGATGAGCGCGAGCAAACGCTGAATCAGATTCTGGTCGAGATGGACGGCTTCGATACCGATACCAACGTGATCGTCGTAGCGGCCACCAACCGACCGGACATTCTTGACCCGGCGCTGCTGCGCCCCGGCCGTTTCGATCGGCGCGTGGTGCTCGATCGGCCTGATATGAAGGGCCGCGAAGAAATCTTTAAGGTGCATATCAAAGGCAAGCCGCTGTCTGAGGATGTGGACCTCAGTGTATTGGCCAAGTCGACGCCGGGCTTTGTGGGCGCCGACATCGAGAACATGGTGAATGAAGCGGCCATCGTCGCCGCGCGCCGCGACAAGAAGATCATCGCCATGACCGACTTTGAAGAGGCGATGGAACGCGTGATGCTTGGCCCAGAGCGCAAGAGCCGCGTGATTCAGCCGAAGGAAAAGAAGATCACGGCCTATCACGAAGCCGGCCATGCCGTGGTCATGCGCGCGCTGCCGAACAGCGATCCGCTGCGCAAGGTCACGATCATCCCGCGCGGTTTTGCGGCGGGCTTGACGTGGTCTATGCCGGAAGATGACAACAGTCACATCACGCGCAGCAAGTTGAAGGACATGCTGGCCGGGATCCTGGGCGGCCGCGCGGCCGAAGAGACCGTGTTCAGCGACATCACGACCGGCGCCAGCAACGACCTAGAGAAGGTGACGGAGATTGCGCGCAGCATGGTGCAGCGCTGGGGCATGAGTGAGAAACTTGGCCCGCTGGTCTACGGCAAGAAGGAAGAGCTCGTCTTCCTGGGCAAAGAGTTGGGTGAGCAGCGCGACTATAGCGAGGCCGTGGCGCAGCAGATTGATGGTGAAGTGCAGCGCATCGTGACCGAGGCGCATGAGACCGCGCTGCGGGTTCTCACTGAGAATCGCGACCGGCTCGATCGGGTTGCCGCGGCGTTGATCGAAATTGAATCGCTCGATCAGGAAGATTTCGAGAAAGTGTGGAACGGCGAAGAATTACCCAAACCCGACAAGCCCAACGGCACGCCGCCCGCGACACCGCGGCCCAGCAAGTCTGCCTCAGAAGCGCCGGCGCCGGCGAGCAACAAGCCGAATACGGCGCCGCTGCCTGCGTAACAAATTGCTGATGGTTGATTTCTGATTGCAGATTGAACCACAAGGCGATCTGATATAGGTCGCCTTGTTTTGTTTGAGAAACGTGTTGTTGCATTCGCCACAACTTGCGATGCTTCAAATGTTGTGCAGATTGCCAATTGACACGGCCCGGCGTCTATGATATAAACTTACCACAATTAAATATAGCAACACTCTTATCCAGAGAGGCGGAGGGACCGGCCCGATGATGCCTCGACAACCTGTCCAAGTGACAAGGTGCCAATTCCGGCAGTAGATTCTGGAAGATGAGAGAACGTGAGCAATCTGTCATGTGACCTCTTCTTGCAGAAGAGGTTTTTTTGTTCCTCTTCACAAGCCTCCTCTGGATATTTTCTTAACTGACGCTCAAGGCGGACGATCGTCCACCGTTGTAGGCACTGGATTTTCACACCGCACTGCACGCAGTGGGTGCACGTGTCCAGTGCGAGCCATGTCCAAAAAATCTTTCTAAGAGGAGACTGGAGATCATGTCGAACGAAACGAAGCGTCAACTGGGTTTTTCCACGCGTCAACTGCACGCCGGACAGCAACCTGATCCGACGACGAATGCGCGCGCCGTGCCGATCTATCAGACCACGTCGTATGTGTTCCGCGATACCGAGCACGCGGCGAATCTATTCGCGCTGAAAGAGATGGGGAATATTTACACGCGCATCATGAATCCGACCAGCGATGTGTTTGAGCAGCGCATCGCCGATCTGGAAGGCGGGGTGGGGGCGTTGGCCGCCAGCTCGGGGCATGCGGCGCAAACGATGGCGATTCTGGCTCTGTGCGGCGCAGGTGATCACATCGTGTCGGCGTCGACGTTATATGGCGGCACGTTCAATCAGTTCAACTATACCTTCCCGCGCATCGGGATTGACGTGACTTTCGTCGATCCCAGCGATCCGGAAAACTTCCGCAAGGCTATCAAGCCTAACACCAAGATATTGTATGGCGAGACGTTGGGCAACCCGCGCATCAACGTATTCCCCTTTGAGGAAGTGGCGAAGATCGGGCAGGCGTATCACATCCCGCTGGTGATCGACAGCACCTTCGCCACGCCGTATCTATGCCGCCCGTTCGAGTGGGGCGCGAACATCGTCACGCATTCGACGACGAAGTTCATCGGCGGGCACGGCACCTCGATCGGCGGGGTCATCGTCGACGGCGGCAACTTCGATTGGACGAGCGGCCGCTTCCCCAACTTCACCACGCCCGATCCGAGTTATCACGGCGTGAAGTACGCCGATCTCGGCGCGCCGGCTTTTATCTTGAAGGCGCGCGTGCAGATTTTGCGCGACATCGGCGCGAGCCAATCGCCCTTCAATTCGTGGTTGTTCTTGCAAGGACTGGAAACGTTGAGCCTGCGCCTCGAGCGGCACGTGAAGAACACGCAAGCCGTAGCGGAATTCTTGGAAGCGCATCAGAAGGTGGGTTGGGTCACCTATCCCGGTTTGCAGAGCCATCCCGATTACGAACGCGCGAAAAAGTATCTGCCCAAGGGCCCCGGCGCGATCCTCGGCTTTGGCATCAAGGGCGGCGTGGCGGCGGGCTGCAAGTTCATCGATAACTTGAAACTGTTCAGTCATCTGGCCAATGTAGGCGATGCGAAGAGCTTGGCGATTCATCCGGCCAGCACGACGCACAGCCAGTTGACGCCGGAAGAACAGACGACCGCCGGTGTGACGCCGGACTTTGTGCGCCTGAGCATCGGGCTGGAAGACATCGAGGATATTTTGTGGGATTTGGATCAGGCGTTGTCACAATCTTAAAAAGCGATCCACGAATCTCCCGAATTAACACAAATCAAAGGAATTAGCGTGAATACTTAGGGCTTGCCAAGAAATAAGTCCGCACTTTCGACGCTCCCGCCGGATTGCAAATCCGGCGATGGGGGCTGGATGTAACCATCCAGCCTGGAGCAATCTGCGGAGTTGTTCTTTGACGGC
>Ga0182021_10003879_pt1 | contig 17542 bp, 14 predicted proteins | sample 612E3MmetaG_FD_120493 | JGI IMG/M metagenome (GOLD analysis project Ga0182021, IMG submission 120493) | Permafrost microbial communities from Stordalen Mire, Sweden - 612E3M metaG (Illumina Assembly) | ecosystem: Environmental > Terrestrial > Soil > Wetlands > Permafrost | place: Sweden... | reverse complement strand
CGCTGGCGTCGCGCCGCAGCCGGAAATGCTCGCGCGACACGTCCGCCAGCGTGTCGAGCTTCAGATCCGTCCAGTAGTCCGGCCCGCCGCGTCCCACCACGATCTGCTCTTTCGTCATGCGGTAGAGCTTGTGCCCACCCTGGTCCTCGTACTCGATTACCGCCAGCGCCCCGCCACCCCCGTCCGGCGGCGCCGCGCCACCCGGCGCCGCCACACCGGCGGGCCGGTCGTAACTCGACGCCGACGACAGTGTCCCGCCCATCCGCCGCGTGGCGATCCGCTTGGTCATCGACCCCGCGCCGAATTCGGGTTTCGCCGGCAGCGCCAGTTCCGAATAGATGACGATGTCGCCGGGTTCCACGCCGTCGTCGGTGTTTTCCAAAATACCGATCTGCCACCCTCCCTCGGGCGGAGTGATCTTGGGCTCGTGCCGCCGCGTGAGTTTCAGGCGTTGGCCGAGCGACCCTCGATTGAGCGATTCGACCTCCGCGTCCAGCGCCTGGCGCGCTTCCTGGACGATCCGCGGCAGGATTCCGCGCAGCCGGTCCAGGTCGCTCGCGTGCAGGTACACGTTATAGATGGCCGGCGCCAGGGTGGAATAGTGCAGCGGTTCCAGGCCATCCCGCATGTTCCGCACGATCTCCAGGATGATCTCCCGTGCGGTCGCATGAGTGGGGGCGTCAGGCATGGTTGGCCTTGTCCCGATTCTAGCAAGCGGTGGGGAGCGCGGACGGAGGTGGACACAGACAGGAAGCGGTCTGGAAGACCCCCCGTCTTCCGGTTTCACCACACCCGCGGATCGATATACACTGGGCACCGGTCGTTGCCAAGCTGTTTCGTTCCGGAAGTTGTCTGATCCGAGTTGTTTGCCGCGCCGCCGCCCCCTCAGATCACGCTCGCAAGGTAGGCCAACTCGCGCTGGTAGCGCGATGCGGACGAATTTACCTGCAAACGCTTGCCCTCCACCAAGTGAAAACTTCCCACGCTCAGTTTCGAGATAGGAATGCTCTTTGCCCCGCTGATGCGGCCGGCGGAAACAAAGTCGTCGGTTATCACGAATGCATCCGACGGCTCCGGATGGTCGAAGAGCTGCGCATACCGCTCCGCTATTGCCAGAGCTCGTTCGATATACATGCGGGAAGCCCGGTCCGGAGTTGCTCGGAGTTGGCTTTTGGAGCCGACCATTGTCATCACTACGGCGGCGATCTTGGGCACTGGCCGACCTCCGGCACGATTGTTCCATGTAACGAAGTCCCTGTCCGGGTTCGACAGAAGATCGAGCGTCAACTCCAGTGATTCGATTGAGTGCTCGTCAACTCGCACCGGGACAATGAGCGCGTCGGCTGCACACCAGGCTAGGTGAGTCCCGCCCGCATAGAACGGACTGCTGTCGAGGAGGATGCCGTCGATCTTTTTCTCCTTGCACTCGTGGTCGAGAATGTCCTTCAGGCTCTCAAGCAGACGGCGCACGGCCTTGGGGTTGCTCTGGGCGTTCGCAATCTGCAACTGCTGATACATGGTGGAAGGGAAGGCGAACATCAGCGGATCGCCCGGGATGAAGTAGGCAGGCTTGCACAGTTTGAAGGCGTCGCAGTTCGTAGAGATTCTGTAGGAGGCGTCGGAAGGGGTCTCGCCGAAAGCAGGGCCGAGCAGAGCGGGCTGGAGCGCCTTTAGGATCGTGACCTCTGGCTCGAAGCCCCGCAAAAACGTCTCCGTCAGATTGCACTGCGGGCACAGGTCCGCCACCAACAGCGATCTCTTCGTGGCGATCTCATGGGCTAGGTTAAAGGCAAGGGTGGATTTTCCTACGCCGCCACGAAGTGTTGTAATCGCGTAGCTGCGGTACTTGAGCCCCGCCCCGCTACCGGGGTATTCTCCATTGACCACCCGGGCATGGTTCTCTAACACCTTATCGATTGAGTTCATTTGTCTCGCTCCGAAATCGAGGAAATCCTGCTGGTCGAAGATCATGTTGCAGGTGATGCTGGAGTTATAGTAACATGCAGGCGATGCAGTAGCAAGGAAAATATGCAGGCGATGCAGGAATTGCGCTCTAGGCGCCTGTTGCTTGCTGTGGTGCTCGATTGTGATGATTGGTGAAAAAGCTGCGTTAACAGTGATTTGCGAGCCCGCAAGGTCGGCTTTCAAGCTTCCTGGAGAGCGAGGTTTTCGGCGCTCCGCAAGGGCCGCGCCATGTTTGCTCTCGGGCTCTCTCGGTTGGAAGGAAACAGATCGCGAAACACGCAGTGCATCTCCGACCTCGATATGCACACCCTGATGCAGATCCTGGCGGAGGTCGGCGAGCAGTCCGAAAACCTAAAGGTCCGAATGATCGTCGAAATCCGGCGCGGGACCTTCAGTTCGATCAGACCTTGGGACTACGTCACGCCCGCCATGGAAGAGGGGATCACGATCCGCTTTTGAAACTTGGGAAAACTGGTTTCGTGAAGGAAAGGCCGGCAATACACTGTGTTCCCTTGGGCTTCTGCCCTATGAGGGATGCTCCTGCCAAATGTTGTCGTGGCCTTGTGTATTTTCATGAAATTAGTAAACGCTGTATTATCTGCTGTTTTACCAAACGCACCATGCAGATTCTCGCCTCTGCCGAATTGCCAGCAGGTCCACCAATACCCCCAAAAGATCACTTGCAACCAACAGGGCCGGCTGTTAGTCTCTATATGTAGCATATGGGCTACACTCGAAAAGAGGCGAAACTGCCAGCGAAGGCAAAAGGTGGAAGTCCGACCCCGCACAGTCGAGAAATACCTAACGGCAGATGGCCACTGCCCTTTCGATGAGTGGTTTGACCGCCTGGGTGATCGAATCGGGAAAGCCCAAATTGACGCTCGGATCACCCGCTTGCGCCTGGGGTCCCTTGGGAACTGCGACGCTGTGGGTGAAGGCGTCATTGAATTGATTTTCAAGAACACGGGTCCAGGTTATCGGGTCTACTGCGGACAGGACGGCCCAGAACTGGTGATCCTTCTCGGTGGCGGCACGAAGCGAGGTCAGCAGGCCGACATCGACAGGGCCAAAGCATACTGGCGCGATTATAAGGGATAAGCAGAAATGCCGAAGCGAACAAGAAGCTACGAAACCGGGCTACAGGAGCGCCTCAAAGATCCGGCCTACGCCATGGAGTACTTGCGGGCCGCTCTTGAAGACGATGAGGAGGGCTCGGATGCGGTGTTCTTGCTGGCCCTCCGCGATGTCGCTCAGGCGAATCACATGACCTACGTCGCGGAGGCTACGGGATTAAGCCGCGAGAGTCTTTACAAGATGCTCTCGCGTCGGGGGAATCCCGGGCTCAATAGCTTAAAGGCGGTGCTGAATGCCATAGGTCTCCGGCTCTCGGTTGAACTTTCGACGACACGGGACTCCGCCGGCGTGAAGCATGTCGCATCCTGGAGCCATCGAGCACCAGGCGACGAATTCTCCTATGGATGCCCTCCACCCGGTCTAGAGTATTGCGGAGTCGGTCGGGAGTCTCTTGCCAAGCCACCCCCACAGACTGGAAGCTTCGTGCTTATTCGGGGATCTTGCCATTACCGTTTTGAAACCAATGATAATCTCACAAAGCCAAGAAGAGATCCGGGCGGCCATGGATCTTCAGTCGAAGTGCGAATTGAGGCGAGTCGGTCTTCGCCAATGTCATGCCTCGTTGGAAGGAACCGAGACCGAATTGACCAGTCCCTTTTACCTTCGGGTTTCGCACAATTCCACAGCGAATTCGCAGCTAGGCGGTACTCTGCGGATTGAAGCGCGGTTTCAGGCCCAGGGGTACGATAGCTCCGTGCCGCCGACTCTCCTTTTCAGCATTGAATGCGCATTCGATCTTGATTACGAAATTCAGGGCGGGACTTTCGAGCCCACGCCGCAATCCATTGCCGCCTTCAAAGATGGGAACGCAATTTTTAATGCATGGCCCTACGCAAGGGAGTTGGTTAACAGCTTGACCTCTCGCATGGATCTCCACGCACCGCCGCTGCCGTTCCTGCGAATCGTCCCCAAGCCTCCGGAGACAGATCCCGAAGCTGTTGAGCGGCCGGCCTCTGCCCAACAACAAGAGAGTTAGCACCTCCCCGCCCCGCCGCTCCATCCACGGCTCGCCGCCCCCCGCTCACACCACCATCACGCCGTGCTCCCCGCCGCACGGTTCGATGGCCTCGTAGACCTGCCCCGCCAGCCCCGGCCCGTGCTTCGCCAGCAGCGCGATGAACGAGTAGATCCGCTCCTGCAAATGCCGCTCGGGATAGATCAACCCGTTCAGCGAGCGTTCGTCGCGCGCGGCGCGTTCGTCGCGGCGCAGAGCCTCGCGGCCCACCTTGCCCTCGATCCGGCTAAGCTGGTGGTGGATCTTGCGCGCGCTCAGACCCAGCGCCTTGGCCAGCGTCGGGTCGAAGCCGGTCAGCGCCGCGCGAAGTTGCTCCACGGCGCCATCCACCGCCGCGGCCGTCTGGCGCATCGCCGCACCCACTTCCGGCGGCGCGAGCGTCGCGGCGATCCGCTGTCGTAGCGCCTCCTCGCCGGGGAAGAAATCGGCCAGCGCCAGGCCGTAGCGCTCCATGCGCTTCTGGCTGCGCGCGTCCAGCACCGTGAACCCGGCGCGCGGCACGGCCACCGGCATGCGCCCCAGAATCGACCGGTATATCACCTCGGATTGCGCGAAATACGCCACCTCGGCCGGGCCGCCCACAATGGCCACGGTGGGCAGCATGGAGTCCTGCACTACCGGCCGCAGCAGCGCGTTGGGCGATAGCCACCGCGCCTTGGCGGCCAGTTCCTCCGTGCTGAGACGCCGCCCGCCCTGCAGGTATTCGCGCCCGCTGCGCCGCAACGCCAACCGTTTGCCGTTCTCGATCAGGAAGACCAGCGAGGTCGACTCTTCCACGTGTACCTGTGCGTGGTACCCGGCGGCCGCCAGTTGCCGGTCGCGCTCCAGCAGCCCGGCGCTCAGCTCTCCGGCGCGCTCGACGGCGTCGCGGATCGCGGGCGCCCCCAACTCGCGGAAAGCCGGCAGCATGGGGTCCACTTGCAGAATGCCGCGGTCCGGCAACAGGCGCCGCAGCAGATCGCCGAACGCCTGGCCCATGGTGGCGCCCGGGCGATAGGCATCCTCCACCATCGCGGCAACTTCCTCGCCGGACGGCAGCCCGCCGAGGACCTCGCGCAACTCACCCACGGGCGGCGCGGCCAGCGTTACGTCTCCCACTGGTTGCGAGCTCGCGGGAAGCCGTATCTGCAGCCGCCGCGGCTGGTATTCCGAGTCGAAGACCCAGACGTGGTCCACCTCGGCGAAGTCGTGGTCGTCGGTGGCCAGCCAGAACACCGGAACCGCGGGGATGCCGTTGGCCGTCAGCCACTCGGCCAGCCTGGCGGCGTGAAGCGCTTTGTAGATCGAGTAGGCCGGACCGGAGAACAGCCCCACCTGCTGACCCGTGGCCACCACCACCGTGCCCGGCTGGGCCAGGCGTTCGAGCGATGGGCTGTCCGGATTCTGCTGGCGTAGCGCCGCGATCAGGGCCGCGCGCCGCTCGTCCGAAAACTGAATCTCGCCGGCGGCCGCGCGGAACGATTCGGCGTCGCGCCGCGGATGGCGGTAGAAGGCGCCCGTCCGGGCGGGATTATCGAGCACGTCCGCGAACAGCCGCGACGTGCCGGGAAGGTCGGTATGGCGGACCGGGGTACAATGCATGACCGTGCTTCGGCTGCTGCGGCGCTTATCCCGCCGGAATGTACCGCGAGATGTCGTTGAAGATGACGAAGGCCATCAGCACCATGATGAACACGAAGCCGGCCTTGAACACGTTTTCCTTCACCTTCATGCTCAAGTCGCGCTGCATGGTCATCTCCACCAGGAGCATCAGAATCGTGCCGCCGTCCAGGATGGGAATGGGCAGAAGGTTGAAAATCGCCAGGTTGAGGCTCACCAGCGCCATCAGCATCAGGAATGGCGAAAGCCCCTGTTTGGCCGCCGTTCCCGACATATGGGCCAGTTCCAGCGGCCCGGCCAGGTTCTTGGCCGACATGCGCCGCTGGATCATGCGCTCCAAAACCTGTACGATCATCATCGCGCCCTTGGCGTTCTCACGCAGCGATTCGCGAAACGCTTCCGGTAGCGACAGTCTGGTCACCAGGATGTTGAACTTCGCCTCCGGGGCCACGCCGATCATCCAGCGCGCGGGCCCATCCTTGGCGGCCCACACCGGCTGCACCGCCAGAACCGCTTTATTGCCGCCGCGCACGTATTCCACTTGAACCGGCTTACCGCCGCTCGCCTTGGTGATCTCCTGAAAACGAAGCCGCGAGTGAATGGGCTCGCCGCTGATCGAAAGGACCACGTCGCCCGTTTTCAGACCCGCCTTCTCGGCCGGAAAGCCCGCCGTGACCTCGCCCAGCCGGATCTCGCCGCGCCCGTCCCATCCGGCATAGCCCACGCCCGTGCTTTCGCTCAAAACCGGCGTCAGGGTGGTTGTGAACGTGCGCCCGTCGCGCAGAATGGTGAGGTGCATGGGTCGTTTGGCGCCGGCGATTTCCGCGTCCATCACGTCTTCCCACGTCGGCTTGTTCTTGTTCTCCAGTTTGACGATGAGGTCGCCGTCCCGCAGGCCCGCCTTGGCCGCAGGAGAGTCCACCGCCACATGGCCGATCGCCGGTTCCATGTCGGCGTCCGACAACCTCTCGAACTTCACCATGTACAGGCCGGTGAGCAGGCTCACGGCCAGCACGAGGTTCATGAACGGCCCGGCGAAGGCGATGATCAGGCGCTGCCAACGCGGCTTGGCCAGGAAACTGCGCGGGTCGTCGAGGTTTTGGTCGGTCACCTGTTCGCCGGCCATTTTGACGTAGCCGCCGAAGAGGAACAGCGACACCCGGTAATCCGTTTCGCCGCGCCGGAAACCGAACAGGCGCGGGCCGAAACCGAAGCTGAACGCCTCCACTTTGACGTTGAAATGGCGCGCCGCCCAAAAATGTCCCAACTCGTGGAACATGATCATGATGCTGATCAGCGCCAGGAAGGGGGGGATGCTCAGAACCCAATCAGGCATATAAGCTCACGCAGTTGCCACGCTCGCCGAGCGGGCCATCACCAGTTCCTCTGCCACCGCGCGCGACTCGCGGTCGATCTCCAAGACCTCGGCCACCGTGCCCGGCCAGCGCAGCGGCACCCGCGAGAGCGTCTCGCTGACGATCTCGGCAATCCCCGGATAGCCGATCCTGCCTTGCAGAAACGCCTCGACCGCTATCTCGTCGGCCGCATTCAGCGTGGCTGTCGCCGAACCACCCGCCTCCTGGCATCGGTAGGCCAGTTTGAGCAGCGGGAACTTGTCGAAATCCGGCGGCAGAAACTCCCACCGGCGCGCCTCCGCCCAGTCGATCTTGGGCACCGGCGCCTCCGACCGGTCCGGGTAGGTCAGCGCGTATTGAATCGGCATGCGCATGTCCGTGGCCGATATCTGTGCAAGCACGCTGCCATCGCTGTATTCGATCATGGCATGCACCGTGGATTGGGGATGAATCACCACCTCAACCTGCGACGGCGGAAAACCGAATAGCCAGCACGCCTCAATCACTTCGAAGCCTTTGTTCATCAAGGTGGCGCAATCGATGGTTATGCGGTTTCCCATCCGCCAGGTGGGATGGTTGAGCGCCTGTTCCGGTGTCACCGACGCCAGGGCTTCACGGGGGGTGTTGCGAAACGGCCCACCCGACGCCGTGAGGATCAGCTTCGAAACCGCCGCGCGGTTTCCCGCCCGCAGGCACTGGTGCGCGCCGTTATGTTCGCTATCCACCGGCACCAACTCCGCTCCGTGTTCCCGCACCGCATCCATCACCAGCTTGCCGCTCGAAACCAGCACTTCCTTGTTCGCCAGCCCGATCCGCTTGCCGCGGCACACCGCTTCGTAGGTGGCTTCCAGGCCAACTACTCCGACCATTGCCGAGATCACGGTATCCACTTCATCGGCCGTCGAGATCCGCACCCGGGCGCTGTTTCCCCACTCGAGTTGCGGCCAGTCCACCCGCGGCAATCCCGCGGACTCCAAGCACTTGCTTAGACGCTCGACACCGTCAGAGGTCGCAACCGCCGCCACCCGAGGGCGGAATTCCAGAATCTGGGATGCCAGCACCTCCACGTTGTGCCCAGCGGCGAGGGCAAATACCTGGTAAAGCTGGCGGTTGCGGCGAAGCACGTCGAGGGTATTCGTTCCGATAGACCCAGTGGACCCCAGAATGGTCAGAATCTTCATTGCGGTTCCCCGAAAGACGTATTGTCTATGGTATCACGCGATGCACCGGATTCTCCGAGAACGAGGGGCACCGCTGCGCGACGCAGAAGTGGGCGTGGAGGCGATTCGCCCGCAAAACCGCTCGAATCCGAGCGTACGGGTGCGCAAGGCCCGCAGCGCCCTTGTAGGGCAGGATGGCATCCTGCGGCGCCGCCCGGAGGGCACCCGCAGTCCGCCTGCCGGCACTTGCTCGACTGCCGGAATTGGGCCGAGTACGGGTGCCCCCTGGGCGCGGCCGCAGGTTGCCAACCTGCCCCACACAACCCCGGCGAATCCACTTCTGCGCACACTCGGGGAGCAGCGAGGGCAACGCTGCCAACGGGGAACCCCAGGGTCACGCGGCGCTCCCGATTCTCCAAAAACGCGGGGCATCCGAAATTCACCTGAGTTCTGTCTCGCTGGAACACACGATTCGCTCGCCTGGGTGTCTTTTTTCTGGAGGGCCTCTAACCCTTTCGGGCGCCGGGGAGGGTTGCTTCAGGGGTCTTAATTTAGAGGTTAGTCTCGCTTTGGTGGGAGTTGCCTCCCCGGCTTACTTCCAATAATAGTAGATTCCGATTTTGGAAGCAACAAAAAAATGGATCTTCTTATTGGAATTTTGTGGTGATCCCCACAAGTTGCTCTAAAACGTTGATTGTAGAGCAGAAATCGTCATCGCCATGGCCGGCGGAGATGGCCGCCTGAAAAAGCTGCTGGGTCAGACCGGTCAGCAGGAGGGGCACTCCCAGGTCTTTCCCTGATTCCAGCATCAGCCCAATGTCCTTGTGCATCCACTTCGTCGAGAAATTGGCGCGGAAGTCCCGGCGAAGCACGAAGGGGGCCTTATAGGAGATCAGCCCCGACTTGGCGGCGCTGTTGTCCAGAATCTCCAACATCAACTGCGGGTCCACGCCCCCTTTGACGGCCAGCACCAACCCCTCGTTAAACGCCGCCATGATGTTGCAAAGAATCAGGTTTTGCGTCAATTTGGCCTGTAGACCCAGGCCCGCCTTGCCACAATAGTAGATGCGCTTGCCCATCGGCTCGAAAAACGGTTTCACCTTTTCGAAGACCACCGGGTCTCCCCCCACCATGAACGTCAGGGTGCCGCCTTGGGCGCCTGGAGTGGACCCCGTGCACGGAGCGTCCAGAAAGTCCACGCCCCGTGCTTTCAATGCCTTACCGATCTTCCGGCTCTGCTTCGGGCTGATGGTGCTGGCGTCGGCGACCACCGTTCCGGCCCGCGCTCCCTCGATGATCCCGTCGGGACCGAGGATCGTTTCCGTCGCCATTTCGGTATCGCCCACGCAGAGAAACACCACATCGGCGGCCTCGGCCACCTGCTTGGGCGACGCCATGGCGCGCCCGCCCGCCTCCTCCGCCAGTTTTGCCGCCTTCTCGGCGGTGTGAGACCACAGCGCCACCTCGTGGCCGGCGCGTAACAGGTTGCGGGCCATGGGGTAGCCCATCATCCCCAGCCCCAGAAATCCAAGTTTCGCCATAGTGTTTGGATTGTACCTCTACCAGAAGAACGCGCGCCACGTGGCCACGACCAGCGAGTGTGTCACCACCCCGGCCCGGATGCCCCCGGTCTGGTTGCGCGCCCGCCCGCAAAGCCAGCCCAGCACCGCCGTCAGGATCACCCACTTCCAGCCGCGGAACCAATAGTGGATGAGTCCGAAGACCGCCGAGGTGAGGGCCAGCGCCAGCGTGCGATGGCGGGTCCAGGCTTCCATCCAGGTCTGGAGGACGCCGCGGAAGAAGAACTCCTCCGACAGCGCCTGCACCCACAAGGCGCCCAGAAACACCGCGCCCACTGCCCACAGCGGCCACCCGTGAACCGTGTGCGTGGCGTGAAGCAGCAGATTCAGCGGCCAGGCAATCGCCATGAAATACAGGAAGTGGAGCACTCCCACGCCCCACTCGCGCCGGTTGGGCCAGAAGCCCAGGCCGGTTTCGGGCACCTGGCGTTGCAGCGTCAGCGCCATCACCGCCATCTGTATCACCGTGATGTGGCCCAGGATCACCAGGTGCTGCTTGAGATAAGTGGGGTATACCGGCGCCAGGTACTTGCTCACGATCAGCGCGCCCGTGAGCGCCAGAAATCCGAGGTCGGTAAGCGCCGTCGCCGGGAGCACGACGTACCATAACCCGACCGCCAGCGCCATCGCCAGCAAGCGCCCTAGCGCCATCCATTGAAACGGAAGCGCGCCGCAGCAGCACGCCAGGTAGGGGAGCACGGCCGAGACAACCAGGTACGCGGGCAGGCGCGGCCCGGCGAGGCGGTGCCGCAAGGCCGGAAAGCCGATTACCAGGTAGAATGGGGTTTCGACGAGGAAGGCGGCAATTACCGGCGCCGCCGCCGAGGTGGAGATGCCCCGCCCGTGCGCATACACAACGCCCGCCGCACCGAGCGCCATCCAGGCGATCGCGAGCGCCGCCAGGAAGCCACCGGGCAGTTTGGCCATTGGCCTCATTTTAGCATTCGCGCTGGCGGCTCCCCAGGCGCGGCCGCGGGATGCGCAAGCAGCGCCGGATGCGCCCGCCAACCTGGCCAAACTGGTGGCCCATCGCGAGAGCGAAACCGAAACCGAGCGCAACGAGTACATGTACCGGCAGACCGTGACCATCGAAGAACTCGATGACCATGGCGCGGCGCGGGGCATATACCGCGAGGTGCGCGACATCGTCTTCTCCCCCAAGCACGAGCGCACCGAGGAATTGATCGGGGTCCCGGAGAACCGGCTGAAGCGGCTGGCGATGACCGAGGAGGATTTTCGCGACGTGCGCGAGATTCAGCCGCTGGTGCTGACCGAAGACCGCCTGTGGAACTACGAAACCCGGTTTCGGGGAGAAGAAACCGTCGATGACGTGGATTGTTGGGTGCTACAGGCCCGCCCCCGCCAGATTCTGACCGGGCAGCGGTTTTTCGACGGCCTGTTGTGGGTGGACAAAAAGGACTACAACATCGTTCGCATGGAAGGCCAGGCGGTACCGCAGATTCGCACCACCAGGACCGAGAACCTGTTCCCGCGCTTCACCACCATCCGCAAGCCCATCGACGGAACGCACTGGTTCCCCGTGTACACCTACGCCGACGACACGCTGCAGTTTCGCACCGGCCCGCAGCGCGAACGCCTGCGGATCGCCTATTCCGGCTACAAGCGATTCCGCGCGGAATCGACGGTCATTTTGCGGTAGCGGCGGGGTGGGCCGCTGGCGCGGCGGGCCGGGTCGCTGGCGCGGCGGACCGGGCCGCTGGCGCGGCGGGGTGGGCCACGGGCGCGGCGGACCGGGTCGCTGGCGCGCCGGGCTGGGTCGCTGGCGCGGCGGGGTGGGTCGCGGGCGCGGCGGGGTGGGTCGCGGGCGCGGCGGACCGGGCCGCGGGCGCGGCGGACCGGGCCGCTGGCGCGGCGGGGTGGGTCGCTCTCACCGGCGGCGGCGCGGCTCCTCTCATCCCAGGTAGTTGAACAGAGACGTGGTCGGCATTTTCGCTTCCGCCTGAAACGCCGCCTGTAGAGCGGTGTTCGACTGGGTCAACTGGAGCGCGGCGCTGGCGGCATCGGCGTCCTGGATATTGCTGATGGCGCTCTGCAACTGGGTGTCGTATTGGCTGGCGAAAGCCTCCGAGTCGGTGATCCGTTTTTCGACGTTTCCGTAGAACGCTTCCATGTTGTTCAGGTGGTCGGAAGCGTTTTGGATCGCGGTCAGGGAGGTACCGATGCCGTTTTGATTGTTGGCGAGCAGATTGAGCCGCAGCGAGTTCAGCGCCGCGAACACGCTGGCTCCGGGGGAGTCGAAGATCTGCTGGGCCGTTTCGGACGCGGCGAACGTGCCGCCCGACGGGTCCTGAATCTTCCGCGTGGCGGAGGCGTTCGACAGCAGGTCCACGCCGTTGCCTGCGTTCAGGTCAAGCTGGTAGGAAGGGCTGTTCTCCTGGTCGCCGCTGAACACGTAGCGGCCTTGCACCTGGGTCCGGCTGATGGAAACCATCTCCGCCTGAATGCCCGCGATCTCCTGCGCGATGTTCTTCCGCCCCGAGGCGTCGGTGGTGGCGTTGGCGCCCTGGGTGGCCAGGGTGACGGCGCGGTCCATGAGCTGGATGGCGGAGCTCAGTGCGCTGTCGGAGCTGTCCGCATCGGCGGTCGCGAAGGAGAGATTGGCTTGAATCTGGGTATTCTGCTGCTCCTCGGTCCGCAATTGCAGCAGCGCCTGGACTTGGCCGGGGGCGTCGGAGGCGACGTTGACCCTCTTTCCGGAGGAAATTTCCCGGTTGGCGTCGGCGAGGGTCTGCTCGAGGCGGTTGACGTTCGCCAGGAAGATCGCCGAAGTTGGGGTCAGGTTGGTTATCATGGCCGTGCCCTATCCTTTTATCCCGATGGCGTCATCATGCTGATGGTATCCAGCGTGATCTGGTCGAGGACCGAGACGAGTTTTGAGTTGGCCTCGTAGGCCCGTTGAAACGCCACCAGGTTCACGGCTTCCTCGTCCAGGCTGACCCCACTCTGTTGCTGCCGGAGGTTCTGCGCCTGGGCCAGCGCCGATTGCGACACCTGTTGCTGGTTGGTGGCGGCGCTCAGCAGGGAGCCCACCTGTGACGCCAGATTGCCGTAGTACTGGGTGTAGCTGGCGCCGTCGATTTCGTCCGCCGCGTTCTTGGGAGTGGCCAGGTTCGCCAGCGCCAGGGGAATCCCATTGGACACTTCCGGCGGACCCGGATCGATAGCCGCCAGTTGTGCGGCCGCGATACTGGGATTGATCGCCAGCGACTGCGCCACATTAGTGGCATTGGCGGTGCCGTCCTCGTTGGTGTCGTAGGTGAACAGGGCCACGCCGGGTATGGCGGGCGACCCGCCGGTCCCATCCGGCCCCGCCGCCACGGCATCGGAGATGTTCCCGGATGTCAGCAACCCATTGACGCGGTCGGCGAACTGCTGCGCCAGAACGTTTAGATTGCCTGGTTGATACGCGTCTCCAATATAGGCGGGCAGCACGGTGTTCCGCACGCTCAGCAGGGATCCCAGTTGGCCGCTGGTGATGGTGCTGGTGATGTCGGTGCCTTCGCTGGAGAGAATGTGCGCGGTGGGCGGCCCGTTGGGGTATGCCGGCGCAGGATCCGCCGGCTGCTCGAGTTGGCAACTGAGCTGAAACTGCGTGGCGCCGATCAGCAATGGAGTCTGTCCCGCCGCCATGACCGTCACCGACCCGTCCGCCTGTTTGGTCGAGCTGATGTGGACGTACTGGGAGAGTTGCTCCAGCGTGGTGAAAACTTGCGCGTCCAAACCGGAATCGTTACGGTCGCCGTTGAGAATCTGCGTGTTATATCCCTGCAGTTGCCCCACCAGGTGGTTGATCTGAGAGACGCTCTGCTGCAATTGCTGTTCGGTGCTCTGGGTGAGCTTCGCCAGACCGGTGGCGGTTTGCTGAAACGCCTCCACCACATTCGCGGCCTGGTTCAGAACGCCTTGCCGCGTGTTGTTGTCGTTGGGAGTTTGCCCCCACGCCGAGAAGCTCTGGTAGAGACCATTGAGAGCCGCCGAGATGCCGGCATTGCCCGAGATATCGAAGTTGGTCTGCAAGCTGGTCAGACTACTCACGTCCTGGGTTGCCTGCCCGAGAGCGGTACCCTGTTGCCACACCGCCTGCTCGGCGTACAGGTCCCGCGCACTCACTACCTCTCCCGCGCGCACGCCTCCCAGCGCCCCATTCCCGTCTTGGAACGGCATGGCATAGAATGTCTGGGTTTGCTTGGCGAATCCCGGAGTGGAGGAGTTGGCTACGTTGTTCTGGGTAACCACCAGTGCCTGGTTATAGGTTTTTAGCGTTCCAGCCGCTACATGCAACGCCGCTAAAATGCTGGACATGGCCCTATCCCTCCACCGCCAGCCGTCCGGGCTGCGCCACCGTGGGCGGCTCCCCGCGCGCCGTATAGCCTTGCAGCATGGACGTCAGGATCCGGTTCCACTTCGAATGGTAGACTGCTGCGTTATCCAACAGACAGCCGGCCAGGCGCACTTTGGCCCGGATTTCGCAAACCTCGGCCAGGATTCCCGCGTCGCTCTTAAACGGCCCTATCAGATCCCGGCTGGCGGCCAGATCCCCAACAGCCACGGACAAAACCTGGAAGCACCGATCCAATACCTCGGGGGACGGGTTGAGCAACAGGCGGCAAGACTGCTCCACGGCTGAACGGGCTGACGCCAGCCGCTCCGGAACTTCAGCCATCCTTATCCGGTTCCCCCGGCCAGCGCTTCGGATACCATCTTACGGCTTGTGGCCAAAGAATCGGGCTGGTAGTTTCCGGCGTTGTACTGCGCCGCCAGCGCAGCCACCTGGCCCTCGCGGCCGGACCCGTACGCCGCCATGGCCCTCGAGAGACTCCCGAGCGTGCTCGAAAACTCCACCTGGTCACCGCCGCCACTCGCCGTCCCGGAGCTTGACCGGAGCCCGTCCTCCCGGCCGTACCTCTGGGTTTCCTGCGTGCGTCCGGACTCTGCCGGGACACTCGTCAGATTTCGATCGTCGATTCTCATACGAAGCCGCCAACCTTTGGCTGAATGACATATCGGCATCCCCTCTCGACATCTTTAGCCCCTTGGCAGAAAAAATTTTCCGGTTTCCGCTAAGGTTTTCCGAGACTCTGCCGATAGCTGCTCAGGAACCGTGATGCTAGCCACGCGATTGCTTTGGATTTGCGGATCTCTCCGGCCTCCGCTACAGCCCCCGGACCCCGCCCGCTGGAACCTGGACTCCCAACCCCCCACCGGCGCCCTCGACCGGCTCCGCCACACCGCCTACGGCGCCGTGGTTATGGACGGTCTCGACCAGGTCTTCGATCCGGACCGTGTTATCCAACAAATTCAATTACTTACGGGAGATGCGCCGGTCTTTCTCCGGGGCGTCGAGGACGCCTCGGAGACCGCCCAACTCAGCCGCTCGGGGCTCCTCATCCTGCCGCCCGGCGACGAGGGTACCTTCGCCAGGATTCAAGCCGTTCTCGACGACCGGGCCCGCCAGGGGCTCCTCCGGCTGGCCGAAATCGTCGATCCGGAAAGTTGGGAGCACCAACTGGTGGGAACCAGCCCGCAGATCCGTCACGTTTGCCACATGATCCGCATGGTGGGTGCCCGCCGCGCCACCGTCCTGATAACCGGGGAAACCGGGACGGGCAAGGAAATTGCCGCCCGCGCCCTGCACCAGGCCGGCCCCAGACGCCTTGCCCCCTGGGTGGCCGTCAATTGCTGCGCCCTGCCCGAAAACCTCCTGGAAGCCGAACTTTTCGGACATGTCCGTGGCGCCTTCACCGGTGCCAGCCAGAACCGCATCGGCCGCTTCGAACAGGCCCAGGGGGGCACCTTGTTCTTCGATGAAATCGGCGAGCTGCCGCTCGAACTCCAGGCCAAACTCCTGCGGGTTCTTCAGGAACGCGAGTTTCAAAGGCTGGGCAGCTCGGAAACCATCCGCTCCGACGTGCGGATTGTGGCTGCCTCGAATCGGGATCTGCTGCAACACGTGGGACGCGGCCGGTTCCGGGAAGATCTGTACTACCGGCTCAACGTGGTCCCGCTCCAGATGCCCTCCCTGCGCCAGCGCCGCGAGGATATCCCCTTGCTGGCCCGGCACTTCGCGGCGAAAGTCTGCGCCCTGGAGGACATTCCCCTGAAATCCCTGAGCCAGGATGCCCTGGACCGGCTGATGGAGAACTCCTGGCCGGGAAACGTCCGTCAACTCGAAAATGCCGTCGAGATGGCCGTAGCCCTGAGTGGCTCGCGCACCGTTCTCACGGCCGGCGATTTTCCCCTCCCATCAGGCAGCCCCGCGTGTGTCGAGACGCCTCTCATATCGGTGCCCGACCAAGGCTTGGATTTCGAGCAGACCGTCGCCGTCATCGAACGCAGCATTCTCGAACAGGCCCTGCGCAAAACCGGCGGCAACAAGAAGGCTGCCGCCGAGATGCTCCGCCTCAAGCGGACCACCCTCTCCGCCAAGGTCCGCAGCCTGGACCCGGAATCGGCGTGCAGTTGACCGGCTGGCCAGCGGCTTCGGGGTCCGCGCCCCGCGCTACCGCCCCGCCCGCCCGGCAGCCTCCTACCAGATGTAGTCCTTGGCGATCGGCCGCTTGTCGTGCCCGTCCAGGACGTGAACCACGCGGATCTTCTTCAGCGAAACCGGGGAAAGCTGGCCGATAGGGATATATATGATGGTGCGGCCGGCGCGTGACGCGATGGTCTTGAAGATCGACCGCGGCGGCCGGGCGGCCACGTACACCACGTAGCGCTGCTGGGAGTAGTCCAGCGCCGCCAGCAGCAGCCGCTCCGATTTCGACTCCGCAAACTGGTAGTCCGCGTCCTGCCAGACGTCGTACATGCGCCGCGGCGGAAGAGTCATGAGGAAGCCCCCGTACTCCCCCCGCCCGATGCCCGGCCCCACCAGGTTGTCGAACGGAAACGTCGAGTAAAACGCCATGTCCGATTCGTTCTGATTCTCCCCCAGCCAGGTGGTCAGGTAGGAGTAGCGGTTGTCGCGATCCTCGTCGAAAATCACCACCACAGTGCCCACTTCGCCGTGGATCTTCTGGAACTGGCGCACGTAGATCCGCCCCTCGTACCATTTGCGGATGGTCTCGCGCAGGTCGATGCCATCCAGAATGGAGGTGGTGAACGGCTCGACACGCACCCGCTCTTCCGACAGGATGCTCTTGCCCTTCTTCTTCAGGAAGCGGCCGTAATCTTCGATCACCAGATCCTCGGGCGGGTAGGAGCAGATTCCCGAACCGTTCAACTGGCTGGCCCACTCGCCGGGGAACTTCTCCTTTTTGCGCGGCTTCAAGGCGAACGGACGCAGCCGCCGCTTGGGGCTTGGGAGGCGGCGGCGCAAGCGGATGCGGCGCGTGTCGCGCCACATCTCCTCACCCGAAATATTCACGGTGGGCAGGTCCGACTCGGCTTTTTGCGGCGGATAGCTTCCGGCCGCTTCCCAGACGTCCCAGGCATAATTATCGTCGGCGATTCCGCGCGCGGCCACGGTGATGTCGAAGATGCCGGGGGAAAGCGCGCCGCCCCCCAGCGCCAGGTTGCGCGAGTAGCGCGCCAGCAGCCGCCGCTGCCAGTGCGCCATGCGCTCGCCGGTGGAGGCCTCGTAGTTCTTTTCGGCCTCGCGGAAAACCGCCAACTGGGCATGACGCCGGTCCACCAGGTTGGCGTCCGTCATGAGTTGCCGGAAGCACTCGTAGCGCCAGGCCAGCAGCGGATACTCGACGGTGATTTCGGCCAGCG
>Ga0182021_10003878_pt1 | contig 17544 bp, 19 predicted proteins | sample 612E3MmetaG_FD_120493 | JGI IMG/M metagenome (GOLD analysis project Ga0182021, IMG submission 120493) | Permafrost microbial communities from Stordalen Mire, Sweden - 612E3M metaG (Illumina Assembly) | ecosystem: Environmental > Terrestrial > Soil > Wetlands > Permafrost | place: Sweden... | reverse complement strand
ACTATCGCCTTCAGAACAGCCTACCTTAAAGCCCATTATCCGGTTGAATTTATGACCGCACTTCTGACCGCCGAGTCCCGCGGAACAACCGGTCCCGTAAAAAATGAGAAGATTGCCCAGGCGGTTGCCGAATGTAAACGTTTGAATGTTACCATTTTTCCTCCCGAAATCAATAAATCGGAAAGTGATTTTTCCATTGAAAATAAAATAAACATCAGGTTCGGTTTAACCGCAATTAAAAACGTCGGCAGTGCGGCAATTAAAAGCATCCTTGCTGCCCGGAGTTCAGGTAAGTTTAAATCTTTTGAGGATTTTTGCTTCAGGGTTGATCTTGGTCCGGTCAATAAAAAAACAATCGAAAGCTTAATTAAGGCCGGAGCAATGGATATTTTCGGTAACAGGGCGACTTTATTAATGATTTATCCGGAAATTGTCGAAAAAATGCATAAAAAAAGAAAACAGGAAAATGAAGGGCAAACGACACTGTTTAATGAAAACGAAAATATAAAAATGGAAAGCAAAATTTCTCAAAATGCAGTTGATGATTTTTCCGAAAATGAAAAATTGGCATTTGAAAAAGAGTTCTTAGGTTTTTATTTGACATCCCATCCGCAACTGGATAATCTTATGCATGTCAAAAACTTGATTACTCATGAAATTGAATTTCTATTGGAAGAGAAAGAAGGTACAAAAGTAAAAATCGGAGGAATTATTGAATCGGCACGGAGAATTTTTACGAAAAAAAACAATCATGAAATGGCTTTCTTAATAATCAGCAATGAAAAAGGACAATCGGTAGAATGCGTTGTATTTCCGAAAGTATTTGATCAATATAAAAATTTCCTTAACAAGGATACTGTTATAATTATTGAAGGACATTTGGATACAAAAAACGACAAACCGTCGATTATAGTAGAAAAAATATCCGAAGTGAACCGATTACCTTCTTGACAGATTGCAGGCTTACCTTTAAAATCTAAGATACATGACGTCATTTATACCCGAAACAATTTTTCAAATTGGGAAATTCCCCGTCACGAATACTGTTCTTGACACAATGCTTGTAGATGCGGTTTTGATAGCGACCGTAGTTTATCTTTCCAAAAAAATTAAATTAAACCCGACTAATGCTTTTCAGAACGCCGTAGAAATGATCATTGAAGTGTTTTATAATTTAACCGAATCGGTAAATCAGACAATAACGGCAACTATTTTTCCGTACTTTATGAGTTTTTTCCTGTTTATTCTTCTTGCCAACTGGAGCGGTCTTATACCGGGATTCGGGACCATCGGTTTTTGGAGAAATGGTGATTTTGTTCCCCTTTTAAGGGCCGCAACCAGCGACTTAAATCTGACTCTCGGTTTGGCGGCAATTTCAATCATAGCCACACACGCCTTAAGTATTAGAACAGTCGGAATAAAAAATTATCTCAGCCGATACTTTTCTTTTAATCCGATTAATCTTTTTGTGGGAATCCTTGAAATAATATCCGTATTTACAAGTCTTGTCTCTTTATCTTTCAGATTGTTCGGCAATATTTACGCCGGAGAAGTTGTGGTAACTACAATATCTACGATTTTTGCTTTCCTGGTTCCTTTACCGTTTTTAGCATTGGAAATTATAGTCGGTATTGTACAGGCACTTGTATTTTCAATGTTAACTATGGTCAACATGTCCATGTTAACAACGCCACACGAGAAAAATCATTAAAATGATAGTTGCACGAAACATAAAAAATAGTGTAAAATAAAGTTCTATTATAATTAACAATAAGGAGGTGAGTTATGAATTTTAGTGTATCGGGAGGACTTATCATTGCCATAGGAGGTTTAGGACCAGCTCTGGCAGTCGGTTATATCGGAGCGGGAGCAATGGAAGCATTGGGACGAAATCCGGAAGCGCAAGGAAAAATTTTGCCGGCTATGTTACTGGGAATGGCATTTGCAGAAGCAATTGCAATTTATTCCCTAATCTTTGCTTTTGGAAAATAACCTGTCGCAAATGAAAAATTTTCTTAACTTATGGGAATACTAAAAACTTTCGGATTAAATCCCGTACTGTTTGGGGCTCAGATAGTTAATTTTTTAATTATCTTTTTCATATTAAAAAAGTTTCTTTATAAACCTATTCTTGAGATCTTAAAAAAACGCCAAGCTACAATCGGGGAAAGTTTAAAGCAAGCCGAAGAGACACGATTAAAGCTCGAAAAAGTAGTTATTGAGGAAAAAAACATCTTAAAAAACGCCCAGCTCCAATCCAAAAAAATAATTGAAGATGCCAGGACTGAGTCGATGGAAATTTCCAGGCAAATGAACGCGGAAGCGGCGAAGCAGTCGGAAAAAATCCTGGCCGGTGCCAGAGAACAAATTGTCCGGGACTCTGCGGAAGCAGAAAAAAGACTGGCCGTGTCAACAAGCAAATTAGCGGCAGACTTCTTGAAAAAGGCCCTGAAAGATATTGTCACAACTAAAAATCAGGAGGAAATCATATCCGGAGCATTGAAGAAAATAAAAAAATAATTATAAATGGACAAAAAGAAAATAGACAAACTAATTGCCGTAAGTTATAAGAATCTTGATAAAAAAAAAGTTGAAGAGATAGGATCGCTTCTTAGTAAAGCCGATTTGAAAAAATATATTGAAGGGCTCAAGTCCGCGGAAAGAGAAAATAACCTCATTATTTATAGCCCTGTTGACAATCACTATGAAAAAAGGTTTCAAAAACTCTTCCCTGACAGAAAAATAGTTTTTGTTTTGGATCCGTCTCTAATGCTCGGAATAAAAATTATTGACAATGATAAAATTTACGATTTTACCTTAAAGAATTCTCTGGAAAAGATTATCGGCTATATCGAACAGAATTATGATTAACGACAATAAAATTATTGAAAATCTGGAAAAACTTCTGACGACCTATGGGGAAGATAATAAAACCCGGAATATAGGTACCGTTATCAGAAATGCAGACGGAGTAATTGTTGCTTCCGGTCTCTCCAATGCAATGATCGGCGAAAAAATAACTTTCAAGGACGGAAATGCCGGTCCGGTATTAAATCTGGATGAGGATAATACTTTCATTCTCCCCTTAGGGGACACAGCCGGAATAAGAGAAGGAGATATTGTAGAATCAACAGGCGAAATGCTTTCGGTAAAAGTATCGGAAGAATTACTGGGAAGAGTAATTGATCCTTTAGGAAATCCCCTGGATAACAAAGCAAAAATTAAAAAGGGCAAAAACATGCCCCTGGAAAAAATTGCCGCCGGCGTTGTCGACCGGGAACCTGTTTCCGTACCCTTAAAAACAGGCATAAAAGCAATTTACTCAATAATTCCGATCGGAAGAGGGCAAAGAGAATTGATTATCGGAGACAGACAAACAGGAAAGACAGCTATTGCGATTGATACTATAATCAATCAAAAATTCAACAAAAATCCCGTCATCTGTATTTATGTTGCAATCGGACAAAAAAGAAGCACTATAGCCCAGGTCGTTGACAGATTAAATTCCGAAGGTGCGCAAGCTTACACTATCGTGGTCTCGGCCAGCGCATCCGATTCGGCGGCACTGCAATACCTTGCCCCGTATGCCGGATGCGCAATTGCGGAATATTTTCTGGAAAAAGGGAGAGATGCTTTGATTGTCTATGATGACCTTACCAAACATGCCTGGGCATATAGGCAAATTTCACTGGTTTTACGCCGCCCTGCGGGAAGAGAAGCTTATCCCGGAGACATTTTTTATCTACACAGTAAGCTTCTGGAAAGGTCGGTAAAACTCAACAAAGAACACGGAAACGGCTCCATTACCGCACTTCCGATAATAGAAACACAGGCAAATGACATTTCGGCCTATATTCCGACCAATGTTATTTCCATTACCGACGGACAGATATATCTGCAGACAGATATTTTCAATGCTGGAATAAGACCTGCCATTAATGTCGGACAGTCGGTTTCCAGAGTCGGTGGAGCGGCCCAAACCCCGACAATTAAGTCGGTATCGGGAAAACTGAGGCTGGAACTGGCCCAATACAACTCTTTGGCTGCTTTTGCCCAATTCGGAAGCGAGTTGGATGCGGCTACCCAAAAACAGCTTGACCGCGGAAGGAGATTAACCGAAATCCTTAAGCAGCCTCAATATTCCCCACTTACGGAAAATTTGGAAGTCTTAAGCATTTATGCCGTGATTGCGGACCTGATGGATGATGTCCCGGTTGATTCATTCCAAAGGTTTGAAGCTGACCTGCACGATTTTGCCAAGAAAAAATATCCGAAAGTTTTAGATGCACTTTCCACGGGAGAAAAACCTTCGGAACAGACTTTAAAACAGATAGAAAAACTTGTCCAGGAGTTCAAGAAAAGATTTGAATAAATATGGCTAATTTATTATTACTAAAAAGAAGAATAAGGACTGCGGGAAATGTGTCGAAAACAACCAGGGCCATGCAGATGGTGGCAGCCTCCAAGCTTAAAAAGGCTCAGGAAGCGACCTTGGCGGGAAGACCTTACGTTGAAAAGCTTTTGACCATGACCCAGAGCGTGCTGGGCAGATTAAATAAAGAATATTCACATCCATATATGATAAATAACGGCAAAAATAAATCGCTCGTGATAGTAATTTCTCCGGACAAGGGACTCTGCGGAGGGTTAAACACTAATCTTATCCGTGAAGTAATAAACTATGACTCAAGTAATAAAAATAACATTTATCTTACGGTCGGGAAGAAAACCGAATCAACTATCATATCTTTGCAGAAAGAATTAATCGCTTCGTTTAAATTCGGCTCAACTCTTCCTACTTTCGAAAAAGTTCTGCCGGTCATAAAAATTATCGATGAATATTTTCTCGGACAAAAAGTCGGTAGCGTTAAAATAATTTCCACAAATTTTATCAGTGTTTTTTCTCAAAAACCGGAGATTACGGACCTTCTACCGATAGTGCCGCCCGCGACTCTATCCCCTACCGTTACTCTTTTTGAACCGGGTCCGAGTAATTTATTACCGCCTCTTCTCAGACACTTTATTGAAATGACTATTTATCAGAAACTTCTGGAAAGTTATGCTTCGGAACAGGGAGCAAAAATGGTAGCCATGCAAAGCGCAACCGATAATGCCCTGGAAATTGTTGACGATCTCGGACTTGAGTATAATAAAGCTCGCCAGGAAAAGATTACGAATGAAATTTTAGATATCGGCAGCGCGGCATTCAGCGCAAATGCCTAGATGATTTTATAAATTATGAGCGATATAAACGAAGGAATAATTTTCAGAATATCAGGACCTGTTGTTGATGTGCGATTTGCCGCGAATCCTCCCCTTATTCATCAAGCATTGGAAATTGAATTGGAAGATAACAAAAAATTGATACTGGAGACTGCTTTTGAAATAGGCAGTAATGAAGTCAGAACCCTGGCTATGGGACCGACCGAAGGATTGCGCCGCGGCATGAAGGTTCTCAATACTAATTCTCCCATAAAAGTTCCGGTCGGATTCCCTACTCTGGGAAGAATTTTTAATGTTTTGGGAGAGACCGTCGACGGTAAATCTTTCACTCCCAAGAAAAACGAAGTTCACTACAATCCCATACATCGAAGTGCTCCGCTTTTAATCGAACAGGAAACAAGACCGCAGGTCCTGGAAACAGGCCTTAAAGTCATCGATCTTATAGCCCCATTTACCAAAGGAGGAAAAATTGCCGTTTTCGGAGGAGCGGGTGTCGGAAAAACGGTTATCGTCAAAGAGCTTATCCGTAATATCGCAACCGAACACAAGGGTCATTCGGTTTTTGCGGGGGTCGGGGAAAGAACCAGGGAAGGAAATGATCTGTGGCTGGAAATGAAAGAAGCGGAGGTTATGGATAAAACGGTTATGGTGTTTGGACAAATGAATGAACCTCCGGCCAGCAGAATGCGGGTTGCCCTGACTGCTTTAACGATGGCGGAATACTTCAGGGATGAAAAAAGGGAAGATGTCTTGCTTTTCATCGATAATATCTTCCGTTTTGCTCAGGCAGGTAGCGAAGTTTCAGCGCTTTTGGGAAGAATGCCATCGGCGGTTGGCTATCAGCCGACACTGGCATCCGAAATGGGAGAGCTTCAGGAAAGAATTACTTCGACCAAGAAGGGCTCGATTACCTCGGTCCAGGCAGTTTACGTTCCGGCAGATGATTATACCGATCCCGCACCCGTCACTATCTTTGCCGATCTTGACGCTACAATCAATCTGGAGCGTTCAATTGCGGAACAGGGTATATATCCAGCAGTTGATCCCCTGGCCTCAACTTCAAGAATCCTGGATCCTAACATCGTCGGAATAGAACATTACAATGTGGCTAGAGGCGTACAAAAAGTATTGCAAAGATACAGGGATCTGCAGGACATAATCGCAATTTTGGGAATTGATGAGCTGTCCAATGAAGATAAACTGACAGTTGCCAGGGCCAGAAAAATACAGAAATTCTTAAGCCAGCCGATGTTCGTCGGAGAAATTTTCACCGGACAGCCGGGGAGATACGTGAAAATCCAGGATACGGTAAATGGATTTAAGGAAATCTTGGACGGCAAGCATGATACACTTCCTGAATCGGCATTCTATATGGTCGGAACAATTGATGAGGCTGTCAAACAAGGCCGAGGTGAAAAATGAATCTCCTTCTTGAAATAATTACGCCCGAAAAAGTTGTCTACAGTGACGAAGTAAATGAGATTATAGTACAAACCGTTAACGGCGAAATTGCCATTCTTCCCCATCATGTTAATCTTTTAACTCAGATTTCTCCCGGAGAAATGATTGTCAAAAAAGGAAACAATCTTCAGCATCTGGCGGTAACCGGCGGATTCCTGGAGGTTATGGATAATAAAGTCAGTATTTTGGCCGAGTATGCCATCAAGGCGCAGGATATCGAGGTAGAAAAAGCCATGGAAGCAAAAAAACGGGCAGAAAAGGTGATGAAAGAAAAATCAACCGATAATGAAGTAAAAATCGCTCAGGCGGAAATTATGAAATCAATTCTGGAACTGAAAGTCGCCACTAGACATAAAAAAAGACCGCTCTAAAGCTTTTTTTTGGCTAAATATTCTTTCCCCTTACCAACATCCGTATTTATGGGAATGCCTGAGCTGCAATGCGGACACGCTTCTGGCTTGAATGAATCCATTTTAACATTAATAAGAGCATCTATCCCTACTCCTCCTACGGCTTCCCGCTTAACCCCACCACGATTGCAAAGCACGCCAAGCCCTACTACTTTGCCTCCCAATTTCCTGATAGCTTTTATAACTTTTTCAGCAGATCTGCCCGTTGTCAAAACATCTTCAACTACTAAAACACGTTTTCCCTTAATAAAGGATGCGTAACCTCGACCAAAAGCAAAACTCTTTTCTTCATCTTCTTGCTTCTCAGCATAAACACCAAAGACTTCTCTTCCCGTAAGCTGTGTTAGATGTTGAGCTGTTAATGTTTCGAGAATTACCCCTCCAACTGCCGGTCCGGCGACAACTTCAATGTTTTTATCCTTAAAATCTTCCGCAAACATTCCGCAAAGCTCCGAGATTTCCTTTGGATGAGGATAAATAGCGTCTTTATTAACGTAAGCAGATCCGTGTTCGCCGGAGGTATAAACAACATGGCTATCTGTGATTACGGCTTTAGTTTCTTTAAAAACCTGTCTTACTCTTTCTTCTCTTGGTAATTGTTTCAATATTTTTGTCATATTTATTTTATTTTTGAAGTCACCTCAAAAGCAGCTTGCTTCATATCAGGAGCCTTATATATTGCCGATCCTACAATTGCATGCCAATTATCTCCGGCTACTTGTCCTGTTTCTGCAATATCTCCGCCTTGCTTTATAAAACCAGGAGCATAAAGAGTAAACTTACCTTTCCCAATCAACTTTTCAAGCAATTGTCGATATGTATTCACGTACTCTGCCTTATTTCCCGGAACAACAAAATCACGTACTCCGTTTTCAGCGGCAATCGTATATATTCTGGCCGGTGCTGAATCAGCAATGAATCCGCCTTCGCTTTCTAAGAATTTCTTATGAGTCATGTGTCCTCCGACAAGGACAGTCAATCCTTCTCCCTGCAGATTCCTTATCCAATCTTCTTCCGTTACTGGACTTGAGAATGGAAAAAGAATAGCTGCTTCAATTCCGGATTTTTTTATTGCTTTCATAAACTCAGATCCCATTTCCGGAATGTCATTTCCTGCTTTTTGATGGTCATAGATAATGGGAAGTTTCGTATGCTCTCTTACTCTTTTTGCTACTTCAATAAGACCATAGGGAATTGCTAAGGATAAACCAACTTTATATCCACCAATTCCCGGAACTTCACAGGTATTTTTAACTATTTTTTCAAGTGAATCTAAATCAGAAACATCACAGGCGGGAATTACACTTCGGCGTAACTCAATCAGGGGTTTTCTCTCTTGCGATTGACGTGATACTTTTAAAGCCATAACTTTAAAAAATGCTCTTTCGGGTGAGCATTGTAATCAATCTATACTTTTTGCAAACCCCTGTCAAGATATCAAATGTGATAATAATTAATTGCTCTTTAGGAAAAAATTTACTACAATGAATCCGTGCCGATGTGGCTCAGTGGTAGAGCGAGTGTTTCGTAAACACTAGATCGTGAGTCCGATTCTCACCATCGGCTCTTATTCTATGAGATCAAGACTTTCCAGAAGATTGATGCAAAAAACCGAAAAAAACCTTGCCTTAAGCATTTTGGGCATTATTATTATAATTTTTTTGGCAATTAGGTTCGGCGTTCCGCTTTTGGTTAACCTAAGTCTATTTCTGTCCGGCTCAAAGAATACCCAAACGCAGCCGGTTACTCAGGATAATTCCTTTATTGCCCCGCCCGTACTCGATTCTTTTCCCGAAGCAACTGCCAGTGCGGATATTATAATTACCGGTATAGCCTCCAAAAATCAATCAATAAATTTGTATCTCAACGACAATCTTACCGGCAGCGCTAAAACTCAGAATGACGGAAAGTTTCAATTCAAGGAAACGCTTAAGCCGGGAGAAAATACCGTTAAGGCAACCGTAGACGTCAACGGAAAAGAGAGTGATTTCTCCAATGCCCTAACCGTTGCCTTTAAAAGCGCTCCTCCGTCTCTTAACCTTGATTCGCCATCAGACGGACAATCTTTTTCCAAGGATCAAAACACAGCCACCGTTAAAGGAATAACTGATCCGGACGTTAAGGTAACCGTAAACGGTTTTTGGGCTATTACCGACAGTCAGGGTAATTTCTCCTATGATCTTCCTCTACGAAGTGGTGACAACAAGATTGCCGTCATTGCTGCCGATATGGCGGGCAATAAAAACGAAAAAGATATAAAGGTAACCTACTCTCCTTAATGACTAAGAAAGTTTTTATTTTACTTTGCATATTTGTTCTTTCCAGAATTATATTTATAAACCCTCTGCCGGTTTTTTTTGATTCGCCCGAGTATCTTGCAAGATTTTCGGATACGAATTATTTTCATGCTATAATGTCGGGCCATATCCCTTTTCACGCGGGATACATTGCGTTATTCTGGCCCGTATATCATCTGGCTTTAATTTTAAACCTAAATCCCGCATATCTAGTTATTTTTGCACAGATATTAATGTCTGCAATTACGGTTTATTGTTTTTATCGATTTACAATGATAATGACCGAGAAAAAAACCGCCTCGTTGGCGGCTATTTTAGTATCATTGTTTCCTCTTTATTGGATAACCAATGTTTCAATTATGACGGAGTCTTCCTACATCAATTACTTTCTGATTTCCTTATTTCTTATTTCCTTTTATGCCAAGAAAAATAAAACAATATATTGTCTTATTGTCGCTTGAATTTTGTTCGGTTTGTCCATGTTTACCAATCCTCTTATCATTCTCTGGTCCCCGTTTCTGGTGTCGGTTGTATATTTTTTAAATACGAAAAAAACTCTCAAAGTAACCCGGGCTATTATTATTAGCGTTCTGGTAACTGTTTTTCTAAACGGTTTTTTGGTTGCTAATTCCCTACAGATACCGCTTCTGGCGGGAATTCATAAGTATCTTTTCGGAGAAGACCTGAGCATTATACCGAATGTTTCATCTTTTCTTACAATTTTCAGATTTACCAGAAACGCCTTACTCCCCCTCGTTCAAAACGATACAATACCGGTCTTGTTTTTGACAATCTTATCGCTAATTAAGATGTTCAGGGACAATAGGAAGCTGTTTGCGGTTTCTCTAGTTTGGATTTTACCGCTTCTGCTAGTAAACCAATGGTATAATCCGCTCCTATCCGGTAGACACGCAGTTATTGCCGAATTCGGTCTGGCATTTATTTGCGCTGCCTATTTGGAAAAAAAGAAAATCTTGAGCTTTATCTTAATTTGCTATATTTTAATCGTCTCTATCCCGGCCCTAATGCTGTTAAAACAACCCGTTCCCTATCTTGAAGAACAAAAATATATTATGAATCTTCCCAAGGGCCTGCTGATCGATACTCATCTGGCCAGACCTCAGATCCAAGGCTATTATCCCGGTACCGTATATTTCGTTAATGAGCCTTCGGAAAGCGATAGTCTTGAAAAAACAATCGACAGCGGCTTGACAAGCAAAATACCGGTATTTATTACTTCACAAGCATTATCGGATCCTTACGGGCTTTACTCCGGCCCGTATCTGTATGCGCTTTCTTTGTCTTATGCAAATAAATTCCAATTGAAAGGTTCTTTGCCTTATTTACTTAATAAATATGCCGTAATTGATCAGGATGCAAACATTGTGATTTTCAAAATCGTTTCAAAAGCAAATAGCAAATATCCGGATATTCCCAACCTAAGCGCCAACAGACGGAGAATTGATTACTTTGATCCCATAAATCAATTGTGGTTTTTTATGGAAAGAGCCAAAATTATCCAAAGCCAGAACATTATCAGAGGATAGAACAAGCTGTTGATGAACATACTATCCACGAATATGCCCGCAACGGATGCGATTGCCAAAACCGAAACGATCTTAGATAGCCTGAACCAGAAATACATATACAAAATAAAACCGACAATCCCGGTAGTCGCCAGGACGAACAATAAGCTGTTATCGGGCGAGGAATCGGCGTGACTGGTCAGGATTGTTTGGCTTCGGAAGTTATACCTGAACTGGGCGTATCTGTAGCTGTTAAAACCGATTCCAAAAACCGGGTGATCTTCGATTATTTTTATGGCATTTCTGGCGGTTTCCAGCCTGGCTTCCGATGAAATAACTCTGAATAAATTAATATTGGCAATATAGAAATACCTTGACGATACTCCGATGACAATAATAACCAGTAGTAATAACCAGAGGATCAATTTTTTCCGGCTAAGAAAGATAAACAGTATGCATGAACTGACAATGAGCATAATGAGGGCACTTCTGGAAAAAGTCAAAAACACCGCGCCCAAAGTCAAGATGATCAATAGTCCGGTCGTGAGACTTCTTTTCTGCAAAAACATATTTGATAAAAATAGAAAAAATAACACAAAAAAAGCTCCGGCAAAATTAGGATCAAAAAATACGGAAAACATCCTGTTCATATGTTCATCCCAACCCAAATAGGTAAGATTTTGCAGATTGGAATAATAAAAATATTGGATATAGCCGAACAGAACGATCAATGACCCTGATAACGTTAATAACTTTAAAGCCGTTTTCTTAAACTTTTCATCAAAATCCAAAACCACAAAGAACATTCCCAGATAGATTACCCATCTGACAAGATAGGCAAAGGAAACCAGGAATTCACCCGGTAGGAGATGTAGATTACTTATAAGAAGTGAGAATAACCCGATTAGCGGAAATAAAATTGCCGGTAAAAGCAGACTTAATTGTGAGACTTTTTGCCGATTAAATAATTTTAAAAATAGCCAGCAAGAAATAAGAATGACTATTCCGATATCCAAGGGCTTTATGACAAAACCGTTGCCGAAGTCCAGACGGAATATTTCCCCGACCGGAAAAACAAACAACAAAAAAATGAATATTTTTTTTAATACAGACATAATTATCAACCCGACTATAACATTATCCCATATATCAATGCCGGAACTACCGGCACAATGAATCTCCTGAAGTCTTCAAATAACTCCGGCGGACCATAGGAAAAAATGAAAATTAAAGAAAATAACGCCCAATAGAACAGGATATGCGTCATATCCGAAGTCTTTCTTCTTTTATATAGCTTAATTGTTCCCCAAAAACTGAAAATCATATACAGAAATCCCGAAAATAAAACCCGGTAGTCGTGATTTCTGATATTCCTGGCGATATCCGACACTATCTGGTAAATCCCGAATTTTGCCTGTGCGGTTACGGGATAGACATTGAATTGCCTGAATATTTCGGAGGCTCCAAACAGAAAATAATTATAGATAATAAGTGACAATATCAAGATCGAGAAGCCGACCGTTACCCTAATGGGCTTATCCCATTTTCCGGCAGTCAATAACCGGAATATAATTGCCAAAAACAAACAGGCGGAAATCAACCTGACGTCAGTGGCAAAACCCAAGATGAGTCCGGCCAGGAAAAGTTTATTTTTCCTGTACAAAAGTAATCCCAAAAGTAAAAGCATTACCGTTACCGGCTCGGTTGCTACTTTAGTTGCCTGTTCTACCCAGAACGGCGGGAATAAGGAAAAAGCTAAGGTAAAAACAGTATTCTTAGTCAGTTTCCAAAACAGATATATCGCAACCAGAGATGAAACAAGACTGATTAAATATCCGGCCAGAATCGGTGAGCTTATTATTTTCGTTAACAAGAATATTAAAACCGGATATCCGGGAAACAAACGGGTATTATAACGGTCGAAATAACTGACATTATTAATCGTACCGTGGGCAAGCATTGTCGCATATGTTGCGTAGCTGTCCTGCTGGATGTAGAAATTTGGACTGTGCAGCTGATAATAGCTGACAACCAAACGGACGATTAGGGAAATAATGATAATGGTAAAAATTCTCATGATTAATTTTAATATTTTTTAAAAATCAATATCGATCCGCCGACAACGGTAACAGGCTTGTACTTATTAAGCGCCGGATCCCTATCATAGCCGCAGAAATACCAGCAGGTTGCGCTTATGGCAATCGTATGATTCTTGTCGAATTTTAAGGCTACGGTTTTTTTACTATCGTTTATAGCCAGATTTTTTATTTTTTCATATGCTATTCCATATTTAACCGGATCAATCGAGCCGAAATATGCAAGCTGCAGATTTCTTATTCCCTGATTATCTTCATATTTTTTTAAAGCTATCAATCCCTGACCCCAATCGTAATTTGCATCTACCAGGTATTTATATCTGTTTCCGGCTCCGCCGGCTGCTTCATTCATATAAGATACGAAATACGGAAAAGCTTTAAGCGTTCCCGCAATATACCAAATCAACAAAAATCCCAAAAACAGGAAAAGTATGGTTTTCCGGACTATTCTTATATTTACAATCTGACCGGCATAGATTATTACTAAAGGATACACGGGTAAAATATAACGGTTTACCAAGGTAACATGCGACAGTATAACGTTTAAAAATATAAACAATAACGGTATTAAGATATACTTCTCCTTTTTTACATACTTAAAAGTAATTAATAAACACGGGACAAACAACATCAAAAGCGGCAACGGAGTTTTAATAAAGAAAACCAAAGGGAAGTAATACCCTGGAGATCCGAAATCGGATGCCATTCCGAGAATATACGACCTTTTTATATAAAGGTTTGAATAGTTATACAAAAATGTTTGTTTAATTGTACTGATATAACTTCCCAAGGGAATTGGTACGGTCAAGGCAAATTTAATTAAAGGATTAGTTTTGGAAAGCGCAATTGCAGGACGCTTCTGATCAAACCTATATCCCAGGGGCGGCTCAAATTTGAAAAAATACGTTGCCCATAAAGTAACTGAAACAATAAAAGCAACTGCCAAAAACATCCAGATTCTTTTCTTCCAAAATACATATGTTATTAGATCCCGTTTTCTTTTTATGCCTAAGGCATAAAGCACAATTACCGGAAAAATAAAAAAAGGAATAGAGGTTATTTTTGTCGACAACAATAAACCGGTAATAATAGAAAAAATAATTATCCTTTTACGGGTAAACTTTTTTCTCCAGAGCCAAAAAAAGAATAAAGAAAGAATATAAAAAAATGTAAAGATTAAGTCTGCATCCGCATAATGACCGTTGGCCAGGAGATTCGGTTCGAAAACAAAAAGCAAAAGGGATAGCTTTGCAGCCGATTCACCAAATAATTTTTTCGAAAACAAATAGATCAGGGCTGCCAAGCCGAGGGTAAATAAAACCGTCATCATCCTCGGCCAAAAGATAATCCGGTCGTAGATTACGTTTTTATTAATAAGTGCGGGCAGGGCAACAATTTCTTTGGCTAAGGGCGGGCTAAAAGGATCATAACGGAAATCATGATTAATCAAAAAATGATATCCGTATTCCGCATAGGTAACCTCATCATAGGTCGGAGACTCCCGTCTGATGCTTCCGATAAGTAAAAATGACATTGCGGTTAAGCAAAACGCAATAAAAACATAGTCCCAAATTTTTTTAATTTTCATGTTTTCTTTTTCGCATAAAAGGCTACTGCCATTCCGAAATTAAAGATCTTCTTTTTTCCCAGGATAAAACCGCTTGCTTCTATCATTTTTTCCAATTTTAAGGAATTAAATTTATGGACATGCGCATCCTTCCAGACTTTACCCTTGAGGTTTGTCCAGACATACCAGACCGTATTGAAAAGCAGATTTCCCGTATCCATTTCTATTATTGCCGTGCCCTGTTTTTTCAGGACTCTTAACATTTCTCCAAGAACCCCTTTTGGATTTAAGACATGCTCTAAAACCTCGGTGCAAACGATTAAATCAAACGAGTCATCGGCAAACGGCAAATTATGGGCATCTGATTCAATCAGTCTAATTGATTTATATTTTTTCCTGCCGTAAATGATTGCTTGACTATAAGCATCTACGCCCGTACACTTTGCTTTCGGAAATCTCTTGGACATTTGGGCTAAAAACCAACCGCTGGCGCAACCGACATCCAAAATGCTGTTCGGATGATCATTAATTAAAGCAAGAACATTTTTTAACTTATTAGTATGCCAAATTCTCTGTAAAAGGTTATTCTTAATCCCTTTCTGGTAATAATCCGGCGGAACCTGATGCAAAATGTTTTCTGAAATATTCTTAATCATACTGCAAAATCCAAAGCTTTCCCCTAACCAAAAACGAATGGAAGGACATGATTATGGCAAAAACTAAACCATGAATTCCGTCCATAAATCCCCTCTTAAAAACATAATTTACCATAAATTTGCCCGAAGGGTACGAGAGTATGTCCCAAAAAGATGCTTTAACATTTGTTTCTTTCAGTTCTCCGGCTCTTATATCCGTATAAAAATTTATTTCTTTTAAAAATTTCTCTAAGGAGGAATGCGGAAAATGATGCAGAGAATTGTTCAAAATTCCCACAGGCTCCCTTATCTTCCATGCTTCATGAATCTTGCCTTCCCATAATCCGGAGCCCTTCTTGGCCAATCTCAAGAGCTTCATATTGCCAGTTTCCCCGTACATTAATTGCTTTCCCCACATGGAATCCACTCTCTTGACATAAAAGCCGTTAAAATTTTCCGGTCCGATTGCGTTTTGTATTTCATAAGCTAAAGCGTCCGGAACTATTTCGTCAGCATCAATAAACAAAACCCATATACCTTTTGCCTTTGTCAGGGCAAAATTACGCTGCTTAGAGAAATCATTGCCGAGTGGATTGATGAATATTTGCGCTTTGTATTTTCTTGCTATTTCAACCGTTTTGTCCCTGGAATTATCATCAATAACAATAATCTCATCACACCAACTCAAACTCTTCAGACAATTGCTTATATTTTTCTCTTCGTTTTTGGTCAAGATTACGGCGGTTATACTTTGCATGACTTTTTTACCTTTGATAAAGTATACTATTAAAAAGTATGCGTAACAATATAGCTATAATTATACCCAGTTACAATGCCAAAAATACCGTAATTAAGGCTATTGAGGGTATATTTTTAATTCTTCCGGAAGCAAAAATATTTGTTGTTGACGATAGCTCTCCGGACGGGACAGGAAATTTAATAAATCAACATTTAGCGACGGAAAAACGCTTAAGATTAATTGTCAGAAAAGAAAAATCGGGCAGGGGTTCCGCGGTATTAAGAGGTCTAAAAGAGGCTTTAAAAGACAAACATATCCAATATTTTGTTGAGATGGACGCTGATTTGTGTCATGACCCGAAATACATTCCCCTGTTAATAGAAAAGTGTCAAAAAGCGGATGTAGCAATCGCTTCCAAATATTTGAAGGGGTCTAAAATTATCGGCCTTGAGAAAAAAAGGGTGATATTCAGTAAGCTTGTCAATTTGTATCTGAAACTGATGCTGCGGATACCTATTACCGATTACACCAACGGTTTCAGATGCTACACCAGGAAAGCTTTGGAACAAATTAATTTGGATTCGTTTTATTCCAAAGGTTTTATAGTCTTATCGGAAATTGCCTATAGAATAAAACAAAAAGGCGGCACTTTTGCCGAAATTCCGTTTGTCTTTATTTTTAATAAGACTAATAAATCCAATTTTAGTTTAAAAGAAATAAGAGAAGCTTTTTTTACGGTTCTGAAACTGAAATTCAACCCTAAACCACTTCAAACTTGGGTAATGGGAAAATAAAATGTCCGCCTGACCTTAAATAATTTTTTTCTCTTTGTAAAAATTCTTGTTTAAAAAACCACGGCAAAACCAACATGTATTCGGGCATTTCCTTCCTTGCCTGTTCCTCAGAAATTATCGGTATTCCGGTCGAAGCGATTATTTTACCCCACTTTTCGGAATTCCTCTCCACAGCAGCACTAATTAAACTTTTATCAAGTCCGCAATATTGCAATAACGTATTGCCTCTGGTGGATGCTCCATAGATAAAAACCTTCTTATTGTCGTTAACCAGTTTTAAAATAAACTTATGCAATCTATTTTTATTAACTTCGACTCTTTTCGCGAAATCCAAATAGTTTTTTATATTCTTAAGCTTCATCCGCGTTTCCTGAGATCTCATTATAAATACGGATCTATTGATCTTCCTTTTGCCCTTATAAGCTATGTAAGTCCTGAAACTTCCGCCGTTTATATCGCTTTTCTCAACATCAAATACTTCCAAATCGTGCTGCTTTAGTAGGTTTTCAAGCGAAAGCAATGAATAATATTCAAGGTGTTCATGCACGATATTATCGAAAGCATTTTGCTTGAGCATTCCGACTAAATAATTTTGTTGAATTATAAGAATTCCTTCCGGATGGAGTATTTTTTTTACATCCGACAGGAAAATATTCGGTTCTTCCATATCGTAGAAGCAAGAGATTGCGGTAACAATATTTGCTTGTCTCAGTTTCATTCTTTTGGAATACGCTTTATAGTTAAAAAAGTCGTTAATTACTACATCTGCCTTAAGTAAGCTTTCTTTTCTGAATTT
>Ga0182021_10003877_pt1 | contig 17545 bp, 18 predicted proteins | sample 612E3MmetaG_FD_120493 | JGI IMG/M metagenome (GOLD analysis project Ga0182021, IMG submission 120493) | Permafrost microbial communities from Stordalen Mire, Sweden - 612E3M metaG (Illumina Assembly) | ecosystem: Environmental > Terrestrial > Soil > Wetlands > Permafrost | place: Sweden... | reverse complement strand
TCTGGACGGCGACTGAGATGACGAACAGAGCGATGAGGAACCTTAACATATTGCATACCCCCGAAAGTGTGTGAATCCTTGCCCGGCAATGGCAGCTAACGTTTAGGCAAACCGCCGTTGCGAACCGCCCGAATCGAACTGACGTCCCGTTGCTCGGGCGGTGAGCAATGGAGCGAGCACTATTAATCTAGCCAATTTATGAATTTCCTGCGCCTATGCAGTGTGCGAGCGCCGGTTTGCCGTTTGTTAAGCGCCGTGCCCGTGTCAGCTCAAATGATCCGAGCAGAATTTCTGGACAAACAGCAACATGGAGCGTACCTGGTCCATATCGTATTTGCCGAACTCGCCGTGAGCTGCCTTGTTGCGAAGATCAGCCCAACTGGTCACCTGCTTGTGAAGTAGCTTATCGTATGCATCAGCCTTGTAGAGATCTTGATTGAGGCGCTCGAGGTTCTTCGGAGAACCGTCAGGGTTCGCCGTCTCGACACCAAGCTTGGTGGCAAGCTTTCTTAAGGAATCTTCTAAGACTGCGCCGAGTAAGACAGCACTGGCGTCCTTGTATCCTTCAGTGAGCAAGTACTCGGCCATTTCAAGAAAATCGCCAAATATCTCTGCTCTCAATAAAGTGCGGATGTCACGCAAGAGCCCGATCTTGAAGTCAGCATAGGTTGCTTGCAAGCATCCGACAAGCATCGCGAAATGCTCAAAGTTGTCCGAATGAAGGTTGTAGAAATTAACGCCCATTTTGTCGAGAGGGCTCGAGAACTGCCGGTAATAGAGGCTGGTCTCAGAGGAGACGTTCTTGATGAGCTGACCAGCTCGTGAAACCCAAGCTGACACCTGGGTAATCTCAGCAGCACGAAGGCCGCTCGAGGAGCGGTTAATAAAGGAATTGAGTTGGTCGCCTTCCTTTATGAGTTCGTCGAACTGTTGGATGAGTTTCTCTTCGAGGATGTTCATAATAATGAGCTCCTTAGTTCGGGCATGGCGCTTAACGTTTAGGCAAACCGCCGTTGCGAGTTGCCCGTATCGAACTGATTCTCCATTGCTCGGGCAACGAGCAATGGAGCGAGCACTATTAATTTAGCCGATCTTGAATCTCCTCTGCTTATCCAGTGTGCGAGCGCCGGTTTGCCGTTTGTTATACGCTGCGCAGCCCGCATTCCTGTGCTTCCTCATGTCCTGAGTTAGGTGGCCGTCATTCAATAGAAGAGCTAATTGGCATAACGTACTGCCATCTCCCATGGGCATTCTTGTACAAATCGCTCTGCGAGATGTTGCCATGATAGGAGTACACAACGGCCTGTGAAAGAGTGCTGTTCAATCGAACGCTCACTCTCGGAAGTGTGTGAATATGAAAGCCGCCTAGGCTTGCGCGAAGTTGAACCATTTGTTCCAAGAAACTTGCTCGTGGCCATCCAGGCCATGGTTGGTCGTACGTCCGCTTGCCAGATCCCGGACATTGCCCTCGTATGAAATTCTGCAATATCGTTTCATATGGTGGTGTTACGTACACGACCTTAGCGTGAAGACTGGATGGTAGTGGCCTAAAATCGTCGATAGCATCTGAAAAATCATAATTTGAAAATGAGCGGTGGAACGTGGAAGTGTCTACGACTGAAAAATCGATTTCGTTTTGTATCATACAGAATGGGGAGCCGCGGTATGCATGCGGGTATTTCTCTATCTCATAGTTGATAAAGTCTTCAAAGATTTGATAGACTGTTTGGTGAATTTCGGACAATCTAGCACGATTGTCACGAGACAACGGAAGTCGATTGTTCTGCCACTTGGTGAAAAACTGCTCCAGTAGCTGGAGGGAATCGGTGCGATAGGCCTGACAAAGAAGGTCCTCCTGCAAATGAATCTGCTTGAGTACGAAAGGAGACTGAGCACAGGATACGAGTTCAAGTGAGATAGCAATGGCAAAGAATGTTTTCATGTTCAACCTCATTCCTGAGACGGCCACCTAACTTCTGTGCGGGCTGCGTGGCGTATAACGTTTAGGCAAACCGCAGTGGTTTTTGGTGACCAAGACTTGGCCGAGCTTCAACTGAGCCTATTTAAAGACACCAAAAACCATTGAGCGAGCACTTTACATTTAGCCAATCTTAGTTTCGCATTTGCCTATCCAGGGTGCGAGCGCCGGTTTGCCGTTTGTTAGGCGCTGCGCTGCCGATTCTGGCCCGCCATCAATAGACATTGAAGCCTATACCGGCTCTGGCCGTCATGGACAAACCGGAGACGATGGATAGAAACTTCCAACTGACTCGCAATTCACCAAAACAGAACAAGCCTTCGTATATCCTGACGTCTGATCCGATCGCGCCAAAGAATGCGAGAGATGGACTTCGATTCACGTGATATACTATGAGATTTCCGTGATGATGAGTGAATAAAGTATCTTGATCTGAGGCCTCCATCGATGACCCGACAGCGCCAATGAAGTACGGCGAAGCCCTGTTGCCCGGAATAGTCGCGTAAACCTTGGCGCCAAAGAAGAAAGAAGTCAAGGAATAGCTCCCGGTACTACTAGGGCTTTCCTCACCCTGGAATGAAAAGGAGTTGAAGTCAGCGTAACCGCAGAGCATCAAGCCGGGAAAGATCCGATAACCCAGTGAGACGTTGGTATTCGGTCGTGGTTCCCAATGCATGGGTCGCGTAAGTTCCAAGCCCCGACCTGCGGAGACGAAGGCGGTTGGATCTTGCTGGGCCAGCATGAGCGATGCAGAACAGGCAAGTCCGAAGAAAAGAATGTAAGCCCTCAAATGAGGTACTCCTTTGACAATTCTGGTACAATCGGAGCGATGACGAAAACAATCTCTGCTTCGGCAGCGTTGCGCCTAACGTTTAGGCAAACCGCAGTGGTTTTTGGTGACCAAGACTTGATCTCGCTTCAACTGAGCCCATTAAAGACACCAAAAACCATTGAGCGAGTGTACGAGCCCAAAATAGTTTTGTGACAACTCTGACATGGAACTAGCCTGCCAATCCTAGACTGCGAGCGCCGGTTTGCCGTTTGTTAGCTGCCGCCGCAGTCACGCATCTGTTGTTCGTTTGTACTACTGCGATCCTTGGTCTCGGTGCCGCATATATGAGAACGCGAGTAGCTCCTGTGTATCGTGTTAGTTTTGTTGCAACAGCAACTCGACATCTGAGCGAAGAGACTTGCAAGCATCTCGCGTGAGCGTCCGCGCACTGTCAGCCCCGATATTCTGGATGATTGTCGAGAGCGCAGTGCGAGCCTCGTTGAAGTTAAGTTGCTGCAATTGGGTTCTGTAGGTATCGATGCATTCGAGGTACTTGTTTGCGGTCTGTTGGTTCTTGATCCAATCCAGCTTGGACATCGCTGCGACATCTTGGATGAGAGACCTGGCTGATACAACCTTTACCAGACTTACTGGGGTCCCAATTACACCGTGATAGGTGAAGAGATAGGTGACTGAGCTGTCTGTATCTATAGGAATCTTAGAGATATGAAAATACGGGTGCTGAATTTGCGCGCCTTTCACTTGAGGTAACACATATACAGTGAGATACGAACCCTCTGTAGTATTTCCGATCATTTCAATGGCGTACGTACCATCAGCCTTTGGAGTGACTAGGGAGCTTTCAAGGACCACAATCGAAGGTCCTCCCTCGTTGGAATTTTCGTAGTCGACCACGGCATTGGGAATCTGCTGCAGCCATACGGCTTGTTCGGTTGGTTTGGAGAATCTTCGATCGATGCCAGACTTCCTGCCGACAGGGTCCGTTACTATAAACTCAACCGCAGATGAAACGTGCAAATAGAAACTTGTCTGTGCACGGAGAGCAAGAGGGATTACGAGAAAGAGTATGGTCGAGAGGGCTATTCTTCGGATAATCTTATTCATTAGCATCCAGTCGTATGTAGGCGAAAATTGGAAGATGAGATGCGGCACCGAGTGTGAGCGGAATATCCATCTGAACTCTTATTGCGGTGGCAGCTAACGTTTAGGCAAACCGCAGTGGTTTTTGGTGATCAATGACTTGACTTCGCTTTAACTCAGCCTATTAAAGACACCAAAAACCATTGAGCGAGCACTTTACATCTAGCCAACCTCAGTTTCACCTTCGCCTATGAAGCGTGCGAGCGCCGGTTTGCCGTTTGTTAAGCGCAGTGCGCCGCACGAATACTTGATTATATCATAATTTGGTATTAATTTGTGCATGGTCACAATGAGGAGACGGATATGCCGATCATCAAGTCGATATCGAGCTTGCGAAACAGAACTCGAGAAATCGCTACGATATGCCACGAACAAGATGAGCCTGTCTATTTGACGACAAACGGTGAAGGCGATCTTGTTGTAATGAGCATAGATCATTATGAGCGTTTGAAGGCTGAGGGTGAATTGTTCGCAAAACTGGGAGTTGCCCAGGCTGAACGGGCAGCAGGGAAGAAGGGCATCACCCACAAACAAATGATGTCCAAACTTCGCAGACGGCTTCATGTCAGCTAAATACACGCTGCGTTACCTCCCAAGTGCGCAGACGGATCTGGTTTCAATCTTCGACTTCATCGCTCAAGACAGTCCGAATCAAGCTAGTGTATTCGTAGACAAGCTTGACGATCGGATTGGAGCGCTTGAGCAACATCCATTGCTAGGACGAGTACCACGTCACCCGAGACTTCGGGAGGACGGCTATCGCGTTCTCATCGTCGAATCCTATCTTGTATTCTACATCATCCGTGGCCGCGAGATTGAAGTGCATCGCGTCGTTCACGGATCCCGCAATCTGGACCATCTGATCTAGTCGATTCAGCAATCCTCGTGCGGCGCATTGCGCATAACGTTTAGGCAAACCGCAGTGGTTTTTGGTGACCAAGATTTGACTTCGCTTCAACTGAGCCTATTAAAGACACCAAAAACCATTGAGCGAGCACTTTTCATTTAGCAAACCTCAGTTTCAACCTCGCCTATCCAGTGTGCGAGCGCCGGTTTGCCGTTTGTTATGCGCAGCGCCGCGAGACAAAGTTGGTTAAAATGCCATTCCAATCTGGACATAAAGCTCGTTGAAATACTTGAATATGGTGTCACCGCCTATGTATGTGTACTTGTATCTAAGGTCGACTACCAGCATGTGATACCAACAACACGTCCCCACACAGAGAGAAAGTGGCACTCTGTACTTGGCCATATTGTACTCTCCGAACGGGGGGTAGCCAGGAAAGCTGAGTGTGTCGACCACAGTGCGGGATCGAATGTTTGTCGTAAGAGTCTGAGTACCGATTGCGACTGACGGCCCCGCGTAGACTTCGAAGGTAGTGACAGGCCCGAGAGTTGTAGAGTATGTCGGAAGAACTGCAAGTTCAAGGGATGAAACCATAAGCCTTTCGTCGAGAGAATATTGAGAAAGTGTGAAATCGTAGGAATACAAGAATCGGTCGTCAACACGGTAGTGCACAAGTCTGACGAAGTTGAGTTCTAGCCTAAGTGAGAGAGCATTATTGAAATCACTTACTAGTGGATGTGTGTCTGTGAAGAGGCCGAGCGCAAATCCAGGCTGCTTTGTGAAAGTTCCACTTGAGTGTGAAGCATAATCAAGCAACTCAATGCCAAGCTTCATGCCGGTCTTAGGATTACCTTGAGCAAGGCATTCAGCGCTAGTGGTCGCTAGCAGAAGGACAAGATCAAAGAGAAGAAGCGAACTGAGTTTGATCATCATGGTGATGCACCTTAGGTTGCAAACTTCATGTCGAGCGGCGTTGCGCATAACGTTTAGGCAAACCGCAGTGGTTTTTGGTGACCAAGACTTGACTTCGCTTCACCTGAGCCTATTAAAGACACCAAAAACCATTGAGCGAGTGTTCGAGCCCAAGTTAGCGTTGTGACAACTTAGAAATGATAATAGCCAGCACACACTAGCCCGCGAGCGCCGGTTTGCCGTTTGTTATGCGCCGCGCAGCCGTTCGATCAACGCTGGAATTACATTCGAGGTAGGCTGGCGCCCCTCACCACGTAGCATTGATCCACTGCGGATTAGCCCCTGCGATTCCTCCCAGTGAAATTTCGGTGGTTGAACCTCCATCAACCGCAACAATCGCGATGCCAGTTGAATATTTCTCGACGGCGATGCTCCTACCATCGGGTGACCAGTTCGACCTCCCAGAGGGTCCCATGCCGGGAATCAAGGGGTGAACCAATTGGCTGGAAAGGTCGAAAATCCGAAGCGTATCCAGAGCATAAAAAGCAATTTGCTTTGCGTCAGGTGACCATTTAGGATTGTAAATGTAGTTGTTGTCAGTCCAATATTTTCGAAGACTGCCGGTGACTTCCCAAATATAGAGGTCGTGGTATGCTTCGAATGCAAGTTTGTCGCCGCCGGCGGACCAGGCAGGGAAACCGGAATACATCTTCACCGAATCTGGGGTCACGCGGATTTGCAGGTTGTGTTCGTAGTCGAGCACAAATAGCGTCTGGAACGAATACGTATAAGCGACCAACGGACGACGCGGGGACGGTATCGGCCCTGAAGTGTATGCCGAGTCAGGAACTACTTGTCTTTGATTGGCTCCATTTGCATCGCACATCCAGACGCTAAACCGGCCAGATCGATTTGAGCGAAAGACGAAACCACTCCCATCATAAAGCCACTCTGGGCTGTCATCCATTGCTGCGTCAGCAACAACCCGAGTCACCGTCCTGTTGCTCCTCGTGATCTTCCAAATGTCTGAGCTTTGATTCGCATATACGGTGAAAAGGATCGACTGCCCATCTGGAGAGCAAGAGAAAAGAGGGGCGAGTGACATTGAATCAGGCGTCAGTCTTTTGATGTTCGTGCCGCCTGCTTCGACTGCGTAAATGCCCGGCAGGACATTTGGAGCAGAGCCCGAAAACAACAATTGAAATGATGTCATCGAAGAATCCGGTCCCACACCGTGGTCGCAGGAGCCAATTGCTACGGCGAGCAAGCCAATGATGATTATTCTGATCATATGTGTTCTCATGGTTTGATTGGGGCGCCAGCCTAAATTCTGCTTAGGCTGCGTGGCGCATAACGTTTAGGCAAACCGCAGTGGTTTTTGGTGACACTGAAATTCAACTAGCTCAAACCACGCCTACAAAAGATACCAAAAACCATTGAGCGAGCACTTTACATTTATCCAAACTTAGTTTCAACTTCGCTTATCCAGAGTGCGAGCGCCGGTTTGCCGTTTGTTAGGCGTAGCGCCGACTTTTTCTAATCCGTCCGTCCGATCCACTGGTTAGGTGCTCGTACTAAGTGCATATTGCCTCCAGAGTCTAGCACTCTTGCAATGACTTCAACGTAGACGTTTGGTCCCCACTTCGGGCCATTGTTGAAGATCATTGCCAACTGATTCTTCTTCAACTCGCTCGGTGGATATGGCTGACTCGATAACCAGCTCTTCCATACTTGCTGCTGATAGACAATCCACACTGCATCACTGGAAAGAGTATTTGCGATCGAGAGCGTATCCAGAGCGTTGATAAATACGACACCTGCCAATGGCGTACCATCCGGAGGCGATATTGGCATGAAACTTCTCCACATGGAGGTTTGGAGAATAAATTGTCTACCCTGGACCATCGTCGTTTCGGGCACAGCAAGAAGCTGGCCGGTCTGTAGATCTGGCGGGGGTGCAACGAACGGCTCGCCAAGATCGGAGCAGCCACCGATGAGGAGAAGAACAAGAGGCAATATGCACGTCTTATGAGATTTCACTTTACGTTGGTCGGCGTTACGCCTAACGTTTAGGCAAACCGCCGTTGCGAGCCGCCACTATCGAACTGACTTATTGTTGTGGCGGCGAGCAATGGAGCGAGCACTTTACATTTAGCCAAACTCAGTTTCAACTTCGCCTATCCAGTGTGCGAGCGCCGGTTTGCCGTTTGTTAGGCGAAGGCGCAGTCAATAACTGCAGTTTTGTGGCGTCCCTGGAGACCATTCATCTCGTCGGAGGTGAAGTTGGTATGTCAGGGAATAAGCTCTTGCCAAAATGAATTGGCTCCCAGAAATATTGGACAGCCAGCGCTTGTTGCGCACTCTTTGCATCTGGCGACACCACGGACGTTGAGAGATACCAGGTCCTACCAGTTTGCGTGTCAAGCAAGATTACGACCTGTCCCTTTGTGGCATGAGTTGGAGTAATAACAATCGGCTTTGCAGCGTCGGAACGAAACGCTTCCAAGTCAAATTCTGACAGTATATATATCTTGAACCTGGAACTAGCCTCAGACGGCTTTTCGTTTGGTGTTTGAGCAAATGCCAGCATAGGGAGAAGCAGGAGTAGAAAACTTTTTTTCATTTGTTTCCTCCGCAATTGTATGAATACCAGAGAGGATTGTGGCGCACGGGATGACAAACTGCAAATCAGTGTTCGACGGAATCCAAGAGACCCGGAACCTCCAGATCGCCAATTGATGCAAGAAGAGTGTAAACTCTCTTCAGCTCATTGGCTTGCATTTCTTTCAAATGCAGATCAGTTTCCTGGGGGGTCAGCTCGAAGAGCTTCGCATAAATGGCTGAAAGCATAGTCTGTGTCACTCGAATATCCGTTAGCGCGTAGATCAACGCCGTGTCTCGGCTGTTTTGAGTCATGACAAGTTTGCTACCATTCGGCATTGTCTTCTCCTCCTTGTTGATAAACAGGCTCGCCACAAAACTGCTTAGAACGTTCTGCGCTTTCGCCTAACGTTTAGGCAAACCGCCGTTGCGAGCCACCACTATCGAACTGACTCATTGCTGTGGTGGCGAGCAATGGAGCGAGCACTTTACATCTAGCCAACCCTTGTTTCAACTTCGCCTATCCAGTGTGCGAGCGCCGGTTTGCCGTTTGTTATGCGCTGGCGGGCCCGCATACATCATCCTCATTGTAACGGAACACATCGGAAGATTCCCGATTTGTGTTTGACGCATGTTCGAATATTCAAAGTATACTGTTCCTCCAAGCCAGCTCCGATGCCGGCTTCCTTCCATGCGGCAAACTCAGGACAATTGTCAGCTGAAGCACCGCTGTCGCTCGGTTCCCACGACGTGACTGAGAATCCATTCCAATGAACGCCATGAGTCATGACACTGCACGTTCGGTTCGCACTCCTAAGATCGAAGACCCACATGACTTCGGGGCCTGGACCAGTCGTGAGGGTAACGGTCAGTAAGTCGTCGATGACCCTATCGAACCAACTGCCAGAAACTCCAATAGTGAGAATGATCGAATCAGCCTCTGTTATAACTAGTGTGTCGTTTCGGGCCGCGATACGCTTGAAGACATCGATGCGATCAGACGCGCCGCCACTTGGAGTTGTCATCACATCGTACTTCTCATAACGGTAGAACTTGCCCGCATCGTTCGGGGAGGCACCAAGTTGGCGAAACGTCAGCATGCCTTTCGCTGGTTTCGACAACACAAAAGTCATCGGAAATGAAAGAGGCGGAAGGTGTGGGTCGTCTTGCCAATCGGGTTCCGAGCGCTGTTGCTGCACCTGAGCCGACTGGTTCGGTTGAGGGGCTTCCACGGTTCGAGTCTGTCGCCTACAACTGCAGAACAGAGTCAAGAGAAGGAAAACAAGAAAGATCATAACCGTAGATCGTGCATTCATACTATCCTCGATTCAAGGTCCGTGGCGGGCCCGCTTGCGCATAACGTTTAGGCAAACCGCCGTTGCGAGCCGCCACTATCGAACTGACTCATTGCTGTGGCGGCGAGCAATGGAGCGAGCACTTTACATTTAGCCAATCTCTGTTTGAACTTCGCCTATCCAGTGTGCGAGCGCCGGTTTGCCGTTTGTTAGCCGCCGCTGCGGCTCATAAGCCAACACCAATCCAGATATCCAAAGCATTGTTATGTATCGTCAAGTCGCTGTTCTTATATGAATTGAGAAAATCAAAATCGTAACGGAGTTCGACTGAGATAGTGACAGGAGCAGTCGAAGCAGTCTGCACTCCGAGTCCAACGCTCGCTCCCAAGGTTGCCCGCTTGAAATCGTCAAAGATAATCCTGCTGGGATAAATCTGTCCACCCTGATGGTCAACGAGAAAGTCAGCCCTCGGACCAGCAACAAGAAACGGATCAATGATGCCGACCGGAACCCTGAACTTCGCTAATAACGGGACAGAGATGTAATCCAGGCGACCGTCAGTTGACCACCACCCACCTGGAACAGGATAGACAATCTGAGCACCGCGCTGGGTGTACTCAATGTCAGTGACAAAGGAAAAGAACGGTGTATTTAACCATTCAGCGAACAAAGCGAAATTGAATCCAGTTTTGGAAGATGTCTTCATTCCGGTCCACCAACCCCAAGGTGGCGTTGGATAGTTCAGGCTCAATGAAGCCGAGGTATAAGCCACTTTGATTCCATACTCTCTTAGGAGTTGGGCCTCCGCAGCTGTCGGGCATGCTAGTAGGACGACTAAAGTTGCCAGAACTAGTTTGTTCATGTGATGACCTCCGTGCCGCAGTGGCGGCTAACGTTTAGGCAAACCGCCGTGCCGTTGCGAACTCCTTCTAGAAATTCAAATGTGTGAGCAACGGCATGGAGCGAGCACTTTACATTGAGCCAGCCTGAGTTTTAACATCGCCTATCCAGTGTGCGAGCGCCGGTTTGCCGTTTGTTAAGCGCAGTGCAGCTCTACTGCGTAGTCAGGTGGCGGCACATTTCAGTGATTAGAAATCATGATATCTACGAAACAAGTCTTGACCACTGCCAGGTGGTACATGAAAAAACGTGATCTGATTGGTAGGCTGCAACGTGAAAGGCAAGTAGCGACGGTCAAATGACCGAGGTGAGACATGAAATACATATGACATCCCCGAGATGATGAAGATGTATCTGGTTCCCTCTTTGGCCCTTGCTTTCCCGGGCTGGGAAATGAACCCGGTCGGCATCGACGGGTCCGTATGCCAGCTGAAAATGAGAATCGGAAAACAGTCCACAGAGCCAGGATCGCCGTCCTTGATCATTTTTCGAAGCTGCTCCTCATATGGGCCCAGGTAGATGTCGCTGAAAACGTCTCTTTTAGATATGCTGGCGCGCCAGAGTATGGAGAGTAAGAATAGCTTGAACTTTGCGTAGTCAACGTTGCGGCAACGTGTCAACTCTATGCCAGTCTCACTTCTTCCGGTCTCGACAATAAAGTCTCCGGGACTCCTCGTGACAAGGGAAGTAAGAAACTTCTCGGCATATGATTCATACCGGCCGAGCGTCTCGTTATCGCACACGCCGCACAAGAGGTTCGCTTCGTACTCACCGGACGACGGGCGTTGAACGAAGGCCTTGCCTTCAAGGTATTCTTTCGGATCCACCTTGACCAACTTGTGATGCTCGTCGAACAAAGGTTTGTACATGAATTCGGGTATGATGTGGGATTTCTGAAGGAGTGGCCCGGTCTGAAGACAAAGCCGGCATTGGAGTCGGTGCTGGGTCATCTTATGTGCCGCCACCTAACTTATTGAATAAGATGCATTGCGCTTAACGTTTAGGCAAACTGCAGTGCCCGCCGAACTCCACTAGATCTACATTGTGTGAGGCGGGCATTGAGCGAGTATACGAGCTCAACATCGCTCTATAATAACTTTGACTTGGAACCAGCCTGCCTCTATTAGCCCACGAGCGTCAGTTTGCCGTTTGTTATGTGTTCGTGCCCTTCTCAGCCTTAACAGATCTCCCGACTGAAGCCTTGCCCACGGGCGGAGCAATTACTGTTTCCGAATGCTCCACCTGGTTGAGTCTTAGCCAACGAAAGACTAGTCGGGTTTTCCCTAAAAATATTTTTTGCGTGCTTTCAAAGAGCCGACTGGAGCCGCCCGTGTGCGAGTTGATGGTGATTACAGAACTCTGCCTGCGGGCATGACACATAACGTTTAGGCAAACCGCCGTGCCGTTGCGAACTCCATCTATCTATTATTGTGTGAGCAACGGCATGGAGCGAGCACTTTACATCTAGCCAACCTTAGTTTCATCTTCGCCCATAGAGTGTGCGAGCGCTGGTTTGCCGTTTGTTAGGCGTTCGTTGTGTTGCACTCAAGAGCTGGCATTCTCTCAAACCTAGGAAGCGCCCTACTTGATTTGATCAAGGGTTTCGACTATGAACTGCGAAGGCACGATTACGCCAATCTGTAAAGCTGTGCCATGCGTCGGTGAAGAAAATGCTTGTTCGCTTACCACGCCAACTACGAAATTGACGGACTCCATGTGAATCATGTTGCCATAGACTCTGCCGTTATAAGAGGCGTACGCCGGTCCACCACTGTTGCCCTCGTAAATATTCATATCGAGCAGGAATCGGCGTGTCGAGCTTGAAGGAGTCAATGGATATGACGCGATTTTCCCGCTTCGAAGAATGGGAAAACCCTCAGCGTTGGCATCGATTCCGAATGGGTATCCTAGCGTGAACACTTCGTCACCAGGATGAATCTCATATTTGTTTAAAGTGCTGTCAGTCGCGAGGTCTCGAGTGGAGAGAAAGGCGACATTCATGCCCGAAGGTATACCGGCCTTCATGGCAGCGATGTCAACCGATGGATCGTGGTGGTGCATCCAGAGTGGTTTCCCATGGTCCCTGATTTGGAAAAGTGTCGGAGTATTGACATAGGTGTTAGGCCCCACCTTCTTTCGGAAAAAGACAATCGCGTTATCTGCAGCAATGGCCTCGAGAACGTGAGCTGCCGTAACCAGCATCACGCGTCCTTGACGCGCAGTGTCGGTATACGGGCGGACGATAAAGAAAACTGTGCCAACAGATGCGAGAGTGTCCACCTTGGTTTTGCCAACAATCTTGAATGTGGACTCCATCAGAATGGTGTTCAGCTCTTGAGCAGGCAGAATGCTATGAGAGCAGAGAAGACAGAGTAGAATGATGGTAACGGTTTTCACGGCATCCTCCTACATGACGATGACAAACCAACCTGGTGTGCAACACAATGACGCCTAACGTTTAGGCAAACCGCCGTTGCGAGCCGCCACTATCGAACTGACTCATTGCTGTAGCGGCGAGCAATGGAGCGAGCACTTTACATCTAGCCAGACTTTGAGCTTCCCTCGCCTATGGAGTGTGCGAGCGCCGGTTTGCCGTTTGTTAGCTGCCGCCGCAATTGCAGTCTTCTCTGAGAATGCACTTACCCAATGTCGGTGCTCGGTGCCGCACGCGTCAGAATTTGCGCAAAAGGTACTCGACGTCTGTACGAAGCGATCTGTAGGCATTTACAGTCAGAGCCCTCGCACTATCTGGAATGATGCTTCGGATAATCGTTGTTAGAGTGGAACGGGCAGCAATAGTGTCTCGCTGCTGCAATTGCATGCCGTAGGTTCGAACAAGCTTGACGTACCTGTTCATCGCTTGCTGAGATCTGATCCATTTGAGTTTACGCATCGCAGCGAGGTCCTGAACGAGAGACTTCGCATCGACAGCTTTTTCGAAGCGTGCGGGATATCGAGGTGCTCGATGATAGGTGAACAAGTAGGTAACAACACTATCTCTGTCGAGCGGGATGTTGTGAAGCTCAAAGATTGCGTCCTGGATTCGAGTCGAGTCATAGCCTGTGGCCGAGAGGGACAAATTGAATGCGCTGAGTTTTTTCCCCATGATGTGGATCGTATAGATGCCGTCCGCTGTTGGTGAATTAAACCTGCATAAGAACTGCATGGAAGCTTGCATTTCCTCACCGTCGAACGAGTAGTTTGCGCGCGGAATTTCCCTAAGCCAAACCCATTGCGAATGCGTTTTAGCATTGCGAGAGTCAACTCCGGTTTTTCGACCTTGAGGATCGACGACAATGAAATTCACATCATTGCTGGAATTTATTTGCATCAGGAATTCCTGGGGTTCAGCCACCACGGGTCGCCAATTCAAGACTAACAGGATGGACAGAGTAACAAATACGTACGTTTTCATTTTGGAGTCCCGAATTCGGATCGTGCTGCGATTGAAAATTGGGCTGAAAAAAGCTGAGTGATTCCAACAATCTCAAAAACCATGTGCGGCACCGATTGATAGAAGAAAATTTGTCCCACTACATTTGCGGTGGCAGCTAACGTTTAGGCAAACCGCCGTTGTGGCCCGCCGCATATGAATGATTCATTTTCTCGCGGCGGGACACAATGGAGCGAGCACTTTACATCTAGCCAATCTTAGTTTCAACATCGCCTATCGAGTGTGCGAGCGCCGGTTTGCCGTTTGTTAGCCGTTCGTGCGGCACAACTCACTGGCGAGGTCTAGCGAAGCAAAATGAGTTTCTTGGTTTCCACATGGTTTCCCGATTGGAGCCGATAAAAGTACGTTCCGCTTGTGAAGGCAGATGCGTCCCAAACCACTGAGTGACGACCTAATTCCATTTCCTGAGATACGAGGGTGGCGACCTCTCTTCCGAGGACATCGAAGACTGACAAAGAGACAAAACCCCTTACGGGAACCTGGAAGGAAATCGTCGTCGAAGGATTGAAAGGATTTGGGAAATTCTGGAATAGCTGATAGGTACTGGGAATCTGCGCTAGGAGATCCTCAACCTCGGTTACCGGCGTCGCATGCAACCTAAAAGTATATGGAAACATCCAGCTGTATGAGGTTGATCGAGCCTGAATTTCTAAGTAATACTTACCTGGTGAAAGGACCAACGAGGTGTCAATCTGAGCTAGCGCATTGCTAGCCTTGCTGGCCTTGAGTGCATAGAGGTTATCGAATATTGTCGCGCTCAGCTGAGGCACGGAAATATTTCCGACCTTGATGTTCACTTGGCTTCTGACGCTAAGGTTGAACGAAAAGTCATCGTAGTCATCCGTGAATACGCTTGTGGCACTCTGAGTTGTGATTGTACCAAAATATAGGGTGTCTATTCCGACGCGATAAGATTGACTAAAATACGGTGGCTCATCAAGGCCTTCCAGATTGGTGACTATCTCTTTCGGCAAATCCGTGTGGATTTGATTGACTTGAAACGTGTCAGCGTGGATGACATAATATGCGTTTAGGTCTGCTCGGGAAGCGTCGACAACGCCATCGCCAGCAAACCCACCAGTCCCTACCACACAAGAATATGCGAGGTCATTTGGTAAGTTCCTTTGATTCAGGCCCGTGATGTTGTCGCCGACAACACCATTGCAATTGACGTCAGAGTTGTGAAATCCTACCGAACTCAAGTTGTTCTCATTTCCGCCAAAGAGATAAACGCCAGCATTTCCATTTGAGTACGACCAACGCAAATCCCTGACAGCTTCCGAGTAACCGTCTAGGATTCCGAACGTCCACTGATTGCTTCCTCCGTGAGGAGTTCCAATCGTAAGCAGTTTCGCAACGTGGTGGTTTCCGTCGGATTGCCAGTTCACGGAGTTCTGAAGGTACTCACGTGAGGCCAAGCCGCCCATGCTATGACCGACGAGCACAACTTTTTGCGCGCCTGTCTTGTCGAGAACATGTTTTATGGCCGATTGCATCGCCTTCCCCTGTTTAACAACCGCAGACATGTTGCTCTGAACAGTGTTATTGTAAACTGAGCCATCTGGGTTGACATCGAAATTTACAGTGTAATAATCACCAACGTTGAGAGTCGACTGGATTGTGAAATCTCGAAAATCAGGTGCGAGGAGACCCGTTGCGAGGTTCCCATCATAGTTGAGACAATAGTCCATTCTTCCACCAAAGGACCAGCCTAAGTCATCAAGTTGTGATAAGAACGTGCTCCATGTCTGATCGTTGCTATTGAGGCCATGAATGAAGATAACGGGATAAGGGACATGGAGGCCAAAAACGAGACTGGTTGTGATCGTAAGCCGAGTGGATGGCAGATAGAAACCGTTGGTTTCATCGGATTCAGGGACCTCATTGAAGGGATCTACGAGCCAACCAACGTAGTAAGTACCTGGCAAGACAGAAGTCGGGATGGGGACAGCGACCTGTTTCACTTCACTAGTGGCACCGGCAGCTAATGGTTCCACTGACGTGCTACCGATGACAGTGCCATTGGATATGGTTGTGGTGGATGAGAGATAAAAGTTCAAATGGCATCTTGCTGAGTTGGCGATGCCTATGTTTTGGACGGATGCGGTGATTGTGAGCAGTGCACCTCTGGACACCGAACTCGGAGAGAACGCACCAGAAGAGACAACTAGGTTAGGCAGTTGAGCGAATGACAGGGATGTGAAAGTGAGAGCAGTGAGAACCAATGAAACACATCTTCTCATATGACCTCCTGATTCTTGTAGGAAACAGAAACTCCGCGTTGTGCCGCATGACGGCTAACGTTTAGGCAAACCGCAGTGGTTTTTGGTGACCAAGACTTGAATGAGTTTCAACCGAGCCTATCAAATGACACCAAAAACCATTGAGCGAGCACTTTACATTTAGCCAAACTCTGTTTCAACACCGCCTAGCCAGTGTGCGAGCGCCGGTTTGCCGTTTGTTAGCCGCAGGCTTGCGTCCCTGAAAAGCTACATCAGCGGCTCGCCCAGTTCTGTTAGTCTGGCAGCCCACTTCTCGGCTAGGGCGTGTGGACTGTCGATGAGCTCCGCGAGCTCGTCGAAGCGCATGGTTATGTATTGAGCCGTGAGATAGACCTCCTCAATTCCTTCTTCCGTGCCGATTGATTTTCCTTTGAAGACCACATCCTTGACGTTCTTCCCATGCGAGATATCATTTCTGAGTTCGTTGATTTTCCAAACGTCCGCTGCTTCCTTGGGGAACCAATATGAGAGAACGGGCTCAATGAAGCCGTACTTGTGTCCGAATTGGAGTTTGGTGATTGATTTCCAGATGTGATCCTTCATTGTCTTAGCGTGCTTGTCATCGTCCTCTTTGGAGTCGGTGGATTTGGTCGGCAAATCAGGTAACAGCCAATTGTAAATCAGAGTGTTAACGTGGTCCTCAACCAGCAAATGCGATAAAAGGGAAACGACAATAGCCTCGACATCGTGGTCGCTGAGATCCTTGTAAAGAAGTGTCCTCAGGGTTTTGGCCACACGCCCTTTCGGAAAGCCCCAATCGGTTTCATTCTTCATGTGAGATTCTCCGGGTAGAAAACACTGGCCCGCAAGCTTGCGGCTAACGTTTAGGCAAACCGCCGTTGCGAGTTGCCCGTATCGAACCGATCTTCCATTGCTCGGGCAACGAGCAATGGAGCGAGCACTTTACATCTAGCCAATGATGAATTTCCTTTGCCTATCCAGCGTGCGAGCGCCGGTTTGCCGTTTGTTAGCTGCCGTTGCCGTGTCAGAATGCAACGCCCAACCAGATGTCGTATGCATTGTTTCGAACGTTGCTCGATGAGGATGAATAGGCGTTTGCAAGGTCCGCATTGTAGCGACCCTCGATGATGAGTACTACCGGTAGAATGCTCGCGAGTTCGACGCCTAGACCTACGGACGCTCCATATGCACTCTTTTTGAAACTGTTATAAAAGTCGTCGTACCCGTACCACCCAAGAGTCGATTTGAAGCCGAGTAGAATATCGAATCGCGGACCGCCGAACAAGTAAGGCCGCACAACTGGGAGAGGTATGGTGACCTTCAGGAGTGGCAGCAGAGACAAGTAATCAAGCCGGTTGTCAACGGTTACGTATCGTAGAGGT
>Ga0182021_10003876_pt1 | contig 17546 bp, 14 predicted proteins | sample 612E3MmetaG_FD_120493 | JGI IMG/M metagenome (GOLD analysis project Ga0182021, IMG submission 120493) | Permafrost microbial communities from Stordalen Mire, Sweden - 612E3M metaG (Illumina Assembly) | ecosystem: Environmental > Terrestrial > Soil > Wetlands > Permafrost | place: Sweden... | reverse complement strand
GGCAAGACCTGAAGGCCACGCGGCAAATCATGCCCACCATACCTCTGCACGTCAATGGCGAGGCAGCCGAGCAGGGGAGCAGACAGAGATGTCCCGCAATGCCCGGCGCTCCCTGGCTGCAAGCGCGTTCGCTTTTCGAGAGGCATCGCCGTGGCGACGGAACACGGATCCGAGATCACGGCCGGACGAAGTCCGCCGCCCGCGCAGGACTTGGGCTAGATTGTGGCCATGGCATCTCCGCGTCGCCCCATCCCGCTCAAGCGGCGTCCCCTTGATATGGCGTTGCTGGGTTTCTTTGGCATCAACCTGCTCTTCGTCACCTACGTGATCAGCCTGGAGCAGATCGTCATCGACAGCCCCTTTGCCTACGCCCCGCCGCTCTGGCCACCCCAGCCGTTGCTGGCGGTCATCCACTGGTGGGAGAAGACATTCGATCCCTTGCTGTGGGCGCGGCCGGCCTGGTACCGCGCGACCATCTGGCTGGACGTGCTGGTGTTCGGCCCCTTCTACACCGCCGCGTCTTATGCCTTTGCCCGCGGTCGCGACTGGATCCGCATTCCCAGCGTCATCTGGGGATCGATCATGTTTACCAACGTGTTCATCATCCTGTTCGATGAGCTGCGTGGCGTCCACGCCAGCCCGCACCCGGTGGTGGTGGTGATGGCCAACGCCGCGTGGTTGCTGGCGCCCTTCGTGGTGGGCTGGCGGGTGCTGCGCTCGGAACACCCGTTTACCGAGGAGATTGCGCCATAGACACCGGCCGGCACCCGGCGGACCCGGGGCGACCGACCCGCCTCAGTGCGGACCTCCGAGGAAATCGCATGAGCAGTTTTCGCGAGCGTTACGGGCCGTTTGCCCTGGTGGCCGGGGCGTCGGCTGGCCTCGGGGAAGCATTCGCGCGCCGGCTGGCCGCGCGCGGCCTCAATTTGATCTTGATCGCGCGCCGGCAGGATGCACTGGAACAACTCGCCGCTGACTTGCGCGCCCGCTGCGGCGTCGAGGTGCGCACCCTGGCCGCGGATCTGGGCCAGCCTGATCTGCGCGAGGTGATCGAACGTGCCGTTGCCAGCCTTGAAGTGGGCTTGCTCGTCTACAACGCCGCCTATTCCGTTATCGGGCCATTCGTCGACCATTCGCTCGACGAGCAACTGCGCGTTCTGGACGTGAACTGCCGCGGCCCGCTGGTGCTGTCGCACCTTCTCGGCAAGGCGATGGCGGAACGCGGCCGCGGCGGGATCGTGCTCATGACTTCCCTGGCCGCCTCGCAGGGCGGGCCCTGGCTGGCCTCGTACGCGGCGTCCAAGGCCTTCAACCTGGTGCTGGCCGAAGGGCTGTGGGACGAGTTGGGAGAGCGGGGCGTGGATGTGGTCGCTTGCCGCGCCGGCGCCACGCGCACGCCTGGCTACGCGGCCTCGCGGCCTCGGCCGAGCCGGGTTCCCTTGCTGGAACCAGACCGTGTGGCGCGCGTGGCACTGGATGCCCTGGGCCGTAAGCCTTCCGTGGTTCCGGGCGCGTTCTACCGATTCTCGGCCCTTGTGATGAACCGGCTCATGCCACGCCGGTTGGCGGTGCGAATCATGGGCCGCGCAACACGAAGACTGTATGCTGGCCCCGATGGTCGCCCAGAATCCTGACCGCCGCCGCGATCTTGTTCGTGTGGCGCTGGCCTACGCGTCGGCCTTGGTGCTGGCGTTGGCCGTGGGATGGGCGCTGCGTGATCGCCATCCGATCTTGGTGGCCGCGGCAGCCGACTTGGCCGCCACCCTGGTCGTGTTCGGCTTCAGCGTCCGCTACGACAATTCCAGCACGTACGATCCCTACTGGAGCGTGGCTCCGTTGCCGGTCGTCCTCTTCTGGGCAGCTGGCGGCGCGCTGGGGTTGCGGCAGATTCTGCTTCTCGTCCTAATCGCCCTGTGGGGCGCGCGGCTGACCGGCAACTGGGCGGTGCGCTGGCGCGGGATCCGCGACGAGGATTTTCGCTACCAGGAGATCCGTCGCCGGACCGGCCGCCTCTACTGGCCCGCCAGCTTTGTGTCGATCCACCTCATGCCGACCATCTGGGTTTTCCTCGGCCTTCTGCCCCTCTATCCCGCCCTGGCTCGGCCGAGCCCCGCCGCCGTGCTCCTCGATATTGCTGCACTAGTCGCAACTGCTGCCGCCATCGCAATCGAAGCGACGGCCGATCGGCAGCTGCGCGTCTTCTTGCGCACCCGGCGCGATCCCGAGGACGTGCTGAACAAGGGCCTGTGGGCATTTTGCCGGCACCCCAACTACCTCGGCGAGATCTTGTTCTGGTGGGGTCTCTTCCTATTCGGCGTGGCGGCTGCCCCGGCTTGGGCCTGGTCCGTCGTGGGCCCGCTTTCCATCACCCTGCTGTTCGTGTTCGTCAGCGTGCCCTGGATGGATCGGCGCCTGTTGCTTCGACACCCAGCCTGGGCGCAGACTATGAGATCCCTGCCGGCATTGTTGCCCTGGCCACGCTGAAGGGAATCCACCGTGAGGTCACCATGAGACTCGTCTTCAAGATCCTCAAGATTGTTGGACTGCTGATCGGCGTGTTGGTGGTGGCGCTGGCTGCCTTGCTTTTCGTCACCTTCTCCGGGGGCGCGCCCATCCGGGATGGCCAGCGGGTGGACGGCGTCGAAGTGGTCAAGGACGGCTACGTCTCTGCCTTCATCGTCGACATCGATGACCACGACGTGGCGCTGGTCGATGCGGGCAATGATCGCCAAGCCAAGGCCATCCTTGCGGCACTGGCCCGGCGCAAACTGGGCCCTGACGCGGTCAAGGCGATCCTGCTCACCCACGGCGATCGCGACCACACCGCTGGCGTGGCGGCCTTCCCGCAGGCCATCGTCATGGCCATGCAGGCCGACATTCCCCTGGCCGAGGGCCGCGAGCTGCGTAGTTTCTTCAGGTACTTCGGCTCGCCCCGGCCCAATGGCATCAAGGTCGCGCGCCCGCTGCGCGGGGGCGATAGCTTCACCTTGGGAAGCACGGTGGTGCGCGTCTTCGCCGTGCCTGGGCACACCAAAGGCAGCGCGGCGTTTCTGCTGCGTGGCACGCTTTTTCTCGGCGACAGTGCCGAGGCCACCAAGGAAGGCAAGCTGGCAGCGGGACGTTGGCTCTTCACCGATAGTCCGGCGCAGAACCGCGCGTCGCTGCGCCAACTGGCGCAGGAGATCCAGCCCTGGGGCGGGGAAGTCAAGGCCATCGCCTGCGCGCATTCGGGGCTTCTGACCAACGGCCTTGGCCCGCTTACCGAGTTCGCGGCGCGCGATAGGTAGCTACGTCACGAGCACCGACGACGATGTATCTTTCGTCGTTCCGATGAACGACGCTCCTGCCCCGTCATATCGACAACTGACCACTTTCTTCGTCCCGCTGGCCCTCCAGGCGGCCTCACAAAGCCTGACCTACCCTTTGGTCGCCATGGTGGCCACGCATGGCCCGGGCGGCACGTTGAACCTGGCGGGCGTGGCCCAGTCGAACATCGTGATGTTTCTCGTGGGAGCTGTCGGCGCGGGCCTCATCACCTCGGGCATGGTCTTTGGCAAGTCCCGCTTGGGATTCTCCCGCTTCTTCGCGGTCAACAGCCTCATGGCGAGCATCGCGGCCCTGGTACAGGCCGTGATCTGCATTCCCCCGGTCGGCCATGCCCTGTTCGGTGCCCTGCTTGGCCTGCCGCCTTCCATCGAGGGCCCTGCCCGCCAGGCCTTCCCGCTCACCATCCTGCTCAACCTCCTGTTCTTCGCCCGCAACCCCTACGAGGTTCTGCTTTTCAACAACGGCGCTTCGGGGCGCGCCAGCACAGCCACCTTCGGTCGCATCGCACTGACCCTCGCGCTTGCGCCACTCTTCGTCCGGGCAGGCCTGGTCGGTCCGCGCTGGGCCATCGTCTGCCAAGCCATTCCCGTGGGGGCAGAAGTGGCCATCGCCTGGTACTACAGCCGGCCGTTCGCGTCAGTCTTCTCCCAAGTGGACGACAACGTGCCCAGGCGCCGCGCGATCATCAGGTTCAACCTGCCTCTCTCCCTGGGCGGTTTCTTGATGACCCTGTCCGGAATGTTGTTGGGAGCGGTCATCGCAAGGTCCAACCAGCCCGAGCGCATGCTGCCCGCCTACTATCTGGCGGTTGGCCTCGCCAACCCCATGGCGTACGCCGCCACCCGTCTGCAGAACGTCGTACTCTGCTTCCCGCCGCGTTCGCGCGAAGACAGACTCACGCGCCGCTTCGCCCTACGCGCGGCCGCAATCGTGTCGTTCGTCCCGCTGCTCTTCATACTGCCCGGGTTGTCCCATTGGTACTACGTTTCGTTGCAGCGCCTGCACCCTGCCGACCTCCCCCTGGTCTACCTGGCGGCGCTGCTCCTGGTCGGATTTCCCTTCACCTCGGGCTTGCGCGCGCACTGGGAAGGACTGGCGGCGCTGGCCCGTCGGACCTCGACCATTCTGGCCGGCAACATCGCCTTTGTCGCGGCGCTGGCTATCACGGCACCGACTTGTCTGGCGCTGAAGGTGTCCGGCAACATGATCGGTCCCATCGCCCTGGTCATCGCCAACCTGGCCGGTCTGGGCGCTCTCGTGCTCTTGCAATCCCTGCCGGAAAGCCCGGGTCCGGTGGAAGTGATCGACGTCGAGGTCGAGCGCGGATGAGAGAAATAAGTCCTAGCTTCCTGTGGCCGCCCGCTGATCGGTCTGCGAGGGCGGCGCGCTGAGGTAGTCGGGCAGCGTCCGCCCGGCGCCCTGCAACCACGCACGTGCCAGCCGCCGGCCGAGCACGCGGTCGGCCGAAGTGAGCATCCGGTAGGCCGCCTCGCGCACCAGCTTGTTGCGCACCCGGTACGCCACCTCGCTGCCGTCGGCCTGCCTCTGCACCAGGTCGCGCATGACCAGGTTCTCCAGCCACTCGCCCATCTCGCGCCGGCTCGCCTCGCCCAACACCGCGACCAGCGCCTCGGCCGAGAAGAACTTGTCGCCGTACAGGCTCGCCGCGCGCAACACCCGCCGCACCTCGGGCGACAGGCAATCGAAACGGGCTTCGATGGCGGCCAGCACCACCTCCGGCACCACGGAACGGCCCGCCGCGATGGCGTCCGCCATCTCTTCCAGAAACATGGGATTGCCTTCCCAGCGTTCGAGCAAGAAGTGCTCGGCCTCGGCCTTGAGCGGGGGAACCCGCAGGCGCAGCAGGCTCTGCCCGGCCTTGCGTGGCAAGGGTGCCAGCCGGATGTACTCGACCATGCGCTCACCCCACAAGCCGGGGAAGCGCTCTTCCACCTCCGGCCGTCCTAGGGCCAGGAGCAGCAGTGGCTGATCCGAACAGAGGCTCAACACCTCGTCCATGACTCGCACGCTGGCCGCGTCCGCCCACTGCAGGTCCTCCAACACCATGATCGTAGCGCCGGCCGAGGCCTTGCCGCGCAGCCACTTCACGAACTCCCGCTTGACCTGGGTCGCGTCTCGCCCCGCAGTCTGGATGCCAGCGGCGGTCAGCACGGAGCCCAACAGCGTGAAATCTGGTTCGGGCCGAACCAGCGTTCCCGTGCAGCGAATGATGTTTCCGGGCGGTTCCCAGGCCAGGGAAAGAAACTCACGCGCCAAGCGCGTCTTGCCTGTGCCCGACCCACCCACCACCAGCGCCGCGCGTGCCACCCGTTCACGCACACATTCCTCGCGCAGCGACATCAGCAGACCGAGCTCCCGCTCGCGTCCGACCAGCGGGATTGCCTGTCCGCCCACGCTGCGGGGCCGTTCTGGCCCTGCCCCACCTGCCTCGGCAAACAGCAACGCCGCCCCATCGGCATCCCCCACGACGAAGCGGGCGGGCAGGAGACGCCGCGTGGTTTCGTCGACCCGTATGGTGCCCGCTTGCTGGCTTTGCATGAGCGCCGGCAACGAGTCCATCAGTCGACCGACCGGAACCCGCGCCATGAACGCGGCACGACCCGACCCGATCGCGATCTTGGCGTCCGGCTCCATGTCCCGCAACACAAGAGCAGCGCGCGCAATCTGCATGGCTTGCTCGCGTGCCGTGCCCACGGCCGGCGCAGTCGCCAGAAGCGTGCGATCGATGAGTCGGTCCATCTCGCCCCCAACCGCGCGTATGGCCGCCTCCAAGGCGAGGATGCGCTCCGAGCTGTCGTCCTTGACATCAGCCGTATTGGTCGCAGCTTGCCAGGGGAAAGCCGCGCGCGGTCCGAAGCGCCGCTCCTGCACCGTCCGCCCCGGACCATCCGCAGCCGGCCGCCGCGCCAGTGAAATGAGCATCGCACAGATCGTGCGCTCCTCGGATTCGCTGATGCTGCTGAGCCGCAGCGGGGCGGGCGGCTTGGACGACGCGGTTTCCTCGCCAAGGTCACCAAGGCTCCGCGCGAGGGCGAGAAACTCGCCCGCCAAAGCACTCGCTGACAGGGGCCGCGAGCCCGGATCCGGTGCCAGCATGCGGTGGATGATCCGCTCCAGCTCGGGCGGCAGGTCGGGTCGGCGCGAAGACAGCGGTGCCACCGTGCCCGCGCACACTTTCTGCATCACCTCCGTGGCAGTGTCGCCGGTGAAGGGCGGCTCGCCAGCCAGCGCCTCGTACAACACGCAACCGAGAGAAAAGATGTCGGCCCGGCCATCCACGTCGTGGCGGCCGCGCGCCTGCTCGGGCGCAGCGTAAAGCGGCGTCCCCACGGTCGAGCCCTTGCGTGTGAAACGTCTTGGATCGAACACCCGGCGGGCGATGCCGAAATCAAGGATACGCGTGTCGGTGAGACGCCAGCCCACCAGAAACACGTTGCTCGGCTTGATGTCCCGGTGGACAACCCCGCGCTCATGGGCAGCGGCCAGCGCCTGCAGCACAGGGTATGCCACGTGCGCGATGGCGGCTGGTCCCAGCGTGCCGCGCGAGAGGCGCTCTTCCAGGGTTTCTCCCTCAAGCCACTCCATGGCGATGAAGGGCGATCCGTGCGGCGTCATCCCTCGATCGAAGTAGCGAACGATGCCCGGATGTGACAGCTCCGCCAGGAGGCGTGCCTCCTGGTCGAAACGTGCACTTTCAGTGGCGGTCCGGACGTGAAGAACTTTGAGCGCAACCATCGCCCCTGTCCGACGATCGATTGCCTGATACACCGTACCCATCCCACCCGTACCGGCCTCGCTCTTAAGCTCAAAGCGATCCATGAAGCCCGTGCCGCCCTCGGGTATTCGAGACTTCACTGGTCACCTAATCGGCACGAAGATTGGACCGCTTAAGGCAGCTTGACAAGGACCGAAATCTAGCAAATCATCGTATCGGGATTCACGGATGGATAATCTAGCCGTAACCGTTGATCTGTTGCGACTTTTTGGTGATTCGACGCGATTGCGTCTGGTCTTTCTGCTGGAAAAAAACGAGTTGACGGTTGCGGAAATCACCCAGGTCACTCAGCTTCCCCAGTCGCGGGTATCCACCCACCTTGGCAAGCTGCGCGACGCAGACGTGCTGCGTGACCGGCGCGACGGCGCGCTGGCCTACTACGCCATGAACGATGGCAACATGCCGACCAGCGTGCACAAGCTGTGGGCGCTGCTTGGCCGCGAGCTCAGCGAGCCGCTCTTGCGAAGCGACCAGGAGCGTTGTCAGGCTGTGATGCGCGCGCGGCAGGGCGGCGCCAACTGGCCCGAAACAGTGGCCGGCCAGATGGAGCGACACTACTCGCCAGGTCGGACCTGGGAGGCCACCGCCATCGGCATGCTGGGCCTGATTCACCTGGGGGACGTGCTCGACGCCGGCTCGGGCGACGGGGCCATCGCCGCCCTCCTGGCTCAGCGCAGCCACCGCGTTACCTGCCTGGACATCAGCCCCAAGGTGCTGCAGGCGTGCCGCAAGCGGCTGCAGTCCCTGGCCAACGTGGAGTTTGTCCTGGGCGACGTCCATGCGATGCGATTCGCTGATGCCAGCTTCGACCAGGTGCTGTTGCTCAACTTGCTGACCTACGCGACCGATCCCGCGCGGGCGTTGGCCCAGGCGGCTCGCGTGCTCCGGCCAGGCGGCGATCTGGTCGTGACCACGCTGGCGGCCCATGAGAAGCGCGAGGTGACCGCAGGCTACGGCCATGTGCACCCTGGCTTTCGGCTGCAAGCCCTACGGGACTGGCTGACCGACGCCGGGCTCGTGGTGGACCGCTGCGAGGTGACCTCGCGAGAGAAGCGGCCTCCCCATTTTGCCGTGGTGAGCGCCTTTGCGCGCAAGGATTCGGGCCGGAAGGGCGAGCCCAAGCCAACGACCGAGACCGGATCGCCCGCCGAGAAAGAGGGGCCATCATGACCAGACTGGACCGCATCCAACAGCTCCTGTCAGCGCTGCAAGAACGCGTCTTGGTCATTGACGGCGCCATGGGCACGATGATCCAGCGCCGCGGCCTCACCGAGGCGGACTTTCGCGGCACGCGCTTCGCCTCGCATGGGCACGATCTGCGGGGCGACAACGATGTGCTGGTGCTGACCCGTCCCGATGTGGTGGCCGACATCCACGCCCAGTATCTGGAGGCGGGCGCCGACATCATCGAGACCAACACCTTCAACAGCACACGCATCGCGCAGGCTGACTACTGGCTGGAGTCGGCCGTGTACGATCTGAACCTGGCAGGGGCGCGCCTGGCGCGCGAAGTGGCCGACGCCTATTCGGCCAAGACGCCCAGTCAGCCGCGCCTGGTGGCCGGCGCCCTGGGCCCAACCAACAAGACGCTCTCGCTGTCGCCGCGAGTGAACGAACCGGGCTTCCGCGCGGTGACTTTCGATGAGATGCAGGACGCCTACCAGGAACAGGTGCGCGGCCTGATCGATGGCGGCTGCGACCTCCTTATCGCCGAGACCGTGTTCGACACACTTACCCTCAAGGCGTGCCTGTGCGCCATCGAGGCGGTTCTTGCCGAAAAGAACCTGCGCCTGCCGGTCATGCTGTCAGGGACCATCACCGACAAGAGCGGCCGTCTCATGTCAGGCCAGACCATCGACGCGTTCTACACTTCCATTGAACACGCGCGGCCCCTGGCGGTCGGTCTCAACTGCGGGGGCGGCGCGCCCCAGTTACGGCCGTACATCGAAATTCTGGCCCGCCAAGCCGGCGAGTACGTCCTTTGCTACCCCAACGCGGGGCTGCCCAATGCCTTTGGCGGCTACGACGAACACCCGGCGGACACGGCGGCCTTGCTGGGCGAGTTGGCGCGTGCGGGCCTGGTCAACATCGTGGGCGGGTGTTGCGGCACCACCCCGGACCACATTCGCGCGATCGCGCAGGCGGTGCAGGGCGCACCTCCCCGCCAGCGGCCAGAGAGAACCGCGCGGCCCCTGCGCCTGGCCGGACTGGACACGCTGACCGTCCGGCCCGAATCGAACTTCATTCTGATCGGCGAACGCACCAATGTCGCCGGTTCGAAGAAGTTCGCCAACCTCATCAAGACCGGCGACTTTGGCGCGGCCCTCGCGGTGGCTCTCGACCAAGTGCGCGGCGGGGCCAACATCCTCGACGTCAACATGGACGAGGCGATGCTGGATTCCGTAGCGGCCATGACTGCGTTCCTCAATCTGGTGGCCAGCGAGCCGGAGATCGCGCGGCTGCCCATCATGATCGACAGCTCGAACTTTGCGGTCATCGAGGCGGGTCTCAAGTGCGTGCAAGGCAAGGGCATCGTCAATTCCATCAGCCTCAAGGAAGGCGAGGCCGAGTTCCTGGCTAGGGCGCGCACTTGCCGCCGCTACGGCGCCGCCGTGGTGGTGATGGCCTTCGACGAGTCCGGCCAAGCGGTGACCACCCCGCGCCGGGTCGAGATCTGCCAGCGCGCCTATCGCCTTCTGGTCGAGCAGGCGGATTTCCCGCCCGAGGACATCATCTTCGACCCCAACGTGCTGGCGGTGGCCACCGGCCTGGAGGAGCACAATGACTACGCGCGCAGCTTCCTGGAATCCCTTCCCCTCATCAAGGCGGCCTGTCCAGGCGTGCATCTGTCCGGCGGCGTGTCCAACCTGTCATTCTCGTTCCGTGGCAACGACGCTGTCCGCGAGGCGATGCACACGGTGTTTCTCTTCCACGCCATCGCTGCGGGCCTGGACATGGGTATCGTCAACGCCGGTCAGCTGGGCGTCTACGCGGACGTCCCCGGCGAGGTGCGCGAGCGCGTGGAAGACGCACTTTTCAACCGGAGGTCTGACGCCACCGAGCGGCTGGTGGAGATCGCCGGGCAAGTGAAGGGAGCGGCCAGCAAGCGAACCCAAGACCTATCGTGGCGACAGACACCGGTGGGAAAGCGCTTGGAGTACGCGCTGGTTCACGGCGTGGTGGATTTCATCGAAGCGGACACGGAGGAGGCGCGGCAGGATCTCGGGCGGCCGCTTGACGTCATCTCGGGCCCGCTCATGGCCGGCATGGCTGTGGTGGGCGATCTGTTCGGCGCAGGCAAGATGTTCCTGCCCCAGGTGGTAAAGAGCGCACGCGCGATGAAGGCGGCAGTGGCCTACCTGCAGCCCTTCATGGAGGCCGAAAAGGCCCAGGGTGTGGTGCAGGCGCGCGGCCGGGTGCTGCTAGCCACAGTGAAGGGCGATGTGCACGACATCGGCAAGAACATCGTTGCCGTGGTGCTTGGCTGCAACAACTACCAGGTCATCGATCTGGGCGTGATGGTCCCCTGCGAGAAGATCTTGGACGCTGCCGTGCGAGAGAACGTCGACATCGTGGGCCTGTCAGGACTCATCACGCCCTCACTCGACGAGATGGTGCACGTGGCGCAGGAGATGGAGCGCCGGGGCCTTACCCAACCCTTGCTCATCGGCGGTGCCACCACCAATCGCGAGCACACCGCGGTCAAGATCGCGCCCCTGCGCAGCGGTCTTACCGCGCACGTGCTCGACGCCTCGCGCGCGGCGGGCGTGGTTTCCGCGCTGCTGGACGATGACCAGAGCCTCGCTTTTGCAAGGAAGAACCACGCCGAGCAGGAGCAACTGCGCGAGATTCATGCCAACAAGCAGCGACGCCCGCTCGTCCCCTACACCGCGGCCGGCGCGGGCCGGCCGGCCATCGCGTGGCGCGCCGAGGATGTGCCGGCGCCGGCTTTCATCGGCCGACGCGTGATCCAACGGCAACCGCTCGACGAGCTGGCGCGTTTCATCGACTGGACCTTCTTCTTCACCGCCTGGGAATTGAAGGGCAAGTACCCGCAAATCCTCGACCACCCCAAGTACGGACCTGCAGCCCGCGATCTCTTCGGCGCGGCCCAGAAGCTGCTGGCCCAGATCGTGGAAGACGCATCTCTCACCGCCAGCGCAGCCTACGGCTTTTGGCCGGCTTGCAGCGAGGGCAACGACATCGTGCTCTTCTCCGACGAGAGCCGCACCCGCGAGATCGGCCGCTTTCCCATGCTGCGCCAGCAGTCCGGAGCCGGCCCCTATCGCTGCCTGGCCGACTTCGTGGCGCCCGTGGCGAAGGACCTGGCCGACCACGTGGGCGCCTTTGCCGTTACCACCGGCATCGGCGCAGACGAGCTGGTCAAGCGCTTCGAGCGAGCGGGCGACGACTACAGCGCCATCATGGTCAAGGCCCTGGCCGACCGATTGGCCGAGGCCTTTGCCGAGTGCTTGCATCAGCGCGTACGGCGCGAATGGAACTACGGCGGCGATGAGAAGCTCAGCAACCAGGATCTCATCGCAGAGAAGTATCGTGGCATCCGACCCGCGGCCGGCTATCCCGCATGGCCGGACCATCCCGAGAAGCAGCAGCTCTTTGATCTGCTGCAGGCGCCGGAAGTGGGCATCACTTTGACGGAAAGCTTCGCCATGAGCCCTGCCGCAAGCGTGTGCGGTCTGTATCTTGCCCATCCGCAAGCCTGCTATTTCGACGTGGGCCGCGTCGACCGGGTGCAAGCGCAGGACTACGCCCGCCGGCGCGGCCTTGCGCTTGACGAAGTGGAACGTTGGCTGGCACCGAATCTGGGGTACGACAAGCAGGTTTGATCGGGGTGGCGAGGTCATTCATCTCGCCAGCCATCCGCCACTGAGAACGCAGAGGTGATAGGGGAGGTCACAGAGGCGGAGGAAACGCAGTCATGTTCCGGCGTTCAGAAAGAATCTGCGTGGCTTGCGAAGAAATGTGACCCTAGTAGTATTGAGGGGGCGAGCGTGTTTGATGGGTGCTGAGATCGCGTTCCGCCTCAATTTGGTGCACGGCCGGTGCGTGGGTATTCGCATACCAGCGGAGGTGGACGAGCAGGTCTTGGCCGGGTTGGTTCCCGACGAGCGCAAGTTCGTGTCAAACCTGGCTTCCGGCCGTCATCCAACCTGGGTCGCCGGCCGGCTCGCCTTGCGTGAAGCGTTTCGCGACCTCGGCATCGAGCCCGGCCCGATCTTGGCCACGGGGCGCGGCGCCCCAGCGCTGCCGTCTGACCTTACCGGCTCCATCAGCCACAAACGCACGCTGGCGGTCGGGCTGGCAGCCCGCCGCGAGGGCGGCGCCAGCATCGGCGTGGACCTGGAAACCAGTCCGCCGGCCCTCGCTTCGGCGGGGGAGGCCCTCGCCCAGGCTCGCCCGGACGTACGCACGCGCGTGCTCACCCGGGACGAGCTGGCCCGGCTTGAGCGCGTGCCCGAGGAAAACCGCCGGCGCACGGTTATCTTGCACTTCTCGCTCAAGGAGGCCCTTTACAAAGCCATCGATCCGCTGGTGGGCCGGCACGTGGCGTTCCATGAGGCCAGCCTGACCTTGTTGCCCGACGGATCCGCTTCGGTCGCGCTTGCCCTTTCCGAGAACGACGGGGCCTTCGCCGCCACCGCCTTCTGGACCGAGGTCGAGAATCACTTCCTCACCACGGCGCGCGTGCAGCGTCAGTAGCCAAGTCACCGGATCACGCGGAACTGCGCTCGGAATTGTTTCCAGTCGAGATCGAGCGGACGCGCCTTCCCGGGCCAATTCGCCGACGCCTGCTCGGACAACTGCACGCGCTCGTCAAAGCCGGGGTGGGTGCTGATGTACTGGAGCACCGCCGGATCGTCTTCATTCTCCCCGCGAATCCGTCGCAGGGCGTCCGCCAGCGCCTTGGGGTCGATGTCAGAGGCAGCCAGCACCCGCAGCGCTTCTTCATCAGCTGCCAGCTCCTGCTGCCGGCTGAACCCGCTGCTCACCAATCGACGAATCAGGCGCCCGCTGACGCCATCGCCACGCCCCCCCACCATGGCAAACAGCGCGGCCAGGCCCAGTTCTCGCTTCAAGGCCTGCATGGGATCCCGATGCATCGCATGCGCGATCTCGTGAGTAGTGAACGCGTCCCTTTGCCGATTGATCGGCAGACCATTTGACTTCTGGTGCGAGATTCTGTCAACCGATGGTGCTAAAAGAGACGAGCTATGCCCCGCATTCAACCCGACGAGGTACGCACCATCGCGGCGCTCGCCCGCCTGCACCTGTCACCGGCGGAAATCGAGCGGATGACGAATGAGCTAGACGCCATCCTCGAGTACATCGACACGGTGAAGAACCTAGACACCGGCGACACCGAGCCCATGACCCACGCCGTGCCCTTCGACTGTCCCCTGCGGCAGGACGAGCCCAAACCGTCGCTCTCGGTAGAGGAGGCTCTGCAGAACGCGCCCCGGCGACACGACGCCTTCTTTGAAGTGCCGCGCATCGTGCCCGGCGCCGGCGAGGGAGGCTAGCCGTGGCTGCGCCGCACGTGACGGGTGCTTCGATCGCTGAGCTGGCCGATGGGGTCCGCGCACGCAAGTGGAAGGCACGCGAACTGGTCGAAGCCTACCTTGACCGTATCCGCCGCCTGGATGGCCGGCTGGGCTGCTTTCTGCTGGTGGACGCCGAAGGGGCGCGCGCGCGCGCTGACCAGGTTGATGCCGCGCTGGCGGCGGGCCGCGATCCGGGTGTGCTGGCCGGGGTGCCGATTGGCCTGAAAGACATTTTCGTGACCCGGGGCCTCGAAACCACGGCTGGGTCGAAGATCCTACGCGGCTTCGTGCCTCCCTATGAGTCGACGGTCTCCGCGCGCCTGGCTGCGGCTGGCGCCATTGCCCTCGGCAAGTTGAACATGGACGAGTTCGCCATGGGTTCGTCGAACGAGAACAGTGCCTTCAAGCCGGTACACAATCCGTGGGACTTGGAGCGCGTGCCAGGTGGATCGTCAGGCGGCTCGGCGGCGTCCGTGGCAGCGTCGCTGTGCACGGGAAGCTTGGGCACCGACACAGGCGGCTCGATTCGACAGCCGGCGTCCCTGTGTGGCGTGGCGGGCATGAAACCGACCTACGGCCGCGTGTCACGCTATGGCGTGATCGCGTTTGCCTCCTCGCTGGATCATCCGGGTCCTTTCGGCCGTACGATAGAGGATGTGGCCGCTCTCCTCGAGGTCATCGCTGGCCACGATCCCTGCGACGCGACCTCTATTCCCTCGCCGGTGGGCCGCTACCGGCAGGCCTGCGCCGCCGGGCTCGCCGGCATGCGGGTGGGCGTTCCCGGGGAGTACTTCCAATCCGGCATGGATCCCGAGGTCGAGGCGGCGGTGCGCGCAGCCATCGACGAAATCGCGCGCGCCGGCGCCAAGCTGGTGCCGGTTTCACTGCCCCACACAAAGTACGCGGTTGCGACCTACTATCTTGTGTGCACCGCCGAGGCGTCGTCGAATCTGGCGCGCTACGACGGCGTCCGCTACGGCCATCGCACGGCTGAGGCCTCGTCGCTGGACGAGCTATACAGCAAGACCCGCGGCGAGGGTTTCGGCGCCGAGCCCAAGCGCCGGATCATCCTCGGCACCTACGTTCTGCGCTCGGGCTACTACGAGGCCTACTACGGCAAGGCGCTGCGCGTGCGGCGCAAGATCGCTGATGATTTCCGCGCGGTGTTCGACAAGTGCGACGTACTGGCCACGCCCACCTCGCCCACCGCCGCTTTCAAGCTGGGCGAGCGCCAGGCCGACCCGCTGCAGATGTACCTGGCTGACATCTACACCGTGGCGCCGGCGCTGGCTGGCGTGCCCGCCCTGTCCCAGTGCTGTGGCTTCACCAAAGGCAACCTGCCCATCGGGGTGCAGGTCATCGGGCCGCCGCTGGGCGAGGAGGCTGTGTTCCGCGTGGCCGGCGGGTACCAGCGTCGCACCCACTGGCACAAGCGACTGCCCGAGGATCCGTCATGAGCGTCGATCAATATGAAGCCGTCATCGGGTTGGAGGTGCACGTGCACCTGGCCAGCCGTTCCAAGATCTTCTCCTGGTCGTCGACCGCGTTCGGCGAGGAGCCCAATTCCTGCACCGATCCCGTGTGTCTGGGTCTGCCGGGCGCCCTGCCGGTGCTCAATCGCGCTGTGGTGGACGCGGCGGTGCGCCTGGGCCTGGCGGTGGGTTCGCACATCCGGCCGCGCTGCCGATTCGCGCGCAAGCACTACTTCTACCCGGACTTGCCCAAGGGGTTTCAGATCTCGCAATATGAGGAGCCGTTGTGCGAAGGCGGTGCGGTGCAGTTCCGTCTGGCCGGAGAATCGCGCAGCGTGCGTCTGACCCGCATCCATTTGGAGGACGACGCGGGCAAGAACATTCACGACGCTTCGGGTGTCAGCTTCGTGGACTTCAATCGCGCTGGTGTGCCGCTGGTCGAGATCGTGAGCGAGCCAGACATTCGCTCGTCGGACGAAGCGGCCGAGTACATGCGCGCGCTGCGCACCCTGGTGCGCACCCTGGGGATCAGCGACGGCAACATGGAAGAGGGATCGCTTCGTTGCGACGCCAACGTGTCCCTGCGACCACACGGCGCAGAGAAGCTGGGCACCAAGGCCGAGCTGAAGAACATCAACTCCTTCAAGCACGTGCGCGAGGCCATCGAGCACGAGATCCGACGCCAGGCCGCCGTGCTTCATCGGGGTGAAGCGGTGGCGCAGGAGACCCGGCTCTGGGATCCGGAGCGCGGCCTGTCGCAATCCATGCGCAGCAAGGAGCACGCGCACGACTACCGCTACTTCCCCGAGCCCGACCTGCCGCCGCTGGCCGTGGACCAGGCGTGGATCGAGCAAGCGCGAAGGTCGTTGCCCGAGTTGCCCGAGAACCGTTTTCGCCGCTACACCGGCGCCTTGGGGCTTTCCGCCCAGGATGCGGGGGTGCTGAGTTCCGAGCGCGAGATCGCGGACTACTTCGACGCCGCCGGCAAGGCCTGCGCCGCGCCGGCAAAGAAGCTGGCCAATTGGATCATCAATGAGGTGCTGGCGCGCGTGGACGATCCGCGCGCCCTGGCCGCCGCGGACCTGCCCGTGCCGCCGGCGGCGCTGGCCGAGCTGGTGGATCTGGTCGAAAAGGGCACGCTGTCGGGCAAGCTGGGCAAAGAGGTCTTCGGTCGCATGTGGCAGGAGAAGCGGAGGGCGGGCGAGATCGTGGCCAGTGAAGCGGTGGCGCTGGTGTCCGATGCGGGCGTCATCGAAGAAACCTGCAAGCAGATCGTTGCGGCGTACCCAGACGAGGTGGCACGCTACCGCGGCGGCCAAAGCAAACTCCTGGGCTTCTTCGTGGGCAAGGTGATGAAGGAAATGGGCGGCAAGGCTGACCCGAAGACTGCGAACGAAATCATGCAGCGGCTGCTCGGATAGCCGGGGCCGCCTGCTGCAACCGGTTCGGCGGCCACTCTCCGAGGGATTGCATGAAGCTCCGTGCACTCCGCGAGGGTGCCGAGCCTTCTAGGAGTCGCGCCTCCTTGGCGACTCCTAGACTTTCCACAACCATCTATGGTTGCAGCAGTCATGACCCTGCATGAACGTCTTGGTCCGAACGAGTCGGAGCTTCGTGGAGTATCCCTCAGCGTTGGCAAAGTCAGGATGGCAAACTACAGCATATCCAATATCCGCGCCGCCCGCGTCCCGAAATGTCTTGGCCCATAGGCACTCAGTGACTCTGACCTCGAATGCACTGGGAGTGTCTTCGACGACGGTAAAGGTCAGGACATGCTGCCAGAATCGGGTGGGCTTTCGTGCCCATTCCGTATAGCTAGAGAAATCAGGCTTGGCGGAGTTCTCTGCTGTCTTCTTGCTGGACTGACGAGCCTGCGCCTCTGCAGCACTTTGGATGATCTTGATCAGACGCTTCCTGCCGATCTCGTCGCCAACCGCCTTCAGATGCGGAAGGAGAGTCCCCGCATAGGCGAAATTGAAGCCTTCTTCATAGGAGGATTGCGAATCATCCTTGAACTTGTGAACCGCGGGGGCGTCCTGGGAGGCTTGAACTGATCGGGAAAATAGCTGGGGGGCGGCGAAACATGAGAGACACCCAAGCGGAACAGCTCGTCCCAAGAATTGCCTCCTATCTAGTTGGCAAGACGCCTTCGTGATTGACATTGTACCATCTCCATAAATGGTGATTTCGCCCCGTGAATGGGATCCTATTTCACTCTGTTGACCTTCAGCCTATCAGTGGCGGTTTGCTGGAGTCGAGCGAGATGATAGCCGTGGTCAGCGGGTAGAGCGTGGACGAGCGAGCACTCCGGCAAACCCCGATCGAACCAAGCCGCGTCCCCGGTACCGTGTCGCGTTTATGCTCTTGCATGTTCACGATACCGTGTCT
>Ga0182021_10003873_pt1 | contig 17554 bp, 16 predicted proteins | sample 612E3MmetaG_FD_120493 | JGI IMG/M metagenome (GOLD analysis project Ga0182021, IMG submission 120493) | Permafrost microbial communities from Stordalen Mire, Sweden - 612E3M metaG (Illumina Assembly) | ecosystem: Environmental > Terrestrial > Soil > Wetlands > Permafrost | place: Sweden... | reverse complement strand
TGTAGCGCCGGTTAAGCCTACTGTATGGAGGCCTAGCGCCTTCGCGACTTTAGCAGCGTTCAAGACGTTAGCGGAGTTCCCTGAGGTACTTATGCATAATAGTGTGTCACCCTTTCTCCCATAGCCATAGACCAGTTGGGCAAAAACCATGTCTGCAGCTACGTCATTCGAGTACGCTGTGGATAGCGCAGCGTTCCCCGTTAACGAGATGGCCTGTAGCGCTCCCTGAAGGTGACTTGATAGGTAAGGTTCGTTCTCCCCCTCTACTTCATTAATCGCTTCGGAGATCGAGTCGGGTATTCCCCTATTCTTCAAGAACCCTTTCATGAGCTCTGCAACAATATGTTCTGCATCTGCGGCGCTTCCCCCATTACCGCAGATAAGGAGCTTATTATCGGTCAGATAGCCTGACCTAATCAGCCTGAAGGAATCATAGATGCTTTCGCTGCAGGAACCTAACTCTGGGTGACGTTGAATTAGGTCATCGAGGTGTGCCTTAACGTCTGGGTTAAAGATTGTAGTAGAGTCGCTCCCTTCCTGCAATCCCCTCTTAGCGACGACGAGGCTAGCGTAAAACCCAAGGTCTTCACCAAGCTGAGCGGGTACGACGCGGCAAGCATCGCGGGAGAACCCCAAAGTCTCCTCCCGTATCGATTCCTCCATACTCTCACGAATCAGACCCTCTTCCCTGACGAATATGCTGCCGATGACGATGACCTCTGGGTTGAGAATATCAATCAGTAACGAGAGACCCTTCCCGAGCATGCGTCCTACCTCCTTGTAAAGCTCAATGGCGTGCAGGTCACCTGCGTTAGCGGCATCCGCGACACTCTTAGCCGTCAGTTTATCCAGTTTATCCAATGTGGGGCAAAAACTGATCTCTTTCCCCTCCTCGAGCCACTTCTTAACTCGCATCTTGGCGAGGTTGGCGATGCCACTCCCGCCGCAGAAACCCTCGAAGGATCCCGCCTTGTTGAATCCGATTGGGCCCTCCTCCGCTAGACGAAGGTGGCCGATCTCCCCCGCCATCCCGATGGCGCCTTCATAAAGCCTGCCATCTAGTATGAGCCCGGAGCCGAACCCTGTTCCCATCGTACAGAAGATCATGTTCTTTGTCCCCTTTCCGGCACCTAGCTCCCACTCCGCCAAGGCGCAGGCTTTGGCGTCGTTCTGCAGGAAGCATGGGACACCGTACTCGGCCTCCAAGAGCTCCGTAATGTGAATGTTGTCCCACTCCGGGAGGTTTGGGGGAGAGTACACTATTCCTTTTCGTGCATTCAGTGGCCCACCACATGATACACCGATGGCTGAGATGTCGCTGGGGGTAAGCTGGTTTTTAGCGAGTATGTTGCCGATGTTTTCGTTGAAAAGTGTGAGGGTGTGGTCGAATCCAAGCTCCGTCTCGGTTGGGAATCGCTGGGATGAGATAATGGTTTCTCCGTCTCCGATGCATACGCCACTTTTCGTTCCGCCGATATCTAACCCCAATAATAGTTTATTCTTCGCAGTTGTCACCCCGCAGAATCTAAATTAGGATATGAAATTGTTGACGGAGCATAAATACAATTCTCACCTGTACGCCCGAGTTTCAGGTGGAAGTGAGGATAAGATTAACTCAAGGACATCTTAAAAATAATCTGCTTAGGTAAGGCTAATGTCAAAGTAACTTTGGGATTAGATACCCCAAAATTGGGACGTAGAGGTGAAGAAAAGTCTAGCGAAACGTGCGCACATGTCACGGATATTATCAGGTCGCTAGCGCGTGTATATTATTCCTTAGAATGCGCATGAACATTCAACTTAATAAGAAGTCAGAACTCCCTAATTGCATGAAAAAACAAATTGCGTCTGTTTCAATTCTCTTCACAATGATTCTAGTCATAGGTGCAATCAACGGGGTTCATGCGACCATCAGTATAATCACTGGCATTAACATGTATACCTCCACCCCCGCAACGATGGCATACGACTCCGGAAAGAGTGAGATATTCGTGGTACTCGCGAACTATCAAGCCGTCTCCGTCATATCTGACAAAACAAACGCAGAGATAGTGAACGTGACCGTGGGACAATATCCTTCAGGGCTAGCCTACGACTCCGTAAAAGGCGAGATCTTCGTATCAAATTACAACTCCAACACCGTCTCCGTCATATCCGACAGCAATAACACCGTCGTTAAAACCATCAAGGTAGGGCAAAACCCAGACGGGTTAGCCTACGATTCCGGCTTAGGCGAGGTCTTCGTGGCCAACTTCGGCTCCAACACAGTCTCCGTCATATCAGACAGCACCAATAAGGTTGTTGCGAACGTGACTGTCGGAAACTTTCCCACAGGCGTAGCCTACGACTCCGTTTTGGGTAAGGTATTCGTGACTAATTCCAACCTCAATCAGGGCACAGCCGGTAAACCCGCCGACAACACGGTCTCCGTCATATTGGATAGTAACAATAAGGTGGTTGCAAACGTAACCGTGGGGGCCTCCCCATCGGGTGTGGCTTATGATTCCGTTCAGGGCAAGGTGTTCGTTACCAATATCAACGATGGCACCATCTCGGTGATATCTGATAAGAATTACGAAGTATTGGCGACCGTGAAGCCGCCCACGGGTGGTGGGCTAGAGTTCATGAGCCCTTCTATAGTTTATGACTCCGGCGTAGGCGCTATTTTCGTTATACATGGCCTCAGCATCTTCGCGATATCTGACAGCAATTACACGGTTGTTGGAAAGCTGTCTTCTTATAGCGCCTATTCCGATCAGCTGGCCTACGACTCTGGCCAGGGCGAGATCTTTTATAGCGATACCGCTGGGAATCATGCCATTCCAGCCGCGATCGGAATCATATCCGATGGCTCCAGATCAGCGCCGACGACAGGCAACCTAGTTGTCACGGTGAAAGACTCAAACGGAAACGCAATCTCCGGTGCAGCCGTGTCATCCACCTATACACCTCCAGGACAAACTGCCCTAAGTGGTGACTCTACGGGGGATGGGTCATTATCATTTAACGGAGTAGTTGTTGGTAGCTACACTTTCCAGGCAGCTAAGAGCGGGTATTTGACTAATACCGGAAGCGGAAGCGTTACAACGACCGGTACTGCAAATATCAACATAGGTCTTACTGCGCAGCAGTCGGGTGGAGGAGGCACGCAGCCATCAGGTGGAGGAGGAGTGCCCGGCTTCCCTGCTGAAGCAACAATACTTGGATTGATCCTCGTCGTGGTGGTATTGCTTGCGAAAAGACGTTTCCCAAATTAAATCCTTCACTTGCTTCGCGTGCATTGACTTCCACCTTAAGACATACTTAAAGCGCGCGCGCCTTAACTTTCTGAACCTTCCCAATGTTTTTGTCGTTTAATGTCAGGGATTAGGTAAGGTGGAAGTGAGGATAAGACTATTGAGAAAGTCCTACTTAGAGAACGAATTCACTATGTTCTGCGCGCGCATGATGAAATTCCTTGTATGTTAGATGAGGCTAATGTCAAAGGAACTTTGGGATTAGATATTTCCGCGCGCGCCCTGTTTAATCTTCTGGATAGCCGACGGTGTGTCCAAATAGCGGCCTCTGCTGTGATGTCAGCTTGAGTACTTTCGTCAACTCGGCTTTGTTGCAGTTATGGAACCACGAGGCCAGACCCAGCGCTGAGGCTGCTAGGTAGACGTTTTGGGCGATGAGGCCAGTGTCCACGAAGTAGTAGGATTTCTGAATCTCAGGATCGTAGAGCCCAGGTTCGGGGAATCCGGCGGCCTTGAACTTGTCTAGATCAACCACGTAGATGAAGCGGATTGGGGCAACTGAGCCGGACCTTCTCTGCCCGGAGCCAATCGCCAGTGAGCGGTTGTCGCCAGCGGCTATGGGGACTAATTTATGGTGGTCTGGCTGATACAGGTATGTTCCCTCCTCCAGGGCGACGTAGATGAGTATCTCCTGTGAGTTACTCGCTGAGCCGGCTGTGCGTCCCGGTCCCTCGAAGGGTCCATTGCTTCGGTTGACCCCCTGAGCCGCCCAGAGGATGTCTGACAGGAGCTGCGGCGGGATTTTCCTGTGGCTGAAGCTGCGTGTAGTTTTCCTAATTTTTAAGGCTTCGAATACTGTTGTGGTCTGTTTGAATGCCGGTTTGAGGAGTTCGACAGGTTGCAGTTCGGCAGGTGGGTTATCCTTCATGGCTCTTCCCTTAATCTTTTGACGTTTCTTAATAATAACTCTGCCACTTTAGTGATAGCTAGAGATCAGGCTTGTGCGCGGAAGAGATCCTAAATTTCGTTTGTCTATTTGAGTTATGCATATCCTTACTTACACTCGTTAGACGTTAGATGAGGCTAACGGGAAAGAGTCTTTGGCTTTATGAGATGATTAGGTGGAAGTGAGGATAAGACTATTGAGAAGCACAGACTCAAACTTGTAATAAAAGTAGTGTACTGATATTTACACATGGAACTTGAGACTTGCATCAAGGGTAGGAGAAGCATAAGGGCTTACACAGCGGAGCCTGTTCCGAGGGAGAAAATTGAAGCCATACTCGAAGCCGGTGTCTGGGCAGCGACGGCGATCGGCAGGCAACCATGGCGTTTCGTCATAATCGAAAACGGAAACACCATCAAATTCATCTCCGATGAAACCAAGAAGGCCGTGAGCGAGGCAATTCCCATGTTCGCTAAACGATTCGAGACCAGCGAAGACGTAATCTGCTATAATGCTCCGGTACTTATCCTGATATGCGCGGAGACTGACAAGTCATTCAACCATTCTAATCTTATTGACAGCGCCCTCGCTGAACAAAATATGTCCTTGAAGGCGTTTGAGCTAGGTCTGGGGACGTGCTACATGGGTTGGATCGACATGCTCGTCGGGAGCAAACCGGAGGTCATGAGAAAAGCGGGGGTTCCGGAGGGGTTCGATGTTATGGTGCCTCTAATTCTTGGCTACCCAAGGGTTAAACAGGGGTTGGGAAAGAGAAACAAACCAAACATAATAAAATGGATTGAATGAGATAGAACAGCACCCAGTATTAAGTGAGGATAAGACTATTCCACACACACCGAGCGCGTTTTGCTAATGCTAAAATATAATATATTTCATAAGCATCCTAGTTAATGGAATGTCGGATACAATCTATTTACTCATCGGAATCTGGGCAGCGTTTGCCGCACAAGTCATATATAATTGGGAATGTGACCGAATTACAAATGAAGTAAGTGAGCCTAAGGAAGCTGCGAGAAAGAAAATCAGGACAGGTTTAACATTTATTGTAGTATTCGGGATTTTCATACTTTTATTGATATTTGCTTTCAAAACATTTGGTTGATACGCGCAATATATCATGCGCGCGCATCAAGTCTTTTCATATCCTCAAAGAATGAATTGTCTGTGTTAACCCGTTGACTGACCCAATGAACTTGATCAAAAAGGACAGGATCATCGATCTTGTTAAGGAGATGGTATCCATCCCCTCGACTACCAACAAAGAGGGAGCTATGAGTGACTGGACAAATGATAAACTAATGGCACTCGGCTTCGAGGTGAGGAGACCCCCCGTCGAGGAATCAGGGGACACCATAGTGGGATGGCTCGACGCCCCAGGCCCTTCCATGATGCTAAATTTCCACATGGACACATTCGATGCGATCAGAGGCTGGGACACTGATCCATTCAAACCCGTTGTGAAGGAGGGGAAGATCTACGGGCGCGCGCGCATGTCAACGGTTACACTGTTCTAGAATGCCTTTCGGGCACTCAAAACCCTTCTTAACTGAATCCACTTGACTGGAATTCCATTGTCACAATGAGCGCGCACGAAAATTAGTATTTATCGAACAGCAATTAATTGTATACTAGGCTAGGATTATGAGAAATAATGTACGTCTCAAAGTCAAGATAACTCACCTGTGAAACGCTAAGGTTTACCTTTCATCCTGATTGGGCGCATATGTTGATCCTTGAAGACCTCAAGCACCGAGAAGATGTAGATGTCATCAATTCCATCAATAGCCCTGACCTTATCGAGGATCTTCGTCAACTCATCCCTATTAGTCGCCTGAACTTTGATCATTAGATCAAACTCGGCTGTCGTGCCATAAACCTCCACAACCTCATCCATATCGACAAGCTTCTCGGCGACCTTCTTGTAAAATTTAGCATCCGTTTCTACCCCCAGCAAAACAACAAGGTTGAATCCGAGAGCCCTCTCATCGACAATTATCGTGAATTTCTTTATCACGCCTTCACTTACAAGTCGTTTCACTTTATCATGAACAGTCGATGTCGGGATGCCCACAGTTGTCCCGAGTTTAGCGTAACTAATGTCCCCCTCCTCCTGAAGTACACTGAGTATCTTGAAATCGTCTTCGTCGAGCTCTGTGGCGGATCTTGTGGACATGAGCTTCACCTCTATCCTAGACAATACGTATTTTAACTCTATCAGTTAGAAGTCGACGATCGTGGCGAATTAATACGTATTAATATTTATTCACGGATAAATATATAAACCGGAAATTATACCGTTCTCCATTTTAGTTTCGGATAATACACGAAAAACCTATAAGCGATGCTGACTCCTGACGCTCTAAGATCTAGAAGGTCAGCCCATGGCTAAGAACCGCCAACAAGATCGCGTAGACCGATGGTCAAAAACCACCACCGACGTACTCTCTGAGTTCTCAACATCCGAGCAGGGCCTAACTAACAAAGAAGCACAAGAACGGCTCCAACAATATGGCGGAAACGTATTCGCCCGGCAAACCTTCAGCACCCTAAAGATACTCTACAGACAACTGTTCAACCCGGTATTCGTTATCCTTCTCGCATCCGCAGCTGTTACGATAATCTTCGGGGAGTGGAAGCAGTCAATCGCGATCTTCGTCATGATCCTGCTGGCGGTCGTACTCGGGTTCTACAACGAGTACAAGGCCGAGAAGACGGTCGAGAAGCTCAAACAGACAGTGGCTCTGAAGGCGCTGGTCAAGAGAGATGGAAAGCTTGTTGAACTTGTAGCGGAGGAAATCGTCCCAGGAGACATCGTTTCCTTCACGATAGGCGATATCATCCCCGCAGACATGAGGATATTCGAGACGAAGGACCTCGAACTCAACGAAGCGACCCTAACCGGCGAGTCATTCCCCGTAGAGAAGACGTCGGAGCCGCTCGCATTAACCACCCCAACACCTCAGCAATTGACGAACTACGTCTTCTCCGGGACGGTCGTGGCGCATGGCTCAGGGTATGGCGTAGTGGTTTCAACCGGTAAGAATACAGAACTCGGTAACATCTCCCTCGACCTCACTCGCCCACACCCCATGACGGAGTTCCAGAAGGGACTCAACGGCTACGGGAGACTCCTCCTCACGTTGACCGTATTCCTCGGGATAGGTATTTTCGTGCTGAACGTTGCCGTCGGCAGATCGATGGTCGACGCCATTCTGTTCGCCCTCGCTGTCGCCATCGGATTGGTTCCTGAACTCATGCCGGCTATAGTCACCATCTGCGTCTCTAGAGGTGCCTCGAAGATGGCGAAGAAGAAGGTAATCGTGAAGCGCCTCGTCTCAATCGAGGACTTCGGCAACATGGACGTACTTTGCACGGATAAGACTGGTACCTTAACCGAGGGCAAGATCAGTCTTAGAGATTACAACTCTATTAGTGGAGTCGATGAACCTCGCCTCGTCGACTACTCGCTGCTATGCAACTCCGCTGCGGTAGGCGACGAGATCGCTGGAAACCCGATGGATGTCGCCATCTGGCGCTTCGCAAAGGCGAAGGGTCTAGAGAAAGTTATTGAGCCATATGAAAAACTCGAGGAGATTCCATTCGACTACAAGCGTCGCATGCTATCCGTCGTAATTAGAAAGGGAGACGAGGTCTGCTTCATTACTAAGGGTGCCCCGGAGTCCGTTCTCAAGAAGTGCACCAATGTAGACATGGGCAAAGAAATTATTCCGATCGACAATCAGCTAATGTCGATCAACTCTCACATAAACGAGTCGTCTACATCCGGGTATAGGATCCTAGCAATCGCGTACAAGGTGATAAAGCCTCAGCTCAAGTACGGTATTTCAGATGAGGAGAACCTCACTCTTCTAGGTTTCCTTACATTCACCGACGAGCCGAAGAAGGACGCGAAGGACGCTTTCCAGAGGCTTAAGGAGTACAACGTGGATGTGAAGATCCTCACGGGCGACAACGAGTTGGTCGCTAGGAAGATCTGTGAGGAGATTGGCATCCCGGTCAGGAGGGTCGTGAATGGCACTGAGCTGGGGAGCCTGGGCAACGCTGACGCGGTTAAGGCTGCTGAGGAGGCCACGATCTTCGCACGCATCACCCCCGACCAGAAGCTCGACATCATAAAGCTGCTGAAGTCAAACCATCACGTTGTCGGTTTCCTCGGTGATGGGGTAAACGACGCTCCGGCTCTCTTTGAGGCAGATGTCGGAATTAGTGTTGACTCGGGGGTAGACGTGGCGAAGGAGGCTGCGGACATCGTTCCCCTCGATAAAGACCTCGACGTGCTTGCGAACGGTATCATAGAGGGCCGCAAGATATTCGCTAACACTATGAAGTACGTTCTCATGGGCACTAGCAGCAACTTCGGGAACATGTTCAGCGTCGCAGTGGCCAGCGTCTTCCTCCCCTTCCTTCCCATGCTTCCGATCCAGATTCTCTTCATGAACATCCTCTACGATACTGCGAACATGACTCTCCCCACTGACAACGTTGACGACGAGCACGTGAAGAAGCCGATGAAGTGGGACAATGACTTCGTTCGCAAATACACGATATTCTTCGGGCCCTTCAGCTCACTCTACGACTTCCTAACCTACGGCATCATGCTCTTCATCTTCGGAGCCTCCCCAGCCCTGTTCCAGAGCGGCTGGTTCGTAGAATCGTTCTGGACCGAGGTACTTGTGATGTGGGTTATTAGGACGAAGCGTGTTCCGTTCTGGACAAGCCGACCGGGCAAGTGGGTGGCGATCAGTACACTGGCACTGGTCGCGTTTGGAACGATCCTGCCATTCACGATCCTAGGAGGTGCCTTGGGATTCGTGGCTCTGCCGGCTCAGTATTGGGTGCTTCTGATCCTAATGGTGGCGACATACCTCCTACTGGTGGACATGGGGAAGGTCTTCTTCCTGAAGATCTGCAAATATAACTGGTGATTATGCTATGCTGCCGTATCCTGATTTATTCGTCTGGTGGGCCGGAACAATCACCGCCGGCATTTTATTCCTGTCTTTGGTGAGCGTCGTACTCTACTTCCTCGCCAAGAAGAGGGATCGGGTGTCGCAGGGTGGTATATTGAGGTCGCTGTTTTTTGATGTGAAACGCTTCGCCTTTGTCTGGGTTCTGCTCACTCTGCTCGTACTATACATAGTGTCCATCGATGGGCAGAACTACACCATGTTCGCCGTCGGCAACGTTGTTATCGAAGTCTTCATTTTCAGCTATCTCGTTTTGACCCGGAAGAACTACCAGACTTATTCTGAAGCATAAAATTTTCTATATCAAATTACTATATTATCACCTGTTGGAATGGTTCTCTATGACTATCTCAAAAATACAGCGTTGAATATGGCGAGATCGCAAGAAAAGCTTGGCTGGAAGCGATCAGAGAAAGCTCAGGGCGGCTAGGGTAGCTGCCAAGGAACTGGGACAGGTTCTTGCGGATGTCGGTATTGAAACTGTTGATAGGACCTTCAGAGAGGACCGCGATAAGCGTTGAAGTATCTCTTCGATGCGAACTCAATTGCTTTAATTCTAGTTAGAAAGGGGAGCGGCGCAATCAACATTCTGCGAGCACTAATAAATGGGTGTAATCGGTTTGGTTTATTAACGAAGTTTCATCAGTTTTTTTCAGTGAATTGATATGGGAAGGGTCACATGGTTTGAGATACACGCGGATGATGTCAAGAGGGCGACCGAGTTCTACAAGAAGGCCTTTGGCTGGAAGGCGAACAAGTGGGAGGGGCCGATGGAGTACATGCTCCTCACAACTGGGGACAGCAAGAAGCCTGGAATCGACGGCGCGATCATGCCCCGGATGGGGCCTAGCAGCGTCTGGAACACGGTGAGTGTGGATGACATCGATGAGGCGTTGAAGAAGATCGACAAGGCGGGTGGGAAGGTCTTCATCCCAAAGCGGGAGATACCGAAGCAGGGATGGATCGCCTACTGCATGGATACCGAGGGTAACGCCTTCGGCGTGATGCAGTCAATGCCCGGCGCAAAGATGTAAACAGGCGCCTAGAAAAAACAATTCATCAGCCTCAAAAATTGACATCCTGGAAGTGCCCAATTGTTCCCAGCAAAACTCGAGTACTATCGTCCAGAGAAACTGAGTGGTGCCTTAGAGCTTCTCGACGAGAACCCAGGACTGATCGTACTCGCAGGGGGGCAAAGCCTCATCCCCGCGCTTAAACACAGGAGGACGACCCCAAGGGGCCTCGTAGATATTGGCCACATAAGGGAACTTCAACGAATAGAGAGGGTTGGCAACAAGATCAGGGTAGGGTCATTGATCACCTACGCGACCCTCTTGAACAATGAAACAATAGCGTCGAAGCAGCCAGTTCTCAGGGAGGCAGCGTCCCAGATAGCTGACCCACAGGTAAGAAACGTGGGAACCCTAGGTGGAAGCCTCTGCTGGTCAGATCCCCTATATGACATGCCTGCGGTGATGCATGTACTCAACTCCTCAATGATTATAGCCGGTAAGGATGGAGAGCGTCGAGTAGACGCCGGATCCTTCTTTAAACATCCATTCAGAACCACGCTGAGACCCGACGAGATTCTCAAAGAAGTTGAAGTGCCGGTGAAGAGTAGTAGCGAGGGATACGCCTACCACAAATTCAGGAAAGGATCAGGCGGGTACTCAATCACCGGAGCCGCGTCATACATCTCAATCGGGGATGATGGAGCGGTCTCAAATTGTCGCATAGCGGTCACCGCCCCACCATCTAACGCATACAGATCCGCGAAGGCTGAGCAGTGGCTGATTGGGAAGAAAGTGTCAGCCCAGGCCCTTGAACAGGCTGCGGAGCTAGCAGCAGGCGAGCTAAAAAGCACGGATCCCTACAGGGCTTCCTGGAATTATACAAACTCCGTCCTCACCGGGCTCATCGTCCTCTCACTAAAAACGGCCCATCAAAATGCCTCGGAGGCTGAGGGATAATGCTGGTGAGAACCAGGTTCAAAGTCAATGGCGGAGATGTCGATCTGAACATCGAACCGAGAAGACTCCTAGTAGACGTTCTGAGGGAAGATCTCAACCTCACCGGCACACACGTTGGCTGTGACACAACGAACTGCGGCGCATGCACGGTCATCGTAGACGGAAAAGCCATCAAATCCTGCACGATGCTCGCCGTTCAAGCCGACGGGAGGGATATACTAACAATCGAAGGCATCTCCAGCAAAGGCGAGCTTCACCCTATACAGAGAGCATTCATCGAGAAGGGCGGTCTACAGTGTGGTTTCTGCACCCCCGGGATGATAATGACTGCCTATTGGCTACTCAGCCAACGCACTGACTGGAGTGAGGGGGAGCTTAGGAGGATGCTCTCGGGCAACCTCTGCAGGTGCACAGGCTATCGGGGTATCCTGGACGCTATCCTGTATGCCGAGGAGCTGATGAAGAAGAGGTGAATATGAAGCTGCCCATCGAGGATTTCGTCAGAGGCATCGGACAATACGTCGACGACATCAAGGTTCCCGGATTACTTTACATGGCAGTTGCCAGGAGCCCCTATGCGAGGGCTCGGGTCACCTCCGTCGAGGGTGGCTTGAACAGGAGCGATCTTAAGGCGGTCATCGGGGGCTTCGGCGAGGGTGGCCGCGGCGACGTTGACCCCATGTTACTACACCCCGTTTTCGCACAGGACTATGTGAACTATGAGGGTCAGCCAGTCGCAGCTGTGTTTGATAACGACCGTTATTCCGCGTATGACAGGCTCGCCGAGGTGGAGGTCGGCTACGAGGAGATGAAGCCGATACTCACCATCTCCGATGCCCTCTCAGGCGAACCCATTCACGTCGGCAGTAAATCCAATGTCATAAAGCAGCAGCTAATCGGGGGACAATTCGCCGACCCAGACTCCCCCGTCGTGATCGAGGACAGTTTCTCAGTCGGCAGAATCGCGAACAACCCGATGGAGCCGAGAGGCATATTAGCCAACTACGATGGCTCGAAGCTGACGGTACACATCTCGACTCAGTCAGTATTCAGTATAAAGAACGGATTATGTAGCGTCCTAGGCCTTGACCGCTCCAAGGTGAGGGTTCTACAGGCGGATACCGGCGGCGCCTTTGGGTTGAAGAGTGCACTCTACCCCGAGTACGTCATCGCCGCCTACGCCTCGATGAAGTACAAGAAGCCCGTAAAGTGGATTGAGAGTCGGAGCGAGAACCTCATGGTCAGCCAGCCGGGCAGAGGCGTGGTCGGAGAGATGAAGTTGTTTGCGGAGAAGAGCGGAAGGGTCACCGCGGTGAGAGGAGAGGTGACTACGGATGCCGGTGCCTATGGAGGCACCTCCGGCTCGTCTTCCCCATTCTTCATAGCGATGCAGCTCACCGGACCATACGGCATCGAGAGAGCCCAGGTGCTCGCGACCTCCGTCATGACTAACAAGCCACCGCAGGGAGCATACAGGGGGGCGGGTAGACCGGAGGCGGCCTTCTTCATGGAGCGAATGATGGATCTGCTCGCGGATGAGTTACAGAAGGAGGACAACGAGGTCAGACTCATAAACACCACAACAACTCCGTTCAAATCACCGCTCGGATTAGAGATAGAAGCCTCGCGGCCATTCTTCGAGAAGGCCCTCACGGAGCTAAAATACAGTGAGAGGTCGAAGACCGAGAAGATGGGACTAGGGTTCTTCGTACTCGTTTCTGCGGCTAGGCCGGGTGAGTCAGCCAGAATAAGGTCCAGCGGAGGCGCGGTTGAGGTCTGGTTCGGTGGCAGCCAACATGGACAAATGCACATTCTGTTCGTTAAGAGGATCCTGGGGGAGGAGCTCGACATCCCCGGAAACCTCGTTAAGTTGAATAGAGGGGACTCGGACGAGCTGAAGCAGGGCGTGGGGACTTGGGGGAGTAGGAGCGCAGTGGCCGCTGGGGCTGCCCTCACCGAGGCGGCTAGGATGCTAAGATCCAAGGTCGAGAGAAGTCTAGGCAGTTACTCCCTGGAAAATCTCCTGAGTGAAGAGTTCGACGCTGAGGTTTTCCGAAGCGAGGAAGAGCAGATTAACTCCTTCGGCGCCAACACAGCTGTTGTCCGGATCAACCAATTTGGCGTAGCCAGGGTCGTGGAGATAGGCGCGTGCTACGATATTGGCAGAAATCTCAGCCCAGATGTCGTGATGAACCAGATAATCGGCGGCTCCGTTCAGGGCATCGGACAGGCCCTCTACGAGAGCGTGGTCCATGACTCAGAGGGAAAGTTGGCAACTAGGGATCTCTACGATGCCGGATTACCGATAGCAGAAAACCTCCCAGATTTCAACGTGAAGATTGTTGAGCATCCATCAAAGCTTCCACACGGCGCCAAGGGGTTGGGAGAAGCTCCGACGATCGGGGTACCAATCGCGGTTGTAAGGGCGCTTGAGAAGACAACGATGCATAGAATCAGAAACACTCCGGTTTTACCCGAAGAACTTATGGATCACAAAAATAAACCAAATTTTACTAAACCGCGCGCGCAATCATAGGGCCGAGAAACTGCGTGTTGCCGCCCACTAGAAATTTTAATAAAGTTTGCTGAACCCTTCCATACTGAGGAGTATTATTTGTGCGCAAAGGTTTCCGAGAATGACCCTCGTATCGAAGCCGAGAAGATAACATACCAAGGCGAGACGGGCGAAGTAAAGGCATACATAGCCAAGCCGAGGGAACTGGGCAGGTACCCCGGAGTAGTAGTCATTCAGGAGGTCTTCGGCCTCAACAAGCACATCGAGGACATCACACGGCGCTTCGCCCTAGAGGGATTCCTGGCAGTGGCACCCGACGCCCTCTCCCCACACGGCGGAAGCCCCGAGAACCCCGATGAGGCCCGCGCCCTGATGCAGACGCTCAACCCCCAGCAGACGACGAAGAACTTCGTCGCCGCCGTTAAATACCTGAAAACCCACCCCCATTCAACCGGCAAAGTAGCCGTCACCGGCTTCTGCTGGGGAGGCGGCATGACCAACCAGGTCGCAGTCAACACTGAAATCGAAGCCGCTGCACCCTTCTATGGCATGCAGCCCAAACCTGAGGACGTCCCCAAGATCAAGGCGCCTATGCTCATACACTACGCACAGGACGACGAGAGAATAAACGCGGGGATACCTGCATTCGAAGCCGCCCTTAAGAAGGCCGGCGTCAACTACAAGATTTACACCTACGAGGGCACAAAGCACGGCTTCGTCAACGACACGCGGCCAATATACAACGAGGCAGCGGCCAACCTCGCCTGGAAACGCACGATTGACTTCTTCCACGAGAAACTAGCCTAAGCTTCCCGCACCAAGACCCCAAAGAGAAGCCACCTCGGACACGAAAGGGCCTACATGTGTGAAGAACACCTTGTAGCCCTCGCAGAGGTAATTCAGTCCAGGCTCCCCATCGGAGGTCAAGCAGAACCTGTTCTTCGGACACTCCCCGTTACACATCTCCCTCACCTCACACTCAACGCAGACCCTCAGCAGAGAACTCCGCTTCGCCTCCCCGAACTCCACTAGCCTCGGATCCGTGAGCAGCTCCGCCAGCGGGGTCCCCCCGATGTTGCCCAATAGGTGGTAGGAGTCGACGAAGTGGTCGCATGAGTAGAAGTCACCGTTGTGCTCGAGGACCGGGACGTCCCCGCAGGTCGACCTGAATATGCAGAGCGAGTGCGGCTGCCTGAAGGCGATCCTGAGAGCCTCCTCAAACATCTGCACCTTCACCACGCCTATGTCCTCCTCAATCCACTCGTCGAATATCATGCTGAGGAACCGCCCCCAGGCCTCGGCGGGCACGCTCAAGGCACTGACGCCGCTAGGGGATCCGGGCTCCGGCTCGACCAGTGGCAGGAAGCTGATGTACCGAGCCCCGATCTGCTTGAAGAAACGATATACAGCGAGTGGCGACCCGACGTTATCAGCGTTGACCACGCAGAGAATCTCTGTGTCAACCCCATGTTTCATAAGGAGCCCATAGCCGCGGATCACGTCATCGTATGTGGGGTCCCCCTTCTTGGTCAGTCGGTGCAGGTCATGGAACGTCCTAGGGCCGTCAAGGCTAATACCGACGTAGAATTCCTCCTTCTTTAGAAAACTGCACCACTCATCATCAAGCAGAGTACCGTTTGTCTGGATGCCGTTGACTATCCTCTTCCCAGCCGGGGTGTATCTCCTCTGCAACTCTACCACCCGTCTGTAGAAGTCGATGCCGAGCAGAGTTGGCTCGCCCCCGTGCCACGAGAAGTTGACTACCTCCCCCGGGGACGCCTCGATGTGCTGGGCTATGTAACTCTCCAGGACATCCTCCCGCATCCGAAACTTTTCGCCGCTCGGATAGAGGTGCTCCTTATCCAGGTAGTAGCAGTACCGGCAATCAAGGTTGCAGATTGAGCCGACGGGCTTGACGAATACCTGGAAGTCGTGGGAGATGGGAGGCATCCACTTGGATACGCAGAACAGGTTGGTTTAAAATATTCGAGAAAAAGGAGAATTACTTACCCCACACCGCAGTGGGACGTCACTCATGTACGCGCGTACAAGCTCATGCAGAACCAAGGCACTGTACTCTTTACCCCTCTGAGCCAATTAAGCCTCAATCACATCCATCCTCTGAATCGAGAGATCCTCGGGAACCTTGAAGCCAGTCCTCTTCTCCCGAAACTCACGCTCAGCAACGAACTCTCCCGGTGCGGCACCCTCTACACTCTTGTACGCCATCTGCGCGATCGGCCTTAAGTGTTAACTCCTGGTTCTTCCGAGTGATGCGGAGATTCATCGCGCGCGGTAAACACTAGCACATCCCTTCAAACTATTCAAAGCATGCGCTGTATGCATACACAATCACGTTTTCCAACTCATTACCTTAAAATAACAGCATCCAGAAACAACTTCGGTCAGCTTTGAAGTACCGCAGCTTCGGCAAACTAGATTGGAAACCATCCGCTCTAGGATTCGGAGCCATGAGATTTCCTATCCTCAACAGCGACAACTCACAGATCAACGAACAGGCCTCGATACAACTAATTCGACACGCCATAGACCACGGTGTAAACTACATCGACTCAGCATACGTCTACCACGGAGGCAACAGCGAAACACTCGTAGGTAAAGCACTCAGAGACGGCTACTGGGAAAAGGTAAAAGTAGCAACCAAATTGCCTGTCTGGGAAGTCCAAACAAGACAAGACATGGACAGATACTTCAAAGAACAACTCAAGCGACTACAAACCAACAAGATAGACTTCTACTTACTGCACTCCCTAAGCAAGAGTAGCTGGCCAAGAATAAGGGACCTCGGAGTATTTGACTGGGCTGAAAAGAAGATTGCCGAAGGAGAGATCGAGTACCTCGGATTCAGCTTCCACGACGAGTACCCCCTATTCGAGGAGATAGTAGACTCCTACCCTTGGACATTCTGCCAGATACAATACAACTACTTGGACGAAGACTACCAAGCAGGAGTTAGGGGACTCAAATACGCGGCCTCAAAGGGCCTCGGAGTAATAGTAATGGAGCCCATCGCCGGCGGACGCCTAGCCGTTCACCCACCCGAGGCGATAGAAAAGCTCTGGGCAACATCCGCGAGGAAGAGAAGCCCCGCCGATTGGGCACTCACCTGGGTTTGGAACCAGCCAGAGGTAAGCCTACTCCTAAGCGGCATGAACACAATACAGCAAATCGACGAGAATATAACAACCGCCGACAAGTCAGGTCCAAACACCCTCACGCACAAGGAACTCGAACTCATCAAGAATGTAGCAAAGAAGTACAAGGAGATTAACCCCATCGGCTGCTCAGGCTGTAGATACTGTACTCCTTGCCCGAGTAACGTCGCAATACCTGAGATATTCTCCTACTACAACCAGTACTTCACTAAGAACGGTGACGATTCGGTGAAGAAGGCCTTCCGCGAAGCAGTGAAGCCAGAGCAGTGGTCGGAGAACTGCACAAAATGCGGCAGATGCGAAGAGCTATGTCCACAACATCTCAAGATACAGGAACTCATCGCACAGGCTGGCATCCTACTTCAATACGAACGCTAAAACGATTATCAGATCACGCGCGCGCGCCTAGCTGTTCTTGCGATTGTGTCCTTTGGCCCTGATTTATACCATTACCTACCAAGTCAAACTGTACCGCCTGGGCTATTCAGGGGGATCATGACATTCGCTGGGTTAGGTACCCTCCTTTTCTCAGTGATCTTGCTTGCCACCGCTTATGGGCTTTGGATGGGTATGAAGTGGGCCTGGTATCTGGAATTCATAGGCACAGTTTTAAGTCTGTTAGCTGGGCTGGGAAGTCTGCCGACGGGGATAGTGGGCATAGTTATTGATGGAATTATTCTATGGCATCTATGGCAACCATAT
>Ga0182021_10003872_pt1 | contig 17556 bp, 16 predicted proteins | sample 612E3MmetaG_FD_120493 | JGI IMG/M metagenome (GOLD analysis project Ga0182021, IMG submission 120493) | Permafrost microbial communities from Stordalen Mire, Sweden - 612E3M metaG (Illumina Assembly) | ecosystem: Environmental > Terrestrial > Soil > Wetlands > Permafrost | place: Sweden... | reverse complement strand
TGCCAACAAACAGGTCAAGTGAACTGAATTCTCCTCATGCTGGACCGGGGTTTTCCCCCTGATGGGGCCAGACTCGATAAGAGAATCCTGAAAATGAAGTCACAACGCACGACTTATCCCCGGGCATTGCAAGGGGGAGCGTCTTGACGGCGTGGGGCGACTCGAATATGCGAAAAGCACGCGAGAAATGGTCAAGGTTAATCCACGCCATTGCCACAACGACAGATCGGAGTTTGGAAACTTTTGAAGAGGTAACCAGATGACCGATCTCACGTTCGGTGAGGCCAATGTGTCGGCGTTGGCGGCTGAGAGAAACCGACAGCGCGACAATTCATCGGAATGACAAATGCGAGAAGAAATAGGATCGGGACCAATGCGTTATGCCGACATCGCGTATGACGATGCTGGGCTTCAACAATTCAGACGACAATCATCTTGCCTGATGCAGTTTATCTGCGGGTTTACTCGTGAGATGTCAGAGCGCCACAACGTCTCTATCTCTCAATTGTGGCCGGACTTTGACGATGCAGGACCGCTGGGTGCAGTTGCGGAGGAATTGGTGTTTCGGTGGATAAGTTGGAACATCGCCCATCGTGAGATTACCAATGTCGTTGTGGGGTATGTGCTTCGGTGCAAAAGGGAGCAGGCCAAGGTGTCGGGCCAGGACCTGGCAATGTCATTCATCGAATGGATGAAGTGGAGAGAGGACACCATGCGGGATACGCTGCAGAGATGATGGCATTACATGAAGCGTCATAATCACGTGCTACAGACACCTTCGAGATCAAAGATTGGAAGGATCCACCGGGGGGGGGGGGGCAAAAAGCCCGGAAAAGAGGGCAGGAGAAGGATTTTGGGGTCTCTGACCAGCAGGCAGGAAGTGACTGAGAAGGTTACCGGTCGGGACCGAACAACCTAAGCTACGAGAGATCAGAAGTGCGGGCCATGAACCAAGAGTCGCAGCATGTGAGGAATGTTTGTCAGTGGAGCCATCCGGTATTGGGTTTGGATTCGGCGTAAGGCCGACGCCCGAAGGTTGATTGAAACGGTCAGGTTCGGGCGATTGAGTTTTTGAAAGAAGAAGACATGATAGGTTTGATCATCCCGTGGCTCCCAGTCTTCGCCTGGGAAGTCGTTGATGAGTGGCATCTTCTGACAGAGTTCAGGCGGGACTACCTGAAGACCGTGAGGCGAGGGAATAGGCCGGACCTCTTGGCGCTCGCGAAGCTGCTCCAAAGGTGGCTCAACCGAGGCGACTTTCAGAAGGAAGTGCTCTGCCGGATCCTCAAGATAGACCAAAACGACCTCGCTGCATTCATTGGCAGGGCAGTGGAAGGGAATCCTGAAGGCGACATCAAGCCGTATCTCCTCTACCTCAAGGCCCACTTGCTCGTATACCGACTGGAACCTTTGAATTGCACCGACCCACTCAGCCAGCAAACGGAGTGGTCGGTCGCGCTACAAGAGGCCCGAGACTTGCTCGCCTTCATTAGAACCTATCAAGGTGAGCAGATCATGAACGCGCTAGGCGATCTCATCTCGGATATTAATGACCACTCGTTGTTCTGCGGAGAAGGAATACCGGTCTTTGTTGAGAAGATGCGGGCGCTTGAAACGGTCGTTAGGGAACTTCTCTCCTCAGTGGATATAGGGACAAATGATGGATGATCACACACGACGCGTTGGCGTCCTTGTTCGTATCGGGAGGGTTTGATCAGCCGAGGAAACTCCTTGGGAGGGACGTGCCTGAGATCTGTTGTGATGCTCAAAGCATGGCCAGCTTGGATAGGAAGATAGCGAATTCAGCATGTGTGTGAAATGTGGGGGTGAGTCTGAGGGATGTTGGAGCCGACGCCATTCGGGTGGTGATCTACTCGCTTGAGTTCTGGCGTGTCATTGCGAGTGAGGGCCGGGTTTACCGATGAGAACATGGCGCTTGACAGCAGAGAGCGGTTTGGATACATTCAACACAAACAGATGGAGGTGATCATTGAAAGGTATCTCGTAATCTCAGCTCACAGGGAGGAAGAGTGCAAGAACGCGCTGGGACAGGTCCCTGCCATGGATTATATCACCCATTTCGAATGGGGGTGCATGGATGGTGAGCAGACGGGGTGGGCCATACCGGAAGGGGAGAGCGCGAAGGAAGCTATGATGGCTGTCCCATGCGCTGAACGTCACAGCGCAAGCATCGTCAAATTCACCAGATTCCCCCCCGCCGATATCGAGAAGATGCACGTGAAGTGAAAGATCAGCGGAATGATCCATCATGACACTATAATCGTCGGGGCGGGCTCGGCGGGAGGGACGCTCGCGGCCCGGCTCAGCCAAGATCCTTCCCGGAGCATCCTTCTCATCGAGGCGGGACCGGATTACCCCGACCCGACTCTTGTTCCACCGGATATCCTCAACGGCAATGCCCTGACCTACACGCATGAGTGGGGATACCAGAGTGAGAGTTTCGGGGAAGGACGAATCGTTCCGCTTCGCCGTGCAAAGATCATCGGAGGGTGTTCCGCAACCAACGCGTGTATAGCGCTCCGCGGATCCCCTTCCGATTACGACTCCTGGGGGAGCGCCGGCAATGACGGCTGGTCGTTCAGAGATGTCCTTCCTTTCTTCCTGAAGCTCGAAAACGATATTGATTTCGCCGATGAATGGCACAACCAGCGGGGCCCCATCCCGATCCGGCGATTCACGCCGGAGGAACTAACCCCGGTGCAGTCGGCATTTATCGCGGCCTGCCTGCAGACCGGCTTTCCCTTCACAGATGACCACAACCATCCGGGAGCATCCGGCGCCGGTCATTTCCCAATGAACCTGGTCAGCGGGGTCCGCCAGAGCGTTGCCCTGACATATCTCCGGCAGGCCCGGAGCCGGCGGAATCTCAGAGTGCTTCCCGGCACCACCGTCGAGCGAGTCCTTTTCGAGGGGGACACTGCCGTCGGCGTGGAACTGAGGGATGGTTCGGGCAACAGGGAGCGTCTTTTTGCAGGAAATGTCGTACTGAGCGCCGGCAGTTATGCGAGCCCCGTTATCCTGATGCGCTCAGGTATAGGTGATCAACAGATTCTCGAGCCGATCGGAATCAAAACGATCCATCATCTCCCCGGCGTCGGGAAGAACCTGCAGGACCATCCGCTCATTGGATTTCACTTCGGCGCCCGGGACACGGGTTCGGGGATGGGCATTCCCCACTATCAGACACTCCTCACACTACGATCAGAGGGGGAGCAACCAACTCCCGATCTGATGATTTTTCCCATTTCAGCCGTTCCGGCAGAGAAACAGAAGAGTCCCACCGGTTCATTGGCAACGATCATCGTCGGATTGATGAAACCCCGTTCACGTGGTTGGATCCGGATACGCAGTGCAGCGGTGGAGGCACCTCCTATCATACAGCCAGGATACTTCACAGAGCCGGGCGATATTCCGCGCATCGTGGAGGGGGTTCAACACATGCTGCAGATCGTTCGGGCTCCGGAGGCACGAGAATTACTGATTCAACCAATCGGCTTCTCATTCTCCCAATTCGAGCTAACCGAGTCAATCGCGAAGTATGTCCTGAGCAATGCAGGGACTTATCATCACCCTACCGGGACATGCAAGATGGGCCCGGCCGGCGACGCCGGGGCTGTTGTGGGCTCCAGATGCAATGTCCACGGTGTAAAGAACCTGTCCGTGGTCGATGCATCAGTCATGCCCGAGGTTCCATCGGCAAACACCAATATCCCCACGATCATGCTCGCTGAACGCTGTGCCGGATGGCTGTGATTTGCCAGTCGAAGGGGGGGTGTAGGGATCTGCAGCCGTCGCGCCGGAGGCACCAATTAAAATGGTGGTCTTCGATCATTTGCGATACCTTGGGACTCATGCCACGGTTTGAGAGCCCCTACGTGAACAACTTTCCATCGGTCAACCCGCATGGTGCGCGGTTGTTCGCAGCGGCATTGCTTTCATCGATCCTGTCACCACAAGCACCGGCTTCAGGAGCTGTTTCGGCCAGAAGGCCACCAGCCAATCGACGAGTCGCCAGTTGCAGATCCCAAATGCAGCAAGTTTGGAGAGGAAATGCAGGAGTTCAACGAATACCTGGAACGGGCAGGCCAGCGCGAAACCGGGAACTCCGCGTCGTTATTGAAGGACATTGCCCAGGCTGTGAAAGTTCTGGGCTTACCCTTTTCCGCAAGACAGATCGAATGATAGGATTGTTATTGAAGATAGAGCTGGCTTGGCTGATTCCGCACCATCGCATAATGGGATACATACATGTAAGGGGTTGAAGGTGCGCAACATCCGTCTCAAGAACACTGTCTTGGGCCTGTCTTGCTTCCTGATTCCCGGCCTACTCCTGGTAGTTTCCACAGTTTCCGCTCAGCCGTCACCAGGAACCAGCGATATGTTTCCGCTTGCAGTCGGGAATACTTGGGAGTATAGCTACTATTTCGAATCCGCCCACGCCATAGAGCAGTCCTCGCACCTGCTGGACTCCGGTAACGTGGACCTTACCATTAAGGGATCCTCAGTATTTGCGGATTCGATTGTGTGGCACTTTGTCGAGACAGCTGTCTATCGTAGGAGATTTTCGCGGGGTCCTGCGGGTCTCGTGCTCGACACCACAGTTACGACTGAAGTTAACTTCGACATGCGTGAAGACCTCTCAGGCGATCATGCGCTTCACAGCTTCAGTGATTCAAAACTCATCCTCTTCATATTCCCAAGTGACGTTTATCAACCTTATGACACAATGGTTGTGAACCGTTATGCTGCTCCGGACAGCTTGGGTTTGAAGTACTATTCGCGTCCAAGCACGTTCATCCCGAATCTAGTATACTCCCGCAATCTCGTTTTCCGCGAAGGTGTGGGACTTGAGAGGATGGATTTCGCAAGAGGCTTCTTCGAATATGGTAGTGACACCTCATCAGCCCAATTGATAACGCAAACCCTGGTCAACGTGCAGCCGGTTCGTGAGGAACCGTTGCCACGCGTGTTTGCGCTATCCCAAAACTACCCGAATCCTTTCAACCCAACAACAACGATCCGCTACGGTCTTCCCCATCGAAGCCACGTAACACTTGCAGTGTTCAACATTCTTGGCCAAAAAGTAGCAGACCTCGTAAACGGCGATAACGAAACCGGCTTTCACGAGGTTCAGTTCAAACCCTCCAACTTCGCATCCGGTGTGTACTTTTACAGAATCCAAGCTGGCACTTACACGGAAACGAAGTTGCTCCTGTTGATCAGGTAGACACATCGGTGACCGCCCGCACACCAACTTGACAACGCGCTATTGGAATGTTACTTTAGTGAAGGGTATCGTTCTGTAGCGCCACTTGATATTTGCCTCCTCATCCGATTGTTGTGATGGTGAGGCTTTTTTCTTGCCGGTTATTCCAGTGAAGGATCTGCAATGAATAGGCTCGTGGTAGCTACAACGATCCTGATCTTGTTGTTCCTTCTGACACCCGTTTCAGCGATGGCCCAATCATTTCACTGGGAGGTGGCGGCCCGTCACGGCAATCCGGCGTATGGGCTCCAAGCAGTCTGCTTCATCGACTCTCTGCACGGCTGGACAGCCGGAGGTAGCGACTCCATTTATCATACAACCACTGGAGGAGATAGTTGGGGCTATTCCCCTGGAACACCGATGGTCATCCATGGCATCAGCATGCGGGACAGTCTCGTTGGCTGGTGTGCAGGTGATAATCGGGCGGTGGGTCGTATCCTTGAAACGACTGATGGCGGTAAGAGTTGGCAGCTAAAGTATGAGTCGCTCTATCAAGGCAACAACGCTGAATTCCTCACCGGTGTGGCGGTCGTTGGCTCAAACAGTATCGTGGCCTCAGGCTATGCCCGGACTTCCGCTTCGAGTGCCGACACTGCAATTGTTGCGATTGTTGTTCGATCTAGCGATCAGGGCAATACCTGGAAGCGGACGCTCCTGGATAGGATCTCGAAAGCAACACACGTCCAGTTTGTGGATAGCCTCCACGGCTTTTGTGATGCGACCGACTCCATTTTGTACCGAACGTCAGACGGCGGCACTAACTGGGAGAAGCTAATATACCCCATCAGTTACGTCAATACCTACTTTCTCTCGCACCAGTTGGGCTGGGGCGCCGAGGTCGGCCGTTTCTATAGAACAACCGATGGGGGCGATAGCTGGAATCTCACGTATCAACAGCCGTTTCCACAGGAGCAGAGCCTTAATGTTCAACGGGTCTGCTTTACTGATTCTCTCTATGGATGGTCCTTTGGGTATATCTTCTACCAGGGTATACTCAGCGAAGGCATCTTTCACACCACCAATAGCGGGTTCAATTGGCAAAAGGAATCGGAGGGACTGACTGATGATGGGGGTACTCTCTTGGATGCCGTGATGGTGGACCGAGCCCACGGATGGGCAGTGTCGTTCGACGGGCGCATCCTATCTTACAGTAGAGTGTCTGATGCCGTACCAGAGCCTGAGCGTGAAAGCCAAAAACCGCAGATATTCGTTATGGATCAAAACTACCCCAACCCCTTCAACACACTCTGCCGCATCGTGCTCATGTCACGTTGACTGTGTTCAACACACTGGGGCAACAGGTGACTGAACTCGTGAACACTGAAATCGAACCAGGCACTCACGATGTAGAGTTCGATGGAAGCAGATTAGCCTCAGGTGTGTATTTCTATCGTTTGCAGGCCGAGAGCTACACATCCACAAAGACATTGCTGCTTCTTCGCTGACGGACCACAATATGCAGAACTCAATTAAGTCGACCAAGCTGTCAGAAGTCAAACAAGTTTGCGAACGTAAATGAAAACCCTCGTCATCTTGTTTTCAGCTTTCGCCTTCGCTCCGCTATTTGCTCAGGAGCCATTCTATCTCGCACCAGGGACGCTTGCACCATTCGGCCTAGACAGCATGGAAATCACTGCCCTTACCACCGAACCCGGGAACTTCCAACATTCGATCTCTGACATTCCGCTTTTTGCAGGAACTCGTAATGGCGGAGTATTTGCGATCCTGCCTTTTTCATCGAAATCGAAATGGCAATCAATTGGGTTTTCGGGCAAGACGATTTCTTGCCTGAATGTTCGTCGTTTCAGTGCAGGCCCACTTACTGCGCTGACACTTCAAGCGTCGGTTGCATTCTCATCTGATTCAACTCGTGAGTTCGTCGCAAACGGGTTCTTTCCGCAGCCACCGTTTCCTGTAGACACCAGCTGGGGTAGTGCCGACAACGACACGGCCAAACAGACACTCCGCGCAGTGTATTCTATGGCCGGTGCGAATGAAAACAGTCCTGTTGTTGGTCCGAATAAGACCGCCCAATGGTTTGGGGGCGGCGTAATTGCCGGGGGGAACCATGGCGTTATGCAACTTCAATTGAATTCATCTGAAAGCTACCCGAATGTCTTCTTGGACAGCGTGGTCGTGAATGCTCTTGTACAGGATTGGAACAACTCCGGAGTTACACTCGCGGGAGGCTCGCTAAATGGAATACCAGTGATATACCGCTCAACAGATGGTGGCAAGATGTGGACCGCTGCCTCTATTCCACCATCTGGGAGTGGTCAGGTGAATTCGCTCGCCTTGGTCCCTTCGAGCAAGGGCGACACAGTCTATGCAGGTACAAGTTTGGGCCTGTGGCGGAGTACTGATGATGGGCGCTCATGGAATGGTACGCGATGGAACAAGTCTGTGGAAGTAGTGGCTGTTGATCAGTATCACGCCAACGCCGTTGCTTTTTATTCAAACGCCAATCCTTGGGAAAGTATTGATTGGAGCACTGACGGCGGCACACACTGGAAACAAATCGAGTTCGATCGTCCTATGCTTGCGACTGTAACCTGCATGATCCTGATACACTCGGCTACGACCGACTCGCTTCCGTACGTATTTCTGGGCACTGAAGGAAAAGGGGTCTGGGTCTACCGGCCCGAGAATGTTGAGAAGATTTACTCCAAACTGGTCTACTTTCCCCTGGCGAAGGGGAATCTATGGAGCTACGAGTTTGAGAGTGGACACTATGGTCAATTCGATTTGACTAGTGATACTCTTCTCTCCGACGGACTTGAATACGCACATATTCCGTGGGGTCTCTATGAGGGAATTTATCTTCGCCAACAGGGCGATTCAGTGTTGGCTCACTATGTTAATACTCCCGGGTCTTATGTCCGATATGACTTCACCAAGGAACCTGGGGACACTGTTACGAATGGTCTTTGGTCTATCTTCATCGTACAGAACCAGGGCGAAAGGACCATATTTGGACGACACCTTCGTTGGTGGACTTTTGCCACCCAATCGCACTTCGATGAGGGTTTTTCAGAAGAGATTGTTGACAGTCTGGGCTTAGTCTCATACGATCAATACAATTGGTCTGGATCCTGGCACAGCTGGCGCCTCCGAGGTGCCCTGATCGATGGAGTCCAGTACGGCGATATTACCTCGATAGGTAACCCTGCTCTTGCGGAAGATCGACCCTACAATTTCAGTTTGGCTCAAAACTACCCCAACCCCTTCAACCCCTCCACTACGATCCAATACGCTCTACCTCATCGATCACATGTCACGCTGACGGTCTTCAACACCCTTGGCCAACAAGTGGCTCAGCTCGTGACATCCGACATCGACGCCGGCTACCACGAAATCCAATTCAACGCCACCAATCTTGCCAGTGGCGTGTACTTCTATCGCTTGCAAGCTGGCAGCTATGTGGAGACGAAAAAGCTTTTGCTCGTGCGCTGACAATCTGGATGCCTATAGTACGATAGTGATGCTGGGCGACTGGGCCTACGCCAAGGTGCCGGTCCGTGGGCGGACTCACCTTGGCATCGAAAGGGCCGATTTCAGGACCAGTAAGTAAACTCGAAGGATCTGGTCATGAACACAACTCCGAGATTCGTTTGGGTCATCATGATTGCCGGAACAGCAGCGCTCTCACTGGCTGCGCTGCCAGCCTCCGCCCAGGAAGTTACTGATGAGCCGCTTCCTGGCAATGCCTTCCACGTGGTAAAGGCCGACCTGATCAGCGGCCTCTACGGCAACATCCACATTCTTACGCTCTCAGACACCACGACCCCTGGTCGCTTCGGCTCGGAATCGGGTTTCCAGTCACTTCTGTATTTCCAGCGAGGGCCGTCGGGCTTCACCACGCCTCGGGCGATTCCAGATTCCGCCCTCCATTAGACGAATCTCTCCCTTGAGACTACGGAAGAGGCCCTTTCCTACTCCAGAGCCGTCGACCACACAGACCGGTTCCTTTTCACCTGGAGCAAACAGCGCCATAGGATGACGGATGTTTCTTCTTACAGAGATCCGCCGACCTTCGTCCGGTGTATCCGAAGCGTAGAGGACGGTTCCCAATGGCAGGAACTGCCTGTAGGTGTCCGAGGGCTTAACCCCAAGCTAGCTATCGATGCCGGTGACTCCCTGCATCTCATCTGGGAATCGGCCACTTCAATGCGGTCTGACTCAAACTATGACTCTTACAGCAGCCAGATCATACATGCGGTCTGTCCGCCAGGCGGGGCCTTCGGCACCCCGCAGGTGATCACCCAGGGCTTCGCACCCACACTGGTGCCTGGCAGGGGAGACACAATGCACTTGGTCTGGTTTCAGGCGGATTCAAGCAAGGCGCCGAGCTTTAAGCTCCGCTACGCCCGGCTCATCAAGGGTATGTTGACAGTTGCGCAAGTCGTGTCCGATTCGGTCAGCGGGGTCCATGAGGTTTCACTCTTGATCGATGAGGCGGGAACAGCCCACATCGGTTGGCATAGGGACCGGTGGGTTTCCTCCTCAGGAGCGATCTTCCTGACCCGCGTCAACGCCGAGGGCGTCGAGACTGATTCCATCGCTCAGAACGGCCTGCATGACTTCCCCTCCTTTGCCTGCTCTCCAAGCGGCTTCGACTATGTTCTGTGGCCTCACTGGGAGAATTACGGCTCCTGGGCGCTGTATTATTCATCAAACCTGGATGCGCCTCTTTTCACAAACGTACGCACATTCCGCTCGATGAAATACGTGGGGAACATTCTTCTCTTCTGGGACCGAAAGCTGATCCCCCGGTGTGTCTTCAGTGCCTATCCAGCCGATACCGCGGGCGTGAAATATCTGAGCGATCTCCAGAGCGGACCTGACAGCCTCCGGACTCTCGTCAAGTACCGAAGCGATCTGTCTCCTTCCCGGGACTTTGCGATCATCGATAAGAATGATCGGTGCTGGGTCAGTTACCGGAAGATTACCCTCCAGCCATTGGTTGCTCCGCTTGAGGAAACGAGGCTGCTCGGCTTTCTGGATCCATCAATGGGAGTCCCAGAACTTCTGGTTGTCTCCAGTCAGTTCCGACTGGACCAGAACTACCCCAATCCCTTCAATCCTACGACGACGATTCAGTACGCCCTGCCACACAGATCACATGTAACGCTTTCAGTCTACAACACCCTCGGCCAACAAGTCGCCCAATTGGTGAGTGGCGACATCGACGCCGGCTACCACGAGGTCACGTTCGACGGCTCGCGGCTTGCCAGTGGAGTGTACTTCTATAGAATGCAGGCGGTGGAATTTACGGCGACGAAGCGGCTTTTGTTGTTGAAGTAAATGTGGCCAAAGCTAGACGCCACCAGCAACGCAACCACAGGCAGTTTCCGAAGGCGAAAGAGATTCCGGCTTTGTGTTTTTCCGCGCGGCAGTTGTTCAGATAAATCTGAAACCGATGGTCAACACAGTGTAGACCAAATCGCGAGCCGGTCTACAAAAAAGCGGGGTAACACCACAGAGATGATTCCTAAATCACTTTGTGAAACTTCATTCGAACGCGCACCAGGCTCTTGCCAGATTTCAGGGCTTTCTTCTTTTCGCAGTCGCATGAATTTGTAGCTATTATCAGATAATGATAGGGACTTATTGATCATTATTTCTGCCCGTCTCGTTGACTTTAGTTGAACGCTGGAGTATGTTAGTTACAGCTATCCGTGGGTCGACTCCCGACCCAAGAGCGCACCTCCGATCCTTGCCTCCGCTGATGCACTCCTGCTTTCCTCCGTTCTCGCAGCTCATGCGTTCTTGATAAACATCCACTTCATACATGGTGCCTGCTGGGACTTTGCTCGCGATCGGCGACTGAATTCCCGGTTGCCCAACATTTGAGTTATCATATAGCTAAGTCCCAAAACGTCACGTTGTTGAAAAACACAATATGCCGGAAGATCAACCGAGTGTCATATTACACACATTCTATGGTATTACCGCATAGATCCATCTCTCTTGACATCGGCTCCAACGTCGAGAATATTTGATCGTGCGCGGTTCCGCGCCAGACCACACGGCGAATAATCTCCCCATTTCCCTCTCTTGCTCATCAATAATCACCAGCTGAATCCTCGTTGTCTCCACACAGCAGCCTACGAGGAATGCGCAATAAAGCGCGTACTAAGACAGGCCAAGTCCTCTCTGATATGATGAGTACAATCGATTTTCAAGAGATTGTTGGCTTTGGCTGCTTTTTCATTGGTTCCAGAAGCTCGGAGGCCCCGAATCACAAAACAAAGGAATTACTAGATAAGATTCAACCGAAGGATGTTTTTCTTGTTTATCCTAGAAGATGATTCCGCGACTGCTGCGAAATGTGACTATATATTAGTGGTATAGTCAGAGCCACCTCCTCGACTCCGACCTTTTCTCCTGCTCCTTTCACCCACTCAACTCTTCATTAATCTGTCTGTAGGTGTCGTTCTCGAAAGGGGACGAGCTAGGTGCTTAATCGTCTACCGGCAAACAGATTAGCTGCAGTTTCACCGAGGCACAGCATGGTCTATTCACCTACTTTGTGCTACGTGGGCTCGCTGGTGAAGCTGACTTGGACGACAATGGTGAAATAACAGCCGCTGAACTCCACAAGTATGTCACCGACCATGTTCGACAAACGGCAATAGCTCTCGACAGGGAACAAACACTCCAGATGCTTGGCGAAAATGTGTCGGGAATCCTCGCCAAGTACTAGTCAACTCGCACTGGTTATGTACTTGCTCAAATGTCGAAGGACTGGCCATGTGTGGGCGAGTTCTGGTACCAAGCACTTTCCGACATGCGAATTGCTCTCAGCATTTCCGATGCGGCTCTGGGGATGGATCCTGTTGATGGGTGTGAATGATACAGCAAGCGGAGGGGACAACAATCGGATTCGTTATCGGATGGGATTTGCGCATGTTGGACAAAATGGGAATCGAAGGCATGCAACGGTGTAGTTTGACGAATTAGTCAGAATCAAGAAAAACACCAACCATTGGTCGACTTTCATTTCCCGGAGAATCCGCAATGGGCGAATATGATCGTACAAGGGAGCAAAAGGCGCATGAAAAGTACCTCGGGCGCAAAACCCGACCTGCTATGGGGGCAGTTGTTTTGTTGGGCGTCCTATTTGGTGGCGGTTGGCTCATTCAGGTCGGGCTTCTGCAGCTAGACATATTCTTGCGCAGGTACTCTCCTGATGTCACGATAGCAGGCAACTTTCCGGGTGGGGTGCCACCCGCCGTCCTGCTTGTTGCGCTGTTATTGGTTGCCACCGAACGAGGGATTGATTTGACGGTTCAAGGGCGCCTCTCCTTGCAGATTGGGAAGGTGCTCTTTTGGGGTTTCCCTTCGGTGGTGTTGAGTATCGAGAAGCTGCACCTATGGTATGTGTACGAAGCTCTTCTTGAGAGAGAGAGCGAACTCGAGCCAAAGAGCAATGCGGTCGAAGCTCTGGAGAAGGAGCTGATCGAGCACTACAAGGATCATGGCCCCATCGAAGACCTTCGGCAAAAGAGACCTTTCTCTGCATGGATGATTTCCGAAATCGTCCCCCACTATGAGAACAACGTCGAGGCGTTTGCCTACTTTGGAGCCGGTTTGCTGATTGTGGTAGTCGGACTTCGCGGAATCGGATACCTGAAGGCCGACCAAGCTTGGGCCATTCTCATTAGCCTCTTTCTTGAGTTTACAATAATCACGTTTTTGGGGATGCTCCGTTTCTTCAAGCCTGAGCGGTCTGAGCTAGGCGTTGTTTTTGGGAAGGACGGGAATCCAATGGAAGCCATTCAAAGCCAGGTGACGGAGTTGAAGTCATCGATAGTCGAAATGCGCCAGCATCTTGACGGAGTTGAATCAAGAGTCAAGAAGCTTGACTCCAGCGTAAGGTCTTCTTAGGCAGGGTGGGCGGATAAGCTCGAAAGGCATCCTAACAGTTGAGAAGGAACGGACCATGAAAATTGGTATCTATTTCCTATTCTATGTGGCCATGATCCTCGAGCTCCTCATCTTCATTGTAGACCGAGATGAAGCCAATGCCAGGCTCAAGACCACCTACGACGAAATCACGCGCGGAGTGGAACGCAGCTATACAAGTCGGCTTGTAGTGTCTGTTCAAGATACTCTTGAGGCTGCGCGCAGCTCGAGCGTCAAAAGAGAAACTACCACAGGTGTCGTTTCTGTCGCGGGATTGTGGTCTGCGAATGAATGGGAGGACCTGAGGTTCCACATAATTGCGCGGGACTCGAGCAAATGGAGATCGGAGACATACACAAAGGTGAGTAAGAACATCATTGGAGGGATGGCCATAGTTTCTGATACGACTGGCCACATAGCAGTGTTTACGGACCTGAACACAGGGTCAGGACTTCTCTACATGGAGTTGATGAGAGACAAGGATAGTGTAGGGGTGTTTTGTGAGACCTGCAGAGACATTCCGAAGTATTTCCCCCCCGAGTCAATCGATCATATCACAGCGAACCTCGAAAGCAGACTCGTCGGGAATGTCCAGAAATGGATTGTCAGAAGTGACACAGCTTGGTTCGTGACCAAAATTGGCGGATCGGTTCACATTCCGTGGACTAATCTAAAGGGGGGCTAAAGCAATGAGCGCACATCGTATTCGACTCATGGCTGGTCTGGTGCTCATGTGTGTAGCTCGGGCGACGGCCCTCCAACAATTGCAGGGAGCAATCATTCAAGCGGTCGTTGGCGACTCCATTGACATTCCCACGAACAGTTATGCGGTATTCGCAAACGTTATCAATCCTCAGGTCGTAGTTCGCGTCGAAAGTGAGCAAACCAGTGCATCAGTCCTGGTTCGGCCCAAGGTAATATCATCGGCCCGACCGGGAGTGAAGAATGAGAGTGTCATATCGATGTACAAAGTTACACACGCCTTCGACGACACAGGAAGATATCGAGTCAGGATGGAATTTGCCGCACTTGATGAACAGGACAGGAAGATAAATCATCTCAACAAATGGGAGGTCAAGGTCTCGTATCCGACTTTGATCTCTCCACTAGAGGTTGACAGCGTCTACTACTACGGTGAATCTGCATATATCAACTTTGCCACACGTGAATATCAAGGCACCTCACTATACTCCTATGAGGTTTGCTCTGCAACTGGGGATACTACAAAGGGCGAAGGCCCTTTCATCTCTCTTGACAGCCTGACTACTGAGAAGAATGCAAAGGAAGAAAAGACCTTTCTGATTCAAGGGTTCTATCATGGTAGACGATTTCGGTTCGTTAATCCTCGAACGAAGTCGGTGGAGCCCTCTGAATGGAGAATAAGAATCGGGAAGCCCCAATTGGTGATTGTCACACCATGGGATCTCCCGCAGGATTTCAAGGAAGGAGACCGCTTGTTTGATCTGCATCAACGACTAGATTGGGGACCGCTCCAGTTCAGGTGTGTTCTTCTAGCAAAACGAGGGAATTCATGGATTCACATTCAGCCTAAGCCACCAACTCGCGTGAGAATCAGCTCTGACCCACCCGGTTTCCTGCCTTCAAATGAGGCTGCGCGGTACAGTCTGAACCAGAGCGCAAAACCTTGGTACATAGTTGAGCTTAACCCATCGAAGGATTTCTTGGATTCAATTGAGCTTGGTGGCTTTCGTACCGTCAACCTGCAAATCCAAATCGAAAGCCAGTTTGGTGAAAAGGTAACTCGTAGGTACAGTGCCTGCGTCTATTGACCCCTCAGGAAGAAAGTGCGCTTCACAGTGGGATTTCAATTCGGGCATGCGCTGAGAGACGGACTAAGATAGATGAAACACCTTTGTTGCACAACAGAACGGAGTGCCAACGATGAAAGTACTACTAATTGCATTTCTTCTAGCTCTGGCGGGTTCTGTTGCAGACGGACAGAATCGTGACCAGTTATTCCAGCGTATTCAAAGAAAACTAGAACTTGATCGCGGCTATTCACCCCTGCGGTTTATCGAGGTCGATCATCGAGATGTGCAACGGGACACCTGCCTGGCCGACGCGCTAGACAAGGCAACGGGTATCAAAGGATGGGCCGAACTGGACGATTCCCGGCAGTTGCTAGTCTATTTCCTCCAGGAAGACGACTCTCGGGGATCCCAAGTGTATCCACTCGTGATCTTTGGGATCGCACCCATCAAAGTAAGCACCTTCGATTCTCTGTACTCAATGATCCATGTGCGCCATGCCTTTGACACTACGTTGCTCGCCACGTTTCCGCAGATGTACGCCTTCCATTCGTCGAAGGGAGGTGGATCTGAAACCCTCCGTGGCTATGTACTGAGGAACTATGAACGATGGCAGCGTGAGGACATTCATGCTCGAATACCAAAGCACGGATCAGGAAAAACATCATCGGACAATACTGATTTTGTTAATTACGCAGAGATCAACATGAGCCATTCGTATCGGCCTCCGGTTACGAAAGAGATTAGCCGACGGGGACATAGGGAACAAGTTGGACTGGCCCGCAGAGATTCAGAATCCGCCCCGAGTTCGCCGTCGACCCCTCTTCTCGCAGCAGCGGGAGGGAATGGCAGCCTTGGGGAGATTCGAATTCCCGGCGTACAGGGGGGCGGGGCGGTTGGTGGAAACAATTCAAATGAAAGGACACCGTTGGAGGAAGGTGGCCCATTTGGCATAGATCGTGGAACTGTGAGCACGAAAGGTCTTAGCGTCGACGAGGGTGCCCTTCCGTACTATGTGGATCTCTCTTTTACCCATTTGAGCTTTTCCCACTCCATCTTCACATCTCCGCAGGCGCTCGGCATTTCGGGTTTTGGATTCGAACTGGGATTCGGCGACAATGTCCTGAATCTCGTCTCGATCCAGTCTCCCTACCTGAGTGTTGGCGGCAGAGCTCTCATTGGACTCTCGGGTAGCCAAGTGAGAATGGAGGAACAGAATTTTGTGGAGTTGAGAGTCCTTGGTCGAGTTCCTGTGAACAGCGCGAAGATCATTGCGGACTTGAAGAGCCTGAATAATAGTTGGATCATGTCGCTGAAACCATCCCCACTCAACGTAACACCAGGCTTCGCGGTCGAAATGGTCATGAAACGGTTTCACGAGTATCTTCCATACGTCACTTTCTATTTCTCCCATGGCAGTCGCAACTATGCTGACCCATTTGTCTCATTCGGACCACCAGAAGCAGAATTCAGCTACTTCTCAAGGACCCAATGGATGGCCTCCCTTTCGTACTTCTTCAATACCGATCCATCGATGAACAACCGCTTTAAGATGGAACTCGGGGCTGGCTCATACGACATCCGTTTAGTGTCTTACAATGAGAATCACAAGCCAGTAGGCGTGTCAACTGCGAGGGGGCTCTCGAACGTGCAGGCCCTCATCGGATTTGATTACACGTTTGCGACCAAATCCAAAGAGACTCTTTTCGGGATGAGAACTCAGTTCTTTGATAACAGGTTTTCAGTTTCCCCGTGGCTGAAGATCCTCTACGTAGCGCCACATGAATTGCGCCTTGAAAGCATCAATATTACGGCTCCCATAGGTCGGCTGCGACAGGAGTGGGAGACAACAGGGGGTTCTATGATTCAACTTCGATACAGACTTGGACTTCACTAACAATGAGAGTATACCAATGAATCGCACAATCATTGTTGGCATCGCTGTGCTGACACCGTCTTTCATACTTGCCCAGTCCTTTCATGAAGATCTGGACTCAGCGAAGACGGCTACTGATTCCTTGAGAGTGATATACAGGCACTTGGAGTACGGGTCGGGAGCATTCGATGACTTGAAGGAGACATGGGTAGTCACCGATCCATATCTAAACCGAGACCTTGTCAACCGCTTGGTGGATGGTGGTGCCATTCTGCAGAATGGGCTTCCACTTCGGAATTCAGAGATCGACAAACTTCTCGGTGAACTTTACCAGGGGCGGGTACGTATTGTCGTCAAACGACGATCGTTTGACCAGGAACTTGAGAGTATCTCCATCATTGGTTCTTCAGTGGTGACAGATCCAATTGGCGATTGGGTGTACATTTCAAAACTCTTGTCAGTTCCTGACGACATTTACCAGGATATCAAGGCCAAGGACTATTCACATATTGACATCACCAAAACGGAGCACGAATCCATTCAAAATACGAGTATTGACCTCCTGTTGCACGCCTACCATCCTGAGCTCATGCTCTGGAATACAAATGCTGACACGGGTGCGGCGAGAGATCGGTACACTTTTTCTGCCTTTGGGCGTATGGGGAATGAAAGCATTGATATGCCATTCTGGTTCAAGTCTTCAGTTGTTGTAGGCT
>Ga0182021_10003871_pt1 | contig 17557 bp, 24 predicted proteins | sample 612E3MmetaG_FD_120493 | JGI IMG/M metagenome (GOLD analysis project Ga0182021, IMG submission 120493) | Permafrost microbial communities from Stordalen Mire, Sweden - 612E3M metaG (Illumina Assembly) | ecosystem: Environmental > Terrestrial > Soil > Wetlands > Permafrost | place: Sweden... | reverse complement strand
TAAGTGTAACGAATTTTAATTCCTTATTTTGACCATTTTCAAACGAAATAAATAATGTGTCTCCGTCAACTTTTGTGCAAGCTCCTGGGGTGTTTTTTTTAAGTATTATTATATTTATTGTTTTACCTCCTTCAATTTTTAGTTTTCCGGAATTTACTGAAGCTTCAGTTTTTGACATTTCACGTTTTAGCTCTAATCCCTGGTCAACATAAAATTGAATTTTAGAAATGGATATATCATTAGACTGAAGTTTTTGTTTTAGGTTATATGTAAAATATGACCTTGGTGCACATGAATTAAGTAGGATGATTAACATAAAGGGGAGGATAAAATTTCTGAATTGTATAATAATATTATTTTTCATGATATATTTTTTTTGAATTATTTTTAAATGACAGGCCAGCAATGTTTAGGTAATTTATTAATATTTGAATTGATTTAGCGCTTAAGCCAGATATTTTTGAATTGTATATGTTAAATTTAGAAAGTTCTTTAAGGGTCGTATTATTCCTAAAATTATATTTATATAAAAATGTTTTAATCCTGGAAGGGAGATTTAATTCTTCTATTGTTGTGTGATCGGTAATTGTGATTAATTGTTGTAAATTTTTATAACGGTTATAATACTTAATTATTAAATTAGAAAACTCTTTGAAATTTTTTACATTTATATCATCTTGAAAGTTCCTAAATAGTTGAGATTCCCTTGAATGAAGTTCATTAAGTGAGATAAAATCTTCATTGTTTTTTAAAAGGTCAATTTTATTATAAGAAATTATTGCAAAATTTTCTGAATTAGATTCTATCTCTATGCCTTGTTTATAGCCGTAATCTGATTTGTATAGTGCTTTGTCATGAATATATACAATATCATCTTTTTTAAAATTTGGATTATTGGGGATATTTGATAATAAAATACCTCTTTTACCATGAAAAAAAGATGAAGAATGGGTTTTATAAAAATAATCAGTCATGAATTTAAAGATTCTTCTTGGACGGTATAAAATTTAATATATTTATTTTATATGTCCTAAATTGTTTTTATCAAAATTAATTTCAGTTGTTTGTCCAGATTTTACTTGAAATCCTATGTCAAACACTGCTATTCCTCCTCTGTAAGCAAATGGATGGAATGTTAAAAAATAATTTCCAATATTTAAATCTTTCTCTAATATACCATTAGTATCAGGTTCTAAGCCAGAGAATATAGCTACATTACTATTTTCAGCAGAAAAAATCTCTATATTCATAGATGATGGATGATTTGCAAAGGTAATTTTAACATTACCTTGATGTTCAAAATTTTTACAACTTAATAAAACAGTTAATAAAAAAATTATTATATTTATTAGGTTGTGTTTAAAAAAATAAATATTACACATATTTTTAGTTTTCATGGGGTTATAGATTATTTTGTTTTATTTCGTAAATATGTACCATATGAGGAATAATATACTCCTGCTCCATCATCATCAGGAGCGGTTAAGGTTTCCTCCTGGATGGGATAAGTTTTAATACTTGCCTTTTTGATCCTGCGGCGTTTTTTCTTATGTTCCATGGTGTTTTGAAATTATTATTTAAAAGAGAGTTTCTTTATTTATTTACAATATTAGAAATTATTTAATATCAATTGACTCAAATTTTATAAGGTTTTTAGAAGCAATCTATAATAGTAGAAATTAAGGTTACACTATAAACTCCATTATCAAAAACCATCAAATTACTCCAATCTACAATAGTAGAAATTAAGGTTGCACTATAAACAAAGATTTGACTTCACTCTTTGGCAAATCTACAATAGTAGAAATTAAGGTTGCACTATAAACCAAAATAATAATGCTGAATAATCGAATCTATCTACAATAGTAGAAATTAAGGTTGCACTATAAACCATCGATAAATTAGCAGAAAAGGTAGCAATCTACAATAGTAGAAATTAAGGTTGCACTATAAACTTCGAACACAAATATAAAATAAATGAATATCTACAATAGTAGAAATTAAGGTTGCACTATAAACACAAACATCTTCTAAGCTTAGCGTTTTGGATAAAGGATATAACTTGGTAAACCCTGAAAATTTATTTGTTTCCATAATTTAAAATTATTTTAATAAGTTAAAAAATATCTTCATACAATTCCTGGCATCCATTTATTATAATCATATAAACATTACAAGTTGTTATTACGGCCAAAGGGATAAAAAACTACTGAATCTAAAGGTAAAGATTTTAATTCCCTTAATTTATTTTCCTTATCTGCCTTTATCTTTTCCCTTAATCTATTATCAGAATATTTTTTAGCCCGTTTTTCAATTGCCCTGAACTGTTTCCAGAATTCAATATAGTTGTCGAGTTTATAGAACTTGTTCCAATTTATTGATATTATAGGGTTGTTGCTTGTCATTTATTATAAGTTTAAATTAACAGAAAATGGGTACACCATTTTTTAAATCATTTAATCTGTCGATTTCTTCCGGAAGATTAAGAAAAATTTCTTCATCAGTAAGATGTACACCGTTCTTACCAGATTTTCTTTTCTTTAAATATCGTCCGTATGTTCCTTGTCTGACAAGGCATAATATCTTTTCATTTGTAATATTATCGTTTAAATAACCAAGACCTTGCATAGTTATAAAGCTTAAATGACACAACAAATATATAATAAACGTTGTTATAAAACAACGTTTAATTAAATTATTTTATTTCTTTTTTAATTGCCAGGTCATTTCAGATTTCACTTCATAGCCCAGGGAAAGCAATATTTTTTTCTTTGTTTCAAATTCAAGCTTGCCTAAGAGAAACTGTCTTTTATAGGAACGTGCAGTAGGACTTTTAACTTTCATCGGTTTCCACCAAGCTATTTTATTGAACACCATAGTTAAGGCTTCGTCTGTTGTCATAATAACTTAATTAAAATAAAGAAAACAAATATAAATCATTCGATGTTTAAAAACAACGTAATAAATTGAAATAATTTTATTCTCAATCCCAAAAACGTTCGTTTATGGGATATAAATTTTTATTAAAAATTATATTCCAACGTTTTAAACTTTCATTATTTGATTGATAAATTACAAAATTCTCCTCTACATCTTTAAACGATAATTTTTTCATATTATCAGTATTTTAAAAATCATTAAATAAAAAATAATTTCTATTATCAAAATCGAAATTCAAGTAAAAATTGCTCATATCATTACAATCTTCATTTAACTTATAAGCCATGTGTTGTGCCATAGTTTCAGATTTAAAAACCTTGGTTAATAATTCAACCAGTTCTGGCCGATTCTCCATGATGGCCGTTTGCATCTTTTCAATTTCCTTAATGTCACTGGTCCGAATCAAAGGCGTTTTAATTATGTTAGCAATATTTCCTTCAAAATGATAAATTCGTTTTACGGATTTACTGAAGACTTCTGCTATTGTATAGCTTTTTTGTGTTGTTTGCTCCATTTTTTTAATAAATTAGTTATTTTGAAAAATCAAACTTTACTTTACCTTCAGTATCTATATAAAGTGTTGCGTTAAAAGGTTTCTTTTCCTTGCTTTTAAAACCTTCTATTTTTACTTTTTTACCCTGCATAAGTGATACAACCTGTTTTTTGGTAATCCTTTTTGATGCTATTTCTTTCCACACTATTTTTTTGCATTTATCGCAATTATATGCTTTTGGGCTCTCAATAATGTTCCCACCACAACTGCATGAACCCAATGAAGTTTGCTGGCTTTCAAATTTAGGAAATGTACTTGTAACCTTAAAAGAAGATTCGATAGTTTGTTTTTGCGATGTTGCTTCAGCTAAAAAAGTATTTACAAAACCATCTATCTCTTTCCTGTAAACATTAAAGTTATAAGTTCCGGATTCGATCAACCTTAATTTCTTTTCCATTTCAGCGGTTTTCTCTACGGATTTTAGCCCAGGGGCAATAAGCTCAATAAGTTTCTTTCCTTTTATAGTGGAGATCAAATTTTTGCCTTTTTTTTCAATAAATCCGTCCTTTTCCAATTCAACAGGATAAAGCTGTCGGGTTGCTGCCGTTCCCAATCCTTCAACTTCTGCCATAATTTCTCGCGACTCCTTATCTTCCAATGTTTTTCCAGCATTCATCATGGCTGTTAACAGAGTGGCAGGGGTAAAATATTTTGGCTTAGTTTTCTTAATAGCATTAACGGCCAGTCCTTTTATTATTTCTTTCAAAGACTTTAAAAACGCTTCATCTATGCTGGTAAATTCTTGCATTTCCTCTTGTGGTTCTTCATCCTGCTCTTTGTATATTTTTTGAAAACCATAATCCTTTACAATTTTAATAATGGTTCGAAATTGTTCCTGTCCATTGGTTATAATTAGTGTATATTGATCGTATATTTTTGGTTTCATGAAAGCAACTATAAACCTCTCTTTAATGAGATTATAAAGTTTTAGTTCATCGTCAGGCAAGCTATCTGGTGTTTGGCCGGTCGGTATTATTGCCGAGTGGCTTGCATCAGTATTTTTTATTGAGGGTGGTTTTGTTCCAGGTAATAAAAGAAGTTTTTGTTCTGGTGTAGCCAAATTATTAACCCTTTGATAATATTCCTGTAAATCACTTTCCGGCAAATAGGGACTGTCTGTCCTTGGATAAGTAACAAGTTTTTTCTCGTACAGTTCTTGGGTAATTTTAAGTGTTTTATCTAAAGAAAAACCAAACTTCAAATCGGCCGCTTTTTGAAGGTCCGGTTGTGAGAAAGTTTTAGGTGGGGATTGTTTTTTTTCTTCTTTGTTTAATTCCAGGATAGAAAATTTGTCATTTTTTATTTTTTCAATGAGAATTTCAAGTAAGTTCTTATCATCAAATTTAAAATTCTTTTCTTTATCCAAATATGTGAAAAGATATTTGTCCCATGTACCTGTCAGTGAATAAGTGAAAGATTCTTTATAGTTTTCAACCTCATAATCACGTTTAACAATAATGGATAACGTAGCCGTTTTAACCCTCCCAACTGGGCAGCGTTCAGTGGTTAAGACAGTATAAAGCCTAGAAGCGTTCATCCCTACCAGCCAGTCGGCCTGGGAACGTGCCTGTTGGGCAAAGGACAGGTTGTCATATTGTTTGCTTTCTTTTATTTTATTCCAGGCTTTTGTAAGGTCTTTTAATGTAAGACTGGTTGCCCAAAGCCTTTTTATAGGTTTGTTAATTTTCTCGTAGTTATACCAGTTCCTGAATATGCCCTCTCCTTCCCGATCAGGATCTGTTGCATTGATAATAATATCGCATTGTTTTGAAAGGTCTTTTAATAATTTACCACGTTTATATGAGCCTTCCTTGTATGTAAACTGGAATTCAACAGGCAAAATAGGCAGATTCTCGATGGACCACTTTTTATATTTATCATCATAACTATCGGGTTTAACCATCTCCAGGAGATGACCAAAGAAAGATGATAATAGGTACTCCTGTGATTCCTGGTATTCACCTTTGCTTACAAATTTTTGAGAAAACGAGGCCTGTAACATGGTTTGAATCTCCAGGGCCAATGAGGGTTTTTCTGCAATAATGAGGGTTTTCATAATATGCAATTTTAGTTCCAAAAATGTTTGTCAATTGTATCGAGGTTTTTAACCTTGTAATGTGAAAAATAATCAAGGCCTGTGGTTTTAATTATATCGCTTACAGGGAATTCATAATTGAAAATAACATCATTAGTGAGGCTTGCATCCATTAAGAAAGCAATTGCCTTGTGATATTTTACCGAGTAAATAATCTTGTAAAATTTACCAGGTACGACAAGATTTCCATTTTGTGTACATGATCCGATCACGGGTGCAGTTATGACCACCAAGCTATCATATTTGATAGCCCACTGCCTTACTTGTTTCTCTAAATCCTCCCAAATACCTGTATTAAAATCGTGTGATTGGGGGCAGATATTACTTGATTTAAAACAATCATGCTCAGATTCTTTTGAGTATTTCATGTCAGCAGCTGGTGTTAAGTGTCCCCTGTCCTGTCCACTATGTCTGTAATATTCAATTCTTGAACATGGCACGTTTTCATCATTATAAAAAGTTTCATATTTACGGTCTGTTACCGGGTGAAAAATATGCTCCTTAGTTAGTAGTTCAACTGAACAAAGCGGGATGCAATGATCATTGTCAAAAATGATTGTCAGTCCTGAGTAATTAAGTGTTTTGCAATTTTTTGTATTATCAGGCAATACAGTAATTAAATTAAATTGACAAAATAAACCTAAAGGGGAAAAGTAAAATACTGCAATAAAAAAACACTTTTTCATAAGTTTAAGAAATTAATTTTTTGAGTAGTTCTTTATTATCAAAGTCTTGTTTCACGGCTAATTTTAGTTGTTTTAACAGGCTATCTGATTGCCCTTTCTCAACCTGGGATTTATTCAACTTATCCTGAAGCTCCTTCAGTTGTTTTATCATTACTTTTTGTTCGTCCGGATAACGGACCAGGGAATCAATAATCAATTTATCAATTAGATTATTTAATGATGAGATATTAAACTTTTTTAAACCTTCAATAAGAAGTTTTTCAGTGTCTTTACTGTATCTATATGTAAATTTTATCCTTTCTTTTTTCATGCCGTCATAATTTTAATCAGGAATAGAATCGGCCGGCCAGCTCGAGGTAAAAAGTGCCATCAAAAAAGCTACCTGCAGGAAACAGATCCGGAGCTGATCAGGTCGATATCGAATACAAAGTGCCGTCATAAATATTGATTGATTTGTCATTGCTGCTTTTTAAGAGATTAATAATTTTTTACAAACCATTTTCCTTGTACATTAGCCTCGATGTTATCGCTGTACCCATCAGGGGCTTTTGAATGAAGCTTTATTTTAACAATGTCCTCGCCTACAACCTCATTTTTTTCAAAACACTCTACCATTAGTTTTAGCTGTGATAAGGCTATGTTTATTGTTTCCATGATTACTTGATTATGCTATTACAAATATAAAATAAACGATGTTATAAAACAACGTATAATTAAATTATTTTATTTTTCATTTTCTTTTAAATACCTGTTTAAAAATGCACCGGCTTTCCTTAAAATATTAGCTATTACTAAATAATTAGGTTCTCCGTCATACCATTGGATTTCACTTACAACTGAAAGCTTATTTTCAGGTGTATACCTGCCACGAAAGCGGGGCGGCTTATGTCTTATTATAAAAATTTGTCCCCCGATATTTTCAACAGAATGAACTAATTCTTTTAAAATATATTTATCTATAATTTTATCGACAGGATGGGCGTTTAAATAATCCTCATAATCATCAAATTCAAACAGATCGCCTTTTGGTTGGCATAACTGGTATACAACACCTGTTTGTCTAATCCTGTATACAGTGCTGGCAGTTCGGTTTTCAAGCAATTCTAAGGTAGCTACCTCCAAACCTTTCAATTGCATTACAATATTAATATTCGGTTGAATAGTGATATTTGGAAAGTTTTCATCAAATAGTTTTACAATCTGTTCACCGGTCAGTAAGTGCCAACGATCTGAAAAAATATGGTTTTTCATAGAAGTTTGGGCTATAAATACTTTTTTAGTTTTTCATTATAAGATTTAAAATATTTATCCTTTATAGACTTTGGTATATTTTCATACACACCGCCTTCTTCTGAAAATGAAAAATATTGTTTTGTTGTACCAAGATCAATCATAAGCCAAAACAAGTCTTCAAAATAATAAGCCTCAGAACTTAAAGAAATATTTTTCTTTAAATCAATATGTAAAGAAAAAAATTCAATTCCATTAAGCAAAGACTCAGGATATGTCATCCATCCATTACTAATACTAATTATTCCTGTTAGTTTTAAGGTTTCTATAAGCTCGATGATTTCTCCAACTGTAAGGATTAATTTATCTATGGTTTCAAGCGAGTCATAGTCAAAAACATTAAACCTTATTTTTTTTACGTTTAAATTAAAACGATAAATTTTATGTTTTTCCATAATATCAATTTTTAAATGGTTTCATAATAATATTTTGCATACGGTTTTAATTGCTTTCCTTCATAAGCCTTGGCATCCAGATAAACCTCATCCAAAAGCTCTGTAAAATTTTTAGGCTGTCCGGATTTTTTACCTTCGTACAAAGATAAAAAAGGTTTATAACCAAGCTTACCAAAACGGTTAATGCTAACCTTTTGAAAAGTAACATACCAGCCTTTAACAATCCTATTTCCTTCTTCGGCTACAATAGATTCAACGTTCCTGCTTAAAAGGATATCGTCTAATGTAATTGCGTCCAGCTGCTGAAGGGTAAAGAATTTAACTTTTCTGCCTGTAAGCTTTCCACTATAACCTTTAAAAACACCTGCGTGGTGGTATTCACCTGTAAAAGGCGCAAGTTCTTTGGCGGTGATTTTAGTTTTAAATTTCTTAGACAGAATTTTAGCGGCCTCCCCGGATTTAAATTTGCCTTCTTGTTCTGCTTCCAGGTAGTTGTTTGATTTTCCTTGTTTCAGGTAATTTCTAAAATTTGTTCTCATAACGTTTTACAGTTTTTCGGGTGTGCCTCACCTTTTTTGTTAATAATTTCAACACAAATATATAAAAAACGATGTAATAAAACAACGTTTATTTCAATAAATCAATTATTAGAAATAGTTGACATCCTTGTAATATAAACATGGGGGATTTGGGTGTCCTTTAACGGGGTTTTAAGATAGATAGGTACAGTTTTAGCCTTATTGATCGAGAACTTACGGTTAAGCTTTGTTTTGTTTTTACTGTCAACAATTTTCAGGTGATAGAATTTTCTTTTCCTGACAGTTTCCTTGACACGAAAGGTTTTTCCATCTGTAGAGAAAGAAAACAATTCATCTTTTTGAAGATGCTGAACGCTTACAACATTAAAATTTACATTTGTTTCCATAGTATTTAAGTATTAAGTTTCAAGATTCGAGAACCCAAAAATTCATATAGTTATTTGTTTTAGTTGTCCATGCTGCCCAATTCACCAGGTCATCATAATCATTGATATAATCTGGTGTTTTGGCTGGTTGCCAGATATGATCATATAAAAATTTCACAATTATATTTTTCATTGCATTAAAGTTTAAAATATTGATTACCAGTTTTGTTTGTTCCACGTGGAACGTTAACGTATTGTATTTATGTAAGTTATATCATCTCAATTTAGGAAGTTTAGCCTTTTCTCTTAAAAACAGAATTATTATTTACAGTCCATAATTTTCTTTGACTTAACTTATTTATTTTCATCATTTCAAAAAACTTTTACATCACCTTCAAATGAGGTCTGAGCCTTTCACGGAGAAAGGGGTTTTAGCCTATCGGTTTGGGTAAGGCAAAAAATATTTAAAAAATACTACCCCGGATACCATGAAAGCATTAAAGACGGTTTCCTTAAAAATTGATTTGTTTAACCGTCTTTAATGCTGTAAAAGATTAATAAAAAGCAGTAAACCAAAATATTTTACCTTAAAAAGTGTACAGATTAAAAAATTTTGGTTTACTGGATACAAAAAATAGATAGGGTGTGGAGATTTTTTAAATATTTATTGCGGGTTTTCAAGGGTTGGCCGATGGGCTACCTTTTGAAGAGAAAGGCTGGACAAAGATCATTTGAAGATGGTGATGTGATTTTTGAAATTGATAAATAAGAAATGGATTAAAAAAGTGGACTGTAAATAATTCAATAATAATTTAGCCTGAAAGGTGGGATAGTGCGGTTATTATCGGGTAAAAAAAAAGTAATGATTCTTGAAAAAAGAAAGTGTTAAGGTTTCGGGGTTGGGAATGTGTGGAGGCAAACCTTAACTCTTTCATGGCAAAAGGAAATAGGATCGATTGTAGCAAACAGGCAGCGTCCTGTGTAAAGATAATGAGGATAGGAAAATAGGACGGGTCCTGTGAAGCGGAAAGAGATTTTATTTTGTGTGGAAGCGAATCATTACACCGCTTAAAGGGTGGGTGGGTTTTTAATAAAATGTTTGATAAGTATTTAGTTTATTAATTTTGGTATTAAGAAAAAAAAGTAAACATGGTGTGAAAAGAGAAAGTTATAAGTAGTAGAGCGAACAAAGCAAACGAAAGCTTTTTGAAGTGAAACGAAAAAGGTCTGCAGAGAAGCGTAGAGAAGTGGAGCTATTTATGTCTTTCATGGAAAATAAGAAAGCGGTATTTTTTAAAAGTTATATGTGGATGGGAAAATACGGCTTTCGTGGGAAGGATAAGAATATAAAAAAAATATCTGGTCAAAGGAATAAGATGCATTAGCGCTGTGAAGGGTTCAGAACACGCAAAGGCCGGTTAGGTATTCCCGGGCTGTGGATTCCGGAGCGAAGCGAAGCCCGTAACATAGCGACCCGTAAGGGGAATGCAAAAAAAATAAAAAAAACACTCGGCGACTCGTGTTAAAGAAAAGCAACATAAAGGGAAAGAAAATAATAATATTATTTTTCCATATCAAAATCAACTTCTTTTGTACCTTTTGCGATTCTTTGTTTTTCGACGTTAGAACGTATTAAATCACATATTTTTTCACCTTCTTTAAGGGCAAATAATTCAGGATGTGGTGTTGTCCTGTCGGAAGAAATAAGTTGAATATTTGATAAGTTAAATATCCTGAGCAAAAGGGGAGCAATCAAAGTATAATCTTTAATACGGTATAACTCAATTTGCTCTCTTTTACGGGTTAAAATGCCGGTATGGATAAAAAGACGGTCACTTGTGAGCTTATAGCGGATAGAGAATAGAGTAAGGTAATAATAAATAAAAATAGAAAAAAGGATTATAAAAGTGATAAAAAAGTAAATTAACCCTGTGACACCGACATAAGTAGATTTATAGAAGCCAACAGGGACAAAGTAAAAAAAAAGTATAAAAATAAGGATAAGGATAATGTACTTAAAAATATTGGCAAATTGTGAAGGCTGGCCGGACCATAATGTTTTTTCATTATCCTGATCGGGTGTTAAAGTTTGGTTTTCCATGGTATTGATATTATTAATGGTTAAAAATTTAGTTACTGGTATCTGCTTTGATATAACCGGCTTGTTCAAAAGAGAAATTATAATCTTTGAACAGTAGCCTTTCTTTTTTCTCGTCAATAAGCAATTTTTGTTTTATTTTAAGTTCAGATAAAATATCATAGTCACCGTTAACACAGTATTTACGTAATTCATCTAATGCTTTTTGTTCATATTTAAAAAATATATCCTGGATGTCGGTCCGGATCGTTTGATAATTAGATTCAATAATCGATTCCATAGATTCAGGGTCATTGTTATCGGCAAGGATTTTATTAAATACAGGCAATGTTTCCTCGGTTGTACAATCATTGGCAATAACGTCACAGGAAAATAATTTACCTGAAGTAAGTTTGCCAACAAAATGGCCACGTTTTTGCGTGGTAATATCGGTAACATCAATAATATTTTGTCTTTGGGTAGAAATACTGATACTCTCCTGGTCGGAATAGCTTTGGGAATATTTTTCGAAATCGTCTTGGCCAAAGTATTTAGAGATAGTTTCAGCAGTAGGCACATGGGTTACCATCCCGATAAACTGGTTGCCAAGGTTGGAATTCAATACCATAGCCTTGCCTTTGCCCCAAATATCTTCAATTTGGGAATAATCCTGGAAGCCGAGCCATGTGCTTACCTTGTTGCTCCTGGAAGTAGCAGGGAGCATTTCTAATTTAGGGACGAAAAGGGTAGCTATTTCATCGGCAAAGAAAACACTTTGTTGTTTGCCAGGGGTATTAAGGAATTTCATGGTTACAGTTGCAATAAGGGAAATTACAGGGCCTAAAGCGCCCTGAAGCTGCATATAACTGCCAACACACAAAAATTTGGGATTGTTTTTGTTGTTAAGATCAAAAGAAAAGTCATTACCGTTCAGTACCCAAAATATATTTCTAGTGTTGATTTTTTTAAAAGGTTCCTGGTAAGAAGATTCAGTTCCGGATATCTGGCCTTCAGCCCTGCGTTTTATTGACCCGTCGATGGCATTTATCATTTCAGCACAATCGGGATCAGATTTAAGCAAACGTACAACATCGGCAATAGGCTGTAACAAAAGGTTAGTCAGATGTGGAAGGGTACATTTAGAGGGTTCGTTACGTTTAAGGAACCATAATGTTGCCGTGGTGATGGAATGGCTAACCTGGTACCAGAAGTCGCCAGGTTTTTTAATCCATTCCGTGTTAAGGTTTTTTAACAAGGTTTCACAATATTCCTGGCAATAAGTAATGTCAAGGATGACTTCTGGGGAAAGAGGGTTACCCCTGTGAGAATGTACTAGGTCGGTGAAGTTTAAAACAAAAAAATCGACTTTGGTTTTATTTTCATTTTTAGCTTTTAGCCAAGAGCGGTATAAGACTGTTGTTTGTTCAGGGAACTTAACGTCATAGATAAAACCGGAAAAATCTTTTTCAGGTAAAATCCTTAAAGCAGGGTTAAGTATTGAGTATGTTTTACCGGCCCCTGCCCCTCCTACTACTGCAACACCCTGGAAAGCGTTTTCAATATTAAGGTAACCGTTTTTACCATTGTTTGCAGGTATAGAAAATCCTAATGGTTCTTTTGTAGGGCTTGAATCTAATGTAAAGCGGTGGTCTTTGTCCTTGTTGTCTTGTTTTTGGACCTTTGACATAATAGAGAAGGCAAGTTTTGGATAAATATCTTTAAGGTTGTTAAAAGATATAAGGCAAAAAATATAAAATATGGTGTTAAGCACAAGGATAGGCTTTGGGCTTAAAAAATGCAAAGAATCGATATATATTGCAAGGATAACCGTAATAAATATTAATACGTGCTCGGTTATTTTTTCATACCTGGTAAGTTTTTTTAACGGTCTTTCACGATAAAATAAAGAATAGCAAAGGAAAAATACCATTGCGCTGATACGGATACCCTTGCCACTGAAAGATAAGGAAAAAGGAATATTAAAATTGATAATATTACAATTGGAAAGCAAAACTATAAAATGAAAAAGTATCATGAGGATTATTACAATCATTGCACCATGAAAAAGGCTTTTAAATTGTTTGTTATCGTTTATAAACATGGGTTTAATATAGTTTTATGATAATTTCGTTATTTGCTTTATTATAATAGGTAATTGAATCACGTAAAATATTTTTGTAAGAAATTTTAAGGTTTATTTTCTGGTTTGGTTTTCTTATTAAGCTGGAAACAACAGGGTGGCCTAAAGAGAAATCACCTTCCTGGACAATAAAATCACTGGTTATTTGAGAAATATAGCCATCAATACCTTGTAAAGGCAATTTAAAATGGTTAAGGCGGTTATTTATTTCTTTGAAAATGAATTTAATATTTTTTAGTTCATTAATTTCATCAAAGGTCCATTTGTTAGATTCAAATAGATGGATACAATTTTTGTATTTAAAGATGAAGTAACTTTCAATATTAAGGATATTGCCGTTTGACAAAGATTCGATTTGTTTTTTATCGAGTCGTAAATTAAAATTAGAAGAAAGGAGGTTGTCTTCCTGGTCAAGTAAAAATAAGGTTTCAATATCATTGGTATTATTAGTCAATGGTGTTAATTTCAATTATTTTGGTATGCAAGAATATTTGATAAAAATTATCATGTAAAGATTTTGTTTTTTTGTTATAAAATTTGCTATGTTTAAAATAATCGACTGAGGTTTGTGCAAAACCATTTTTATGGATAAGAATAGAAGGGGATAATGGTATATTGCCATTACTTACAAAAAGTTGTATGATTTTATTTGCAGATAAAAGAATACGGTGTTCTTTTTTAATATCATTGAGAAGGTAGAATAATATATCGGGAAATAAATTAGAAGGGGAATCAAAATGAATTACCCTTTTAATAATATGGTACGATAATTTAGAAGCAGTTGTTGAATAATTAATGATTATTTTGTTGGAGTTGTTAAAATCATTAAAAAAATCATTGTTTAAAGTAAATGTATTTTGATATTCGGATTCTTTAAAAAGTATATTGTTCTCATAGAATAGGTATAAGCTGTTACGGATATATTCTTTGTTTATTTTGTTAAATGTTAACGTTAAATTTTTAAATAGAAGTACCTGGGGCTTGTCTTTGATAAAGTATTTAAAAAGGGAAGATAATGTTGATAATTTTTTAATTTTAATTGCCTGGCCAATAAATAAAGTATTTATAAAGATTTTAAAAAAGTTTTCTTTTTTAACATTTATAGTATGTTTCATAAGAAATGATAAATAGGGTTAAATTTTTTTATTGTCAACTATATTGTTGATTGCATATTCGATGTTTCCACCAAATTTAGGTTCCATATTTTTAATGCTCAAGGTAGTTTTTTCATCAGAAGCATATAATAACCTTGAAGGTTCAGCCACTTCGACCCTGTAAATTTTAGAAGTGTTATTTAATTTGATAAGGACTTCTTTATAATCAGATGTATTTTCAATGGTGCGTAATATTTTGATGTCATTATCGGTAAATCCAAGTGTTTTTTGTAATTCAGGCAGTTCGGTAGTGTTTTTGCTATGATCGAGAATAAAGTATGTAGAAGTGTTACTTTTTAGGGCACTGCCGATTGGACTTTCTGCGATTTCAGAAACAGATTGAGTTATGATACCTGTAGCGCCGGAATGTTTACGGCAGGTTCGGAACATATAACCAATATAGTTTGTTATCATATGCCCTTTAAGCATTGACCATGCCTCGTCAAGAATGATTACCTTGTTTATACCTACCAGCCTGCGAAATTTCTCCATTATAATTTCAATGATGATCAGGACGACGATAGGGAGGATATCGGGATAATCTTTTATCTCGTAAAGTTCAAAAACGATAAAAGGGCAATTAATAAGGTCTAAATTATTAATACCAAAGACATTCGAATATTGGCCGTCGTAATATTTTTTAAGACAACGCTTAAAAGAATTAAAATTGAAAAATTCCTGGTCATTTTTATTTTCTTCGCGAAAGGTGTCAATATAATTATAAAAACCAGTAAAAACAGGTGTAGATTTATTTGTTTTGCAATACCTGTAATAATCAATTATAATATCTGCCATTACGGATTCAGAGTCATTGTCTTTTCTTTCAGCACCCCATAAATGAAACATGAGGGTACTTATAAATACTACATTGCTATTGTCAATATCATTTTTATCTTTAGAAAAATCAAAGTCAGATATGGTAAAAGGATTAAATTCGATAGGGTTGTTTAAGTTATACTCGATATGTTGTGCACCGGGAATGACTTTAGAGAGTTTTTTAAAAGACCTTCCAATTTCGATGGTAACAACATGTTCGCGCATGTAAAATAATTGATGGGCGATATAGTTTTGTAAAAAAGATTTACCGGCGCCGGAAGGCCCAACTTCGATAAAATTTTTATTTTCAAGTTCGTTGCTGCGAATATCAATTTCAAGGGGCACACCAGTAAGCTTGTCGCATAATTTAAGCCCTTTAATGCCTCCCTGGTAAGTTGTTTCCAGGTTTAGTAAAGTAAGGGCAACATGGGGGAGCATGGTGTGGAATTCATAATTGTCAGAGGCGTTACCAGGTATGTTGGTATACCAGTTAATAAAAGTGGTATCATTTTGAACAATAGGCTTGAAATTAATGCTTGCACAGGCAGAAGTAATATCATTTGTTTTGAGGCTTTGTTCTTTTTCAGAAAGGGACCAGTAGAAAATATTATAGTTGACAGATATTATTTCGAGCCGGTCATTGTTTGTTTCATTGACAAAGCCGGTAAGGTGATCCTGGATGGTCGTATTCTCACTTGTAGGGAAAAGATTGATGCTGTTGATAGTGTCATCTATGCGTTTAAGGACTTTTTTAGTGTCGTTTTTACGAATGATAATAGATACAATATGGTTGATAGGAAGGCCAAGGCATAAATTATGTGTTTGGGAAATCTCGACACTATCGGCTTTTAAGGGTACAGATGTACTAAGTTGGTCAGAGAATTCTAAGATACGAAGAGAATTAAGATATTTATTGCCAATGAGGATATTATGTTTATTCAATAAGATTTCGTTAGCCTGGGAGTTTATTTTACCTTTAAAATCCAGTGTTGCATAACGATAGAAAAGGTCAAGTATATGGTCATCATCAAGCCTTTCAAGGGACATACAATCACTTGCTTTTATGATACTTTGAAATAAAGTAGAATATTTTATGGCTTCTTGTGCAAGGGGCTCACTATAGACAAGGTTTTTTGCTGTTTTAAGAAGGTTAATGTTAAGGGGTGATTTAACCTTTGTATTGTTGCTGAAGGTTAAAATAAGAAAGGCAAAATGCCTCATAAAGGGACGTTCTGCAAAATGGCGTTCATTAGACCTGAAAAAAGAAGATTGGCTTGTCTCGGGTATATAATTATCTTCTATAAAAAAATTAAGATATTGTATAAAAGTATTTTCAGGCATTTGTGAGATAGCATTTTCAAGCATCCTTCGCTGGTTTTGATATTCAGTGTCCCGGATGCTGAAAATGCTTTTCAGGTTAACTTTAAAATAACATGAAATATCGGCAGAGTTATTTACACTAAGACCTTCATTAAGGTGAACGATAGGGAAAATTTCCTCAAAATTAAGATAACTATTTTTTGCCATCAGGTAAAAAGTTTTCTTTTTTAAAAAAGCAGGAAGACCTGAATTTATTTTTAATTATAAATCTAATAAATATTTCGTCAAGGATAAATTTTCTTTTTTTTATTTTGTTTAAGTAAAAAAAACTTAGCCCGAGAAATAAAACAGGTATTGCAAGGCCCATATTGCCAAGAGGAAAAGAAAGGACCGTCAATACCATAGTAATAATAATGCAGATAGCCGCCGGTTTTAAGTAAAAGCCAAATAACCTGGGCGGCTGATCTGTAAATTTGTTTAATTTATAATCCATTTGTAAAAGAACGTAATTTATTGAGCCGAATAATTTCCTGTTTTTGGGTCGATTCCAGTAATGCTTGAAATTAAGGTAGGAAGCGTAAGCCTGAGTGCTACTACAATGATGATTGTAATAATTTCCCATTTCATATTATGGTCATCTTTAAAGAATTTTATAACAAGTGAAACTATAGCAATTGCAATAGCAAGGCCAAGGGCTAATTGAATATAAAGCCATGCCTGTTTGATAATAGGGCTGACGGCAGTAGATAAATCGGTTGAACTTACCTGAGAAAATATATTAAAAAAGATAAAAGAAAGTATAAATAGAAAAATTATTCGTTTGAGGTAAGTTGTTTTTAACCTTGAAATGTTTTGGCTTGAATTGTTAATGCCGGTAAAAGCATTCGTTAAAAGGAAAAAAGGTAAAAGGCATTTTTCCTTAAAGATAAATAAATGAGAAAAAAGTTTTGTTTTCATAAGATTAAATTTTAAGTTAATAATTATTGTTTTATAAAAGTTAAGTTATATCCATCCTGTATTGTAACGGCATCCTGTAATATGCCTTGTTGTGCAGATTGTTGGGCGGAACTTGACATGGCCTGTCCGGCGTGTGTTAAAATACCGGAACCTGCAACGGGTGCGCTTTCACCGATAGTAGATATTACCTGCCCGGCGCCTGATTTAAAATTAGAACGTGACAGGCTTGC
>Ga0182021_10003870_pt1 | contig 17557 bp, 11 predicted proteins | sample 612E3MmetaG_FD_120493 | JGI IMG/M metagenome (GOLD analysis project Ga0182021, IMG submission 120493) | Permafrost microbial communities from Stordalen Mire, Sweden - 612E3M metaG (Illumina Assembly) | ecosystem: Environmental > Terrestrial > Soil > Wetlands > Permafrost | place: Sweden... | reverse complement strand
GGCCAGCAACAGGAGGCAGAACCCCCCCGCGATCAACTTCAGGAAAATTCTGCCGGTCATGTTCAGGAACCTGCCGGTGCGGGCTCTTCGAAACGATAGCCGAAACCGCGCACCGTGGTCAGGTAGCGGGGGTTGTCGGGCTGCTCTTCGATCTGCTCCCGCAGGCGGCGTATGTGCACATCCACCGTGCGCGGCGTGACGTAGCGCGACTCGCCCCACACGGCTTGCAGAAGCTGATCCCGGCTGTAGGCGCGCCCCGGATGCATCAGAAAGTACTCCAGCAGGTTGAACTCGGTGGAGGTCAGCGAGATCTCGCGCTCGCCCAGGAATACGCGCCGCGCCGTGCGGTCCAAGCGGAACGGGCCGATCTCCGGCGATGGCGGATCCGCATCCATCTCCTCGCGGCGCAGGTGCGCCTTCACGCGCGCGATCAGTTCGCGCGGGCTGAAGGGCTTGGTCATATAGTCGTCGCCGCCGATCTCGAGGCCCAGCACGCGGTCCACTTCGTCCGACCGCGCCGTCAGGAACAGCACCGGCGTGCGCCCCAACACCGCCGATTGCCGGATCTGCCGGCACAACTCGAAACCGTCCACATCGGGCAGCATGACATCCAGCAGAATCAGATCGGGTTTGGCTTGCTCCAGCGCGTGCAGCGTGCCTTTCGATCCCCCCAGAATCTGCGCTCCGTACCCGTGGCGGACCAGGTTGTATTCGATCAGCGCGGCCAGTTCGGCTTCATCCTCCACGATGGCGATCTTCTTCGGCATGGGACGTGCTTAGGCAACAGGGCTAGTACGTCCCATTGTAGCGTCCCCCCGGGGCCGGTTTGCTAGACTAGGGATGTGCGGGAGTGGGCTATTTCCCTTAAATTATTGCAGTTAGGTTGTCTTTTGTTAATCTCGCGAGGCCCCGGTTGGAGCGCCTGCCGGGACTGCGCACAGGTCGCTTTCGGCGGCCCCGGCGAGAATCGCTTCACGCCCTACGATGCCCTCTGCAAGGGCGCCGCCTGCCGCGATGCCGGATTCCCGCAGGTCTTCGTCAATGCCGCCAATCTCACTGTTTTCGTCCGCGTCGCCGATCTCGCCTTCGGCGCTCCCACCGACGCGCTGACCCTGGAACAATCGTTCAATATGGACGACACGCGCGGCGGAATGCTGGGCATCGGCTGGTCGTTCAGTTTGGGCGACACGATCTCTACCGATGCCGACGGCACGCTGGTTCTGCGCCGCGGATCGGGACGCACCGACCGTTTCGCCACAGCGGACGGAACCTCCGCGCTGTTCCCGGTCACCAGCACCACCGATTCGCTTTCCCGCGCCGCCGACGGCACCTATACGCTGCGCGCCGCCGCCTCCAGCACCACGCGCATCTTCAGCAGCGACGGGAAACTGCTTTCCATCCAGGATGGCGCCGCCGTGAGGGTGACGCTCGACTACGATTCCGCCGGACACCTCAGCGCCGCCCACTACCGCGGCAAGCCGGTCAGTTTCGCCACCGACACCAATGGCCGCATCGTTTTGATCAAGGACGCCGCCGGCCGCATGGTGAGTTTTGCTTACACCAGCGACGGCCGCATGGCGGGGCAGACCAACGCCGATGGACGAATCGTCCTCTACGATTACGACGCCGCCGGCAACCTGACCGCCGTTTCCTGGAACGGCGGCAAGACCGCCATCGCCTACACCGGCGACGCTGGTTTTCCCAGCGTGGCCAGCGTCACCACGCCCGATGGCAAGGTGCGCCAGTACGATACCCCGCGCACCCCCGAGGAGATTCGCGTCACCGATGGCAACGGCGACACCACCTGGTACACCTCCACCGCGCTGGGACTGCTGCAAACGGTGGCGGACTCGGCCGGCAACACCACCACCTGCTCCTACGACGCCATTGGCAATCGGGTACGCGTGGTCAACGCGGCGGGCGAAGCCGTCTCCTTCACCTACGATTCGCGCAACAACCTTACCGGCATCACCGACGGCGCCGGCAACCGCTGGTCGGCCACGTATACCACCGGGGGAGCGGCCAGCATCACCGACCCCAACAAGAACGTCTGGACGCTGACCTACGACGCCAGCGCCAGCCTGGCCGGTGTAACCGACCCCCGGACCTTCACCGTCAAGGCCACGCGCAATGCCGCCGGCCAGATAGTTTCGCTGGCCGACCAGAAGGGCAACACGAGCAGCTACCAGTACAACGCCGATGGCTTGATGACCGGCTTCACCGATGCGCTCGGCAACAAGTGGGCTTACGACTACGATGGCGCGGCGCGGCCTTCCTCCAAGACCGATCCCACGGGCGTTGCGCTGAAGGCGACTTACACCACCGGCAACCGCATTGCCGGCCTCTCCGCCGGCGACACACAAACTTCGTTCGACTACTCCGGCATTCAGCGCGACAGCCTCAACCGCGTCTCCCGCTACACCGATTCCAACGGCCTCCAGTTGACCTACGCCTACGATGCCGCCGGCCAACTCAGCAGCATCACCATGCCGGGGAGCAAGGCCGTGAGTTATCAGGTCGCCTATCAGTACGACCGCCTGCATCGTCTCAGCAAAGTCTCCGACTGGCAGGGCAATTTCGCGATCTACAGCTACGATGCGGCAGGATGGCCCGTCAGCCTGAGCGTCTCCGGCGGCCCGGTGACCATCTATCAGTACGACGGCGCGCGTCGTCTCCGTGCCATCGTCAGCACCGGCCCGGACGGCACGCCGGTAGCGGGCTACCGTTACACCGTGGATGCCAACGGCAACCGCACCGCGGTGAGCGCGCTCGAACCCAACACTTCGGCCGTGACCATGCCGGCATCCCTGACATACAGCTTTGACGCCGCGAATCGCCCCGTCTCGCGCAGCGATGGCGCGACCTACCAGTACGATGCGCGCGGCAACCTCTCCGCCATCGCCGGCCCCACCAACATCAAGTTCAACTACGACGCATTCGGCCGCCTGCAAAGCCTGGCGGGCGACGCCAGCGGCTCCTACGGTTACGATTCCACCGGCCTGCGCGCCACCCGCAACGATCGCCACCTGGTCTATGACCCGTCGGGCGATGGGCCGCGCGTGGTGATGGAAACCGATGCGTCCAATGCGCCCATCGCGTGGTATGTCTACGGCCTCGGCCTGCTGTGGAAGGTGACCGCCGGCGGCACCCCGTACTTCTACCATTTCGATGGCGATGGCAACACCGTGGCGCTCTCTAATCCCACCGCCGGAGTGGTGAACACGTACCGCTACGATGCGCAGGGCCGCCTGGTGTCTTCCAATGAGGGCGTCGAGAATATGTTCCGGGCGCACGGCGAATCCGGCTGGACGGACGATGGCAACGGCCTGCTGTTCACCGGCAGCCAGTTCCAGTTCCCCGAATTGCGTCTCACCTTGCCGGCCACGGCCGGCGCTTCGCCGCCGGTCCCCGGCCTCCTGCCCCCTCTCTGGGGTGTGGGCGCCTGCTTCTTCGAGGGCGTGGCCAATTGCCTGCCCGCCACCGCGGGGAGGACCCGCTGATGGGCGCCGTTCCCTTGGAAGCTGTGAAGAAAGCCGAGGCAAGGCAAGCTTCAGCTTGCCAACGCCCGCTTGCGGGCGCATTGTTTCTCAGTTCCTCAAGGCCGCTGCGCCGCCTGCTTCCGGTCGCCGTGCTGCTCGCCCTGGGGATCCCGGCGGCGCATGCGCAGTATTTGCAGCTCGATTGCAATCAGCCCGTCGATGTGCAGCTTGCCGCGGGGTCGGTCCAAACCAATGTGAGATTCCAGGCCACCGCCGGCGAAACCGTCTACATTCGTCTGCTGCCGACGAAGGTGGACCCCGATTTCTCCCTGGCTCCCGTGGTAGTGGCCGGTCCGTTTGGCACTATCCTCAATCCGCGGCCACAGGATCCGGCCGTTTCCGGCTCTACTCCGGGCGATCTGACCGGCACCTTCACGGGCTATGCATTCCTCGGTTGGGAATTCGACCTGCCCATGGACGGCACGTTCACCGTGCAACTGATCCCTTCGAACCCGAGCGCGGGCGCCACCATCCACGTCGTCCTGACGCGCATCAACCGCCCTTGCTCCGCCAGCACCACCCTCACCTGCGGACATTCCATTGCCGGCGCGATCTCCACCTCCTTGCTGGGCCAGGTGGATACGTATCAGTTCTCCGTGCAAACCGGCGACGTCGTGTCTTTCCGCCTGCTGCGCGTTGCCACCTCGGGTTTACCCGACACTCGTACGGGTTTCTTCTTCGCCATCTACGCCGCCGATCCGGCGCAGAACAACCGGCCGTTCGCCGTCAATGTGGACCCCACCAGCAAGCGCCTGTCTTTCGCGCAGATCTATGGCCGCTACGATTGGACGGCCACCGTCACCGGCACCGTCACGGTGATGGTCTTCGAGTATAGCGGGAGTCTCGGCGGCAGCTATTACGTTTCCGCCACCAGGCTCGGCGGTCCCAACGGCGGGGGGTGCGGCGGCGCCTCTCTGACCTGCAACTCAGTCGTGGATGGGGTGCTGACCAGTCCGCTTACTTTCGGGTCTTACACCATCGCGGCGAACGCCGGCGACGTGTACCAGTTCCGCGCCGCGCGGCCGGGAACCTCCGGTGGTTTCGCGCCATCGGCCGAGGTTTTCGATTCCCAGGGCACGCGTGTGGGTGTGGTGCCGGCGGCCGGCGCATCCGGCCACGCCGCCTCCACCGCGACCATCGCTTTACCCACGTCGGGCACGTATTCGGTGATCGTCTCCGGGCCGCTCGACGGCAGCCTGGGAGCGTATTCCCTGGGCGCGCTGCGCCTCAACCGGCCCTGCGACGGCGCTCCCGCGCTCTCCTGCTCGAGCGTGGTGGACGGCAAAGTCACGGGCCTGATCCGCAACCAGATCTACGGGCTCTCCGCCAGCGCCAACGATTCGTATATGGTGCGCCTGCTGCGTCCCGATGCCGGGAGCCTGTTCCGGCCGCGCCTGGATATTTACGATACCGCCGGCGCCCCGCTTCAGTTTCTCAATACCAACGACCTGGCGCGCGCCACTTTCACCGTTCCGGCGGACGGCCTCTACACCCTGGTAGTCACCGACAGCTACGACAGTTCGCAAAGCGGCGCGTACTCGCTCTCCCTGTTGCGCCTCAACCGGCCGTGCGGCGCCGGGACACTGAGTTGCGGCGCGCCGGCCGCGGGCAGCCTTCCGCGCTCCCTGGCGAGCAGCGTGTACGCTTACACCGCGGCCGCCGGCGAGAGCTTCAGCGTGCGCCTGCTGCCCGGCAGCGGCACCCCGACACCAGCCGTCGACGTCTACGATTCCCTGGGCAACCCGGTGGGCCAGCCCCTCTCCGGCAACTTCGCCGGTGTCGACGTGACCAAGCCGGCGGCCGGCCCCTACACCGTGGTGGCCACCGATTCCAGCAAGACGCCCTCCGCCTCCAGCTTTACGCTCGACCTGCTGCGCACGGTCAACGCCTGCTCCGTGCCTGCCGCCCAGGGCACGACGGTGAATGGGGTGGTCTCCGCCACGGCTCCGTTTGTGGCGTATCGCATCGCGGCCTCCAGCGGCGACGTGCTCTCCCTGCGCAGCAGCTCTTCGACGGCCGGCTTCGCCTCCCAGATGGATCTCTACGATCCCGACGGCGCGCGCCTGGATTCCAGCGTCTTCAGCCTCTCCCGGAAGGCCGCCGCGTCCGGCACCTATACCGTGATCCTGGGCGCCGCGGTACCGCTCACCGCGGGTGGATACAGCTTCGCCTGGCAGCTTCTGAACCGGCCGGCCGGCGGATCGCCCCTCCCTTGCGGCGCCACCACGGCGGGCGCGCTCTCCCCATCCAATCAGTTCCGCTACTACACCCTGGCCGCCAACGCGGGCGACACCATGCGGCTGATCTTCACCGGCATCGGCGATAATTTCTCGCCGCAGATTGAACTCTTCGACCTCTCGGGCGCGCGCATCGCCGCCAAGAGCGACGTCACCCAGACCGCCGCCGCCGGCAATTATCTGGTGGTGGTGAGCCCCTCCACCAGCACCACCGAGACCGGCGCCTACAGCGTGGCGTTCCAGCGTCCCAACAACCCCTGTTCGCCGCTGCCGTTGACCTGCGGCCAGACCACCTTGCGCCAGGTGAATGTTCCCGCGCAGCTCGACACCTTCTCCTTTAACGCCACTGGCGGCGACCTTACCACCATCCGCCTGGCCGCGCGCTCGGGCGCGTATTCGCCATTCGCCGAGATGTATAACACGGCCGGCGCGCTACTCTCCACCAGCTCCAACGGCCTGTTGAGCCGTGTGCTTCCCGCCGACGGCGTATACACGCTTCTGGTGCGCGATCGCGGCGCCATCAACCTGGGCAGCTATCGCGTCAGCCTGCAGGACGACACCAACAACTGCGCGGTGACCGACACGGAAGCTCCGTCGATCGCGCTGATCCGGCCGACCGGCGGCGAAGTTCTCCCCGGCGGCACCACCTACCGCATACAGTGGCAGTCCGGCGATAACGTTGGCGTGGTGGCTCACGATATCGCCCTTTCCACCGACAGCGGCAAGACCTTCGCCGACCCGTTCGCCAGCCTCAGTGGCACGCTGCAAGCCTACGACTGGAGCCTGCCCTCCGACATCGCGCCCAGCCGCACCGCGGTGCTCCGCGTGACCGCCACCGATGCGGCCGGCAACGCGCAATCCGCCTCCAGCGGCCTGCTCACCCTGATCGGTTCCGGATTCACGCCGAACAGCGGCGCGACTTACACGTACGACGGCCTGAATCGCCTGACGCAAGTCGCGTGGAGCGACGGCACCTCGATCCAATACACCTGGGACGGCGCCGGCAATCTGGTTCTCATTACGATTACCGGGCAGTAGCGGGCTTCCAAGCTCTCACATCGAAGTCGTGTCCCACACGCGCACCTACGCTAAAATTGCGGGGAATGGTAGATACTAAATCCGCTCCCGAGTGGAGCGCGCTCGGGCCAAAAGTGCGCCGGATGTTCGCGGTGTCCGCCGGCAAGATCCGCTCCATCGAGGAATCCTGGGCGCCCGCCAATGGCGCGCCGGTTTTCACCGCCGGCGGCCGGTATACCAGCCGCGGCTGGACCGAGTGGACACAGGGTTTCCAGTTCGGCTCCGCCATCCTCCAGTTCGATGCCACGGGCGAAACCGAATTCCTGGACATGGGGCGCCAGCGCACCGTCGACGTCATGTCGCCGCACCTCACTCACACGGGCGTTCACGATCACGGGTTCAACAACGTCAGCACCTATGGCAACCTGCTCCGCCTGATGAATGAGGGACGGATTGCGGAGAACCTCTGGGAGCGCCGCTTCTATGAGGTGGCGCTGAAAGTGTCCGGCGCCGTGCAGGCCGCGCGCTGGTCGAGCATCGCCGGGGGCGGCGGGTACATCTACTCCTTCAACGGGCCGCACTCGCTTTTCGTGGACACCATCCGCACCCTGCGCGCGCCGGCCATCAGCCACCTGCTGGGGCACGTGCCGATGGGCGAGAGCGATGTGAAGATCCCGCTGATCGGCCGTGTCGCCGAGCACGCCCGCGCTACCGCGAAATACGCCGTCTGGTACGGCGAAGGCCGCGACGCCTACGACGTGCGGGGGCGCACCGCGCACGAGAGCATCTTCAACGTCAACGACGGCACCTATCGCTGCCCGAATTCGCAGCAGGGCTACTCGCCGTTCAGCACCTGGACACGCGGGCTCGCCTGGGCCATGTGCGGTTTCGCCGAACAACTGGAGCTTTTCGATACCCTGCCCGGGCACGAAGAGACCATCGCCATCATGGAAAAGGCCGCCCGCGCGACCTGCGATTTCTACATCGAGAACACGCCGCCGGATGGCATTCCTTACTGGGATACCGGGGCGCCGGGCCTGGCCCGTCTGGGCGATTGGCGCGGCACGCCGGCCGACCCCTACAACGACAGCGAACCGGTGGACAGTTCCGCCGCCGCCATCGCCGCGCAGGGACTGCTCCGCCTGGGCCACCGGTTGAAGAGCGACGACTATTTCAAGGCGGGCCTGAAGGTTTGCGGCACCCTGTTCGACGCGCCGTATTTGAGCGCGGACGAGAACCATCAGGGGCTGATTCTGCACTCGGTGTATCACCGCCCCAACGGATGGGATCTGGTTCCGGCCAACGCCAAGGTGCCGGCCGGGGAGTCATCGATGTGGGGCGACTATCACGCTCGAGAGGTGGGTCTGTATCTGCTGCGGCTGATGGAGGGGAAGCCTTATCTGAAGTTCTGGTAGGAAGAGAACCGGCGGACAACCCGGGGACAGACCCGCCTGTCCACGCGCCGCAAACACCGCGGCTTGGGACAGGCAGGTCTGTCCCGGGCTTACCAGCGGCGGCCCCAGCCGCGCATGCCGATGCCGATGCCGAAGCTCGGGCCGTAGGCATACGGGTAGCCGTAGCCGTAGTATCCGGGGTAGCCGCCGTAGTAATAGGGATACGGCGTGTAGTAGGGGCGCGTCGACGGACGGCGGGTCACCGTGGTCTGCACGGGGTGGTCGTATTCGTCCGGGCCCACATAGCGGAAGGCTTGCGGGGCGCGAGTCAGGTCGATGTTCACCGGTGTATCGATGCGGAAGGTCAGCACGGTTTCCGGATAGACTACGGTGGGGTGGCCGCGGGTCAGCAGCACGCCGATGATGCCGGCGGTGGCGCCGGCTCCGGCGCCGATGGCGGCGCCGCGTCCCCAATCGGCGGCAGCGCCGATTCCGGCGCCGAGGGCCGTGGTAGTGGCCACTGCGCCCACGTCTCGGCCCACGCTGGTCTGGCCGTTACGGTTGACGAGTTGTGTTTGCACGTTGACCTGCGTGCCGTCGGCCAGCGTCAATCCGGTCAACTGCAGCGCCAGGCGGCTGGTACCCGACGCGCGTCCGGCCTTGACGGCTTCGGCCACGCGGCCCATCACGGACTGCCCGCGCTGTGCCACCACCACGCCATCGACCACGATGGGTTGCGCCAGGCTGGCGCTGAATACGTCGCCCTGCTGGCTGCGGTCGCTGGAGAGTTCCTGGTTGACGCGCACGGTTACAAAGGTGCCGGGCTTGATGGTGAGTGCCGCCGGCAACCCGTAGTGCGGGACGGCGGCGGGTGGCCGGTCGCGGCGCTGTTGCGGCGGTTGCTGGGGCTGCTGCTCCGGCTGGCCGTAGGAATCGGCGCGCGCCACCGGTTGGGAGGGATCCTGATCCGGCGCGCCGGGCTCGACTGGCTGCGCTTGCGGAGCCGGCGCGGGCGGCGGATCGTTAAAGCGGCGCCATGTACCGTTGCGCGGATCCTGCGCCAGCAGTAGGGCGGATCCGGTAAAGAGACTCAATGCGATTAAGCGAAGACGTGTCATAGAGTGGTGCCTCGTACCCAGTCGCCATGGTTGTCTGCATGTTTTTCGCCATTCCTAAGTGATTGATAATGATTGGCCAGGGGCGGCGTAGATGGCCGGATTGCACCGCCTTTGGTGGTTTTCGGCCATGGGGGCGGCGGTCTTTCGCGCGGCGCTGCGCGGAGCACCCTATCGGTTTTCCTCGCCGGATGATAGAATTCGACCCATGTTTTGCCATAGCTGCGGTACGCAGGTAAATACCGATGTTCAATTCTGCCCAAATTGCGGGCAACCCCTCGCCGCAGGTCCGGCGCCCGCCGCGGCGCCTGCCTACGTGGCACGCGGCGGCATCACCGCGCGTCCCGGACATTGGGTGGGAGCAGGCTGGGATATCGTCAAGACGGACATGGGCAACTATGTGCTGCTAGCGCTAGTGTTCATCGTGCTCAATGCCATGGTGCCGATGATTCTGCAAGGCCCGCTCATGGCCGGTTTCCAGATCTACTGCCTGAAGCGTCTGATGGGCCGGCAGACCGACTTTGGCGATCTCTTCAAGGGATTCAACTTCTTCGTGCCGGCGCTGGTGGCCTCGCTGGTGATTGCGCTCTTCACTTTTGCCGGAACACTGTTCTGCATCATCCCGGGCCTGGTGATCGCCGCCATGTACAAATTCACCTATCTGTTCATCGTCGATAAGCGGTTGGATTTCTGGCCGGCGATGCAGGCCAGCCACAACGTGGTGCGCAACGATTATTTTGGCTTCACCATGTTCCTGATCCTCCTGTTCCTGGTCAATGTGCTGGGCGCCGTGTGCTGCATCGTGGGCATCCTGGTATCCGTCCCGGTGACCTTCGCGGCGATCACCGTCGCCTATCAGGAACTGGTGGGCTTCGACCCGCAGACCGTCAACCGGGTCTGACCACGTCAGAAGGCAAGAAAAGACAGATGGCCGCCGATGAACGCCGATCAACGCCGATGAGAACACGCCAATTATCGGCGCTTATCGGCGTTCATCGGCGGCTTATCGCGGGTTGCGCCGCGCTCGCCGCCGGCTTCATCCTACTCCGGTCGGTCATGCCGCCGGACATTCCGCTCTGCGGGTTCCGCTGGCTCACGGGACGCCCCTGTCCTCTGTGCGGGCTGACGCGCGCCGTGATCGCGCTGGCCAAGGGCCACTGGAGCGAGGCGCTGCACTGGCACGCCTTGAGCCCGCTGGCGGTGGCGATGCTGGCCGGTCTGCTGTGGAACCCACCGCGGGTGGCGCGGCTGTGGATGCCGTGCGCCGCCCTATTCGGAGTCTACGGGGTGTGGCGAATCGTCTTCTGAAGCAGCCACCCGGCGGCGAAGCATATCGTCAGATCCGTGGCGGCGTGGAACAGGAACAAATGGCGTCCCGCATCCAGGGAGTCGCCCAGCGCGGCCAGCGCGAACTCTCCCAGGCCCAGTGCCGCCATCCCCATGGCCACCCACCGCAGCGGTGAGCGGCTCGCCAGGCATCCGGCCAGGAACACCACGTACCACACCGGCAGGTGCCAGGGCCATCGGCGCAACAGCCAGGCGCGGAAGTTGCTCCACACCGCGAAGCGTTGGGTCTGCGCTCCCGGAGCACGGCCGTCTTCGGCGCGGAAATTTCCCAGGTTGACCGGCCGCATTTCCGGCGCGCCTTCCTTCAGCGTCTCCGCCAGGAACCCGAGCGTACTGCCGGGATGTTGCGCGTACCACCCGAGCAACCGGGCGAAACCAGTGCGCCTGGCGAACTCCTCGGCCCAGGCGCGATCGGCCGCGGGCACGCCCGGCATGTAGGCGTGCATGCCGCGGTAGCGCAGTTCCCCGGAGGTAACACCGAGCGCCTGAAGGTCCGCGCCCGCCGGTCCCAGCCGGAAAAACACAACGTTGAACATGGCCTGGCCGCGATAGGAGGCATCGGTGGAACCGAGCATGGCGGCGCCCGCCACGAGCACCAGCGCCGCCGCGCTCCACGCCGCCGCGCGCCACCGCGCCTTCCATTGGACTCCCCAGGCGATGGGCAGCGCCGCCGGCAGAACCATCCATACCGCATGCTGCGCTTTCGAGGTCACAAAGAGGAGGGCCGACAGGGTGAACACAGCAAGCATCCTCCCACGAACGGGGGCATGGCAGCCTGGAAGGCCGCTCCACGGCGCCGTCATCCACACGGCGGCGGCGGCCATCACCAGCAGCGCGCCGAGCGCCGCCGCGTCCATATAGAACGAGTTCAGGTACGCCGTGTAGCAGATGTCCGTGAAGGCCAGGAGCGGGATTGCGGCCGAAGCCGCTTGCACGCGCCACCCCCGGTTTCGCAAGGCGGCCAGGAGTATCGCGAATGCGGCCAGACAAAGCGCCGCGTGGAGGGCGCCCAGCCACCGTATGTCGAAGGCCGCCCCTTCGTGCGTGGCTCCGGCGAAGCGGGTGGCCAGCCACGCCAGTGCGCTTTCCGAAGAGTGATACGGGCTGTTCCAATAGTTGCGCGCCGAGCGGATGTAGTCCGGCTGGAAGTGGGTGAAGTTGGTTGCCGCGCCGCGCGGCGCCAGACACAGCCAGGCGCAAACCTTGCCGAAATCCCCGTTATTGGCGATCCCGACGAATCCCGGCAGCAGCACCTGCGCCGCCAGGCACGCCGCGCCGGCGGTCCACATCGCGATGCCCGGCCACTGTCGAGACCATTTGGTTGCTGTCACGAACTCGCTCGTAGCGTATCACGCGGCGGGGGTGTCCATTCGACGCCGGGACGCATGGAACGCGGAGCAAGCGCGGGTCTTGCGGTTCCCCCGGTAGGGCAACAACCTGGGCGCCTACAGCGAATTCAGGTACGCGATGACGTCCGACATTTCCTGCGCCGTGAAGCGCGGCCAGGCGATCTTCCGGGCGGTCATGGACTCCAGCATCCGCGGACCGTGGTCCCAGAGCGCGGCCACCATGGTGATATCCGAATAGGCGTCCTTGCCTTTCCCGAGTTTGGGCGCCCCGCTCGAAGCGTCGTTGTGGCAGGTGGCGCAACTCTTGGCGGTGAACACGGTCTTGCCGCGAGTGGCGCTGCCGGTGCCGCGGAAGTACTGCTTCGCCCAGACGTAGGAGATGATCTGGCGCATTTCCTCCGGCTCGAGAGTGGGCGGCGGATTCTTCATGCTGGGCTGGTGGTTCCACATGTCGACGGCGATCTCGGTCAGGGTCTGATTCTTGAGCAGCACCTCGAGGGCGCGTTTGCCCACGTGGCACTCCGCGCAGCCCTTGGAAGAGAATAGCTTCTCGCCGGAATCCGACGGCGGGAAGGAGAAGTTCCTGGCCAGATTGCGGGTCTCCGGCAGGTTTTGCAGGTAGACCAGCATGTCCGTCAGTTCCTGCCCGGCCAGCTTGCCCCAGGCCAGCTTTTTCCTGGAGAACTCGGCGCGCATTTTCGGCCCGTGGTTCCACATCTGTTGGGCCAGGATCACCGGGTCGGCAAGCGACTCCCACTTTTCCACGGGCGGCGCTGCCGGTTCCTTCGAGCTGACGATGCCGTGGCAATCGGCGCAGTGCCGGTCGCGGAACGCCTGCTTGCCGCGGGCGGCGTCGCCGGGCCTGTCAAAGTAGTTGGCGGAAACGAAATAGGCGAACAGGTCGGCGGCCTTTTCCGGGGTCATGTTCCCCTTCTCGACGCCCCGCCGATTCATCGCCGCCCACATGCCGGGCGCGTGATTCCACATCAGGCTGGCCATCACCGCGGGGGTGTAGTCGCGACCCACGCGGCGCGCCAGATCGGGCGCCAGGGTGCCGCCCTTGCCCTTCAGGCTGTGACATTGAACGCACTGTTCGCTCTGGAACAGTTGTTCGCCGCGTCTGGCGTCGCCGGCGATCATGCCCGCCCCTGGCGCACTCCAAACGACAGCCGCGCCCACAGCAATCACTCGAAGCAGGAACATTGCTGGTCTCCTATCTGGTCAGTTTGAGCCCGGTCATGAAGATGTGCGCCCGGAACCCCTCGTACTGGTACAGTTGCTCGCCGTAGCCGTACCATCGCCACTCGGTGTTCCATTGTACGTGTTTCTGGAAGGGAACAGAAAGGCGTCCCAGCGGCTGGTAGTAGCGCGAGGCCCGCGAACCGGCGGCGATGAACAGCGATCCGCCGGCGGAGAGTCTGGGCACGATGCCCGCCACCGTGGGCAGCACGAGATCGATGGTGGAGGTGGCCGTGTGCCCGTTCTCTTTGTAGCTGGAAACCGTAGGTGTGAAGAAGGGCAGCAGCAGGAAATCGATGTTGGAGTACAGGGTGGAGCGGTCATACTCCGCCAGGATGCTGATCCGCTTGCCGCCGTTGGGCATCCAGAACACGGCCAGCGAATTGTCCCGGCTGCGGAAATCGTACTGCACTCCCTGAGTGGGATTCTGGTTGTCCAGCAGCGCGAAGTTGGCCTGGAACCACAGTGCGGCCGACGCCTGATACTTGGCTCGCGCGCGCACCTTCCGGTAGTTGTAGAGGTCGGTGCGGAAGTAGTCTTGAGCCGTGGAGGCGCCTTCATAGTCCACGTTGAGGGAGAGCTTCCGCCAGGGACGGATGGTCGCCCCGGCCAGCGCCACGCTGCGCTGCAACGCTCCGGAGGCCAGCGTTCCACTCTGGTCGAGAGAGCCCGCCAGCACCGTGGCATCGCCCCAAACGTAGCGGTAGCCGCCGCGCAGGGTGATTTTGCCGGTGACGTCGAAGACGGCTTCCACCTGCTGCCGGTTATTGGTCACATCCTGCGGTGTGTTGAGCGCCGCCACCAGCGCGGGGTAAGTCGAGCCCTTCAGCACGATCTGCTCGGTGAGCGCGCCTACGCCGGTCTCCTTGTACCGGTTGCCGGAGAAGGAGGTGACGATCTTCAACCGCTTGAATGGCCGGATCTCCACTCCCGCGTTGGCCAGCGTGTGGTTGCCACTGGTGGTGCTCGCGCCGATATTGTATTGGCCGCCATAGAGGAGCAGCGCGCTGAGCAGCGCGAAATTGCCGCTCGCGATGTCGAAGTAGCGCGCGTCCGTCTTCGGTTCGCTGTACAGAAATTGGCCGTTGAGATCCAACCACGAAAAAGGACTGGCCGTCGCCAGGACCTTGCTATACACACTGCTGCCGCGGACACCGTAGGTCTGCGTGAGCGTATTCAGGACCTCGGTGCCGCCCAGAACCGGTGTGGTGCGGTCGCCGCGATTGGCACCGTTGGCACTGGCCTGGTTGTCGTTCTTGTAGGTGGTCCCCTCCTCTTCGAGGGTGACGTGCCAACGATTGTATTCCAGCCGGAAGCCGCCGCGATAGTTGTTGGCGCTATCGCGCAACAGCATGGGGACGGCAAACGAGTCATTGCTGTCCTGCACCCAGGTTCCCACGCCGTGCCCATAGCCCGAGTTTCGCTCGAACACCAGGAACGGCAGGAAGTGCCTGCCGGGGAAGAGTTGGAGATCGACGTAGCCGTTGCGCCGCCGCATGTCGAAGGATTGCTCATCGAATCCGCCCGGCGCCAGCGGATTGGCGAATGAGGGCGAGGCGTTGAAGTACGCGATGTTCCGGTAGTCCGCGCGCAGTTCGTACACGCCGCGCTTGCGGGCGTCGATGTGGGCCGTATTATAAGGGTCGCCTCCCCAGGCGTTGGCGCGGGCGTCGATGCGGTCGAACAACCGGTGTTTGGGGTCGGTGATGGTGAAGTCCAGCCCGGTGAGCTTGGGTCCGGAGCCGAGGTTGACGATGCCGCGGTAGCTGGGCTGATTCCCCGCCTCACCCACCCGGCGATAGCCGAAATCCACGCTGCCGGTAATCCATTGCTCGCTTGGCGAAGGCGCTGGCGAAGGGGTTTTCTCCCCGGCCTCCGCGGGAGCCGCCGGCTCGGCCGGCTTGGCCTGATCGTCCGCCTTGGCGGGGGTTGCCGCGGCTGCTTCCGCCTGGGCTTCCGGCGTGGCTGGCGCCTTGGATGGGGGCTGGGCCGGCGGCGCCGGCGGTTGTGCCGATGCCGCAACAGCGATGAGGAATGCCAGTAGGAATCTCATTTGGTCAATGCCCGATCCGCGTAGGAACCATGCACTTTCTGGTGGCAGAGAGTGCAGTTTTGGAATCGCGGACTGCGCAAATCGTGGATCGCGGGCCCCACCGTTCCCAAAGTCGCGTTGGCCGCGGGATTCGGCACCGGCAGGTTGGAGTGGCACTCCATGCACACGAAGCGCACTTCATGCCGGATCAGCATCCGCGGATTCGCCGACCCGTGCGGTTGGTGGCACGTCATGCATCCTTCGAGGCGCAGGGGAGCGTGCTCGAACGGAAACGGCCCCACCTTATCGCCGTGGCATTTGGCGCAACCCGGTTCGTTGAATCGCGTGGTTCGAATCTGTTTGGGCAGCGCGCTGCCGTGCGGATTGTGACAATCCACGCAGGACATGGCCCCTTCCGCCAAACGGTGCCTGTAAGGCTTTTGGAAAGCGGCCCACACATCGGTGTGGCAGGAGGCGCAGAGTGCGTTGACCTCCGCCGGCTTGCGCGCCACCAGGCCGTGCGGTCCGATGGTGTGGCAGGCCGTGCAACTCACCTGATTCCTGGCATGACCGCTATTGATACGCCCGCTCTGGGTGGACTGATTCCGATGACAGGTGAGGCAGATGCGATCGGTTTCGGCGGGCTTGAGCTTGGCGGGTTGCTTGATATCGGCGGCGGACAGCGATTCGATGTGCTTACTGCCCGGACCGTGGCAGCTTTCGCAGGCATTGTTTTCAAAGCCGCGTTTCTTATCGGTTTCCACCACGTGGTGAGGGTTGTTCTTGAAGGCGTTGAAGATGTCCTCGTGACACATCTGGCAGGTAGTGGAGCCGACGAATTCCGCCGGCTTGTTCTGGGGGGGCGGAGAAGCGGGAGCGCCGGTATTTTCCTGGGCGCGCCCCACGATGGCTAGCATCATGGCCGCGCCCACCAAGCCCGCCGTGCGCGTCCAGGATGGACGCGCACGGGGAAACTGGCGGCGGGTTGAGAGTACGGGCAGCCCGAACATGGCGTTCTGTCCTTTGGTTTGCTTATTTGCCGGCGTGTACCTGGTCTACGTCGAAAGCGGCGCCTGTCGCGTGGCAGACATCGCAACTCTCGCCGAACTTCGGATCGGTCTGCGATACCGCGTGAGCCAGCGCCGAGAGGTTCTGGTGGCACGCCGTGCACGCCGAAGTGGTGGCTGGCACCGGGCTGATTCTGCCCTGCGTATCGAGCACGTTGTTCAAGCCGATGGGGAAGACGGCCTCCGAGGTGTTGACGTGGCACATGTAGCATTTGGCCGTATCGGCGACTCCGCCCGTCGGCGTCATGGCCGGATAACGCACATCGGTGAAGTCGTTATGGCTGCCACCGAATCCGACAATGATGTAGGTCTGATTGAACGACTGCATGGTTTCGCCGGTATGGATCTTGTGGATCATCAGGGCGAAGTTGACGGACTGGGGGGGCAGTGCTTTGTCGGAGGCGACGACGGCAGTGCCGCGGACCGAACTATCGTTTTCGCTCGGGTTGTGGCACAGCACGCACATTTCGACCTGGTTGCGGTTTTCGCCGTGGAGTGACAGGTAGCTATGGCAGCCGTTGCACTTGTTGATGTCCACCACCGTGCGGCGCGGGGCCACTTTGGAGCCGTCCACCGGAAAGTAGAAGACCTTGTTGATGGCGCCGTATTCGCTGGTTTGCTGCTGCGCCGTACCGGCCAGCAGCGTGCTCCCGCGGCGCGCTTCGATGCCGATGGCATACGTGCCGGTGGCCTTGGCCGGAATGGCGTGCGTAAACGTGTAGGTGCAGGTGCCATCGTTGGCGCACTTGGCGGTGGGAACCGGGTTTTCCGATACGTAGCCTGGCGTAGTCACGTCGGAACCGAAACTGGTGTAGCCATAGTCGGTGGTGGGACCGGCCATTACCAGGGCCATGCGGTTGCTGCCGCCGGTCAATTGGGCCATGGTGACCGGGAAGCCGGAGTAGTCCTTCGAGGTGAAGGTGACGGTGGGCGCCTTGCCGGCCACGCCGTTATCCACCTTGACGATGCTGACCACGATGCCGGGGTTGGTGAGGGATTGGGTAGGGACCGTGTGCGCGCCCTTGATGGAAGCGTCGAATTCCAGTTCGCCCTGCGGGATGTGGCACTGGGTGCACTGGTTGTCGGAAACCTGCGGCAGGTTGACGTGGTTCTTGCCGGTGGCAAAGTTCACGTCGTCGTGGCAAGCGCCGCAAGCCGCGCGGCTGGGGTTGGTGAGCCAGTTGTTGGACTGCGTCGCGCCGGTGACCTTGACGTCTTCGT
>Ga0182021_10003869_pt1 | contig 17559 bp, 17 predicted proteins | sample 612E3MmetaG_FD_120493 | JGI IMG/M metagenome (GOLD analysis project Ga0182021, IMG submission 120493) | Permafrost microbial communities from Stordalen Mire, Sweden - 612E3M metaG (Illumina Assembly) | ecosystem: Environmental > Terrestrial > Soil > Wetlands > Permafrost | place: Sweden... | reverse complement strand
GGCTATGGCCAGATCGTTGGCCGCCCTGGTCGTGGACGACGGGCTCCGTGAGTCGATGACGGCATACAACCGCAGCACCCAGCCGGAGCAGTCGTGGGGTCGGATCCTGGACGGTGCGGAGGCGGAATATCGCCGCGCTATTGCCGCGCAGGTGGCCGCGCCTTGACCTCGGCCCCCTCGCCGGCCTACCGGCTCCTGGTGGTGGGCGTCGACCTGCAGGGCGCACAAGTTGCCGCTCTGGCGCTGCGACATGGAGACGACCCCACCGCACTGCTGGCGCTGCACGGCTGGCAGGTCCGGCGGGTGCGCGGTGTCGAGCGCTGCCTGGGCGACAAAGATGTGCTGACCCTGACCTTTGTGGTTGAGCCGGTCATGGTCCAGTCCCAGGCAGTCACCGCGTTGACGCCCGCAGTCCGCCCGGGCGGGGGCGGTGACCTGATCAGCTCGGTCATCGCCGAGGGCGACCCAATATTTCGCCACCAGCGGGTGGCGGCGTACGCCGTGGTGACCAGCTCGCGCGGGCTTCTGATGACACAGTTCTCCGACCGGACCGGCGCGCCAGGCCAGTGGGGCTTGCCCGGCGGTGGTCTGGACCCCGAGGAGGCACCGGACCGGGCTGTGGTGCGCGAGGTCTGGGAGGAGAGCGGCCAGCTGATCGAGGTGGGCGAACTCGCGTTGATCGCGACGAGCCGCTGGGTCGGCCGCGCTCCTGACGGGCGACTCGAGGACTACCACGCGGTCAGAGTCATCTACCGCGCGATCTGCCCGCAGCCGAGCCAACCGGTGGTTCACGATGTCGGCGGGACGACGGAGTCTGCCGCGTGGTTGCCACAGGCCGACCTCGATCTGCTTGCCCTGACATCCGGCTGGCGATCGATACTTCGCGACGTGACACGCCAAGGTGGCCCCGGGGGGTAGAGGTCAGCCTCTGTCATGGCGCCGGACCAGGCCGATGGCCCCGATTACCACCATCACGACGCCGATGCCGACGATGGCGCCCGGTCCGAGACGTGACCAGTTGATGCGCAGCCCCGCCGTCTCCTTGGCGATGGTCAGCCCGGCGAAGACCATGGCCAAAAGCCCGACGACGACGGCTGAGGTGTTTGGCCCCCTGGGACGAGTCGGCACTGTGACGGCGGGTTCGTGGGCACTGGCCGCGGCATCCTTGCCCGGGGAAGGCTGGACCGTGGAACTGTGGACTGCGGGGTCTTTGACACTGTCCTGGATCGGGTTGCCCTGGGTAGTTGCGGGTGTTGCAGGCCTTTTCGCATCCATGTCCCTACTCCTTCACGACGGTGAGCTGTCCGATGCCGACTCCGGCACTGACTACGACCTCGGCTGTCCCGTTGCCGAACTTCGCCGACCGGGAGACGTCTGAGCCGCCTTGCGTCCGGCCGTCGGTGTCATCCGGCAGGACGATAGCTCCCAGTCCCACGTGGCCGGCAACCAGGACTCTCAGTCCTCGCGGCACGAGCACTTTCAGGTCACCCAACCCGACGTACGCAGGGATCGTGACGGGGTTTGCCGATGTCAGGCTCTGGGTGGGCAGCTGTCTGAGGTCGAGGACGCCATCCCCGATTCCCAGCTGGTAGGTGTTGTCAGCCGATGCGCTCACCGACGTGGGAGTCCAGGTGGTGCTGCCGACCCGCCCGTTGACGTGCATCCCCGCGGGGACGATGGCGCTAGTCCAGGCGGCTAGTGCCAGCACGACTGCAAGGAAGGCGACGAAGCCTGCGCGCCAGCCGGCCACGCCGAGCACCACCGACAGCAGACCGATTGACGCCAGTGAACCGGCAACGGCGATTGTGCGATGGTCGCCGGACCAGCTGAACGCGTTGCCTGCCCAGATCAGTGAGCCATACGTCGCGATGGCCAGTCCGATGGCCAGCAGCGCCATCAAAGGCCCGCCGGAGTGACGACGGGGTCGCTCGGGGACAGCCTGAGGCTTGCCAGAGCGCTCCTGCCTCCCCCGGGTGTCTCGGGCCGCCTGGGTGCGGTGGACAGCCTCGCTCGGTGGGAGTCCCTGGTCCAGTGGGAGAACCCGGGTCTGTGACTCGGCCTGGCTGGGCGCGACTACCGGATGGGCGGTGCCCAGCGACGGGTCGGCCGCCGGGGTGCCGTGGTGTTGGGCCCTCATCTGCTGGCCGGGCTCGGGGTGGGCACTCGCGCGCCTGACCAACCACCAGATGAACAGGCCAGTGATGACCACGCCCCAGGGGAACCCCCAGCCGGAGTGACTGCCCCACCATGAACCTCCGAACGCCGAGCCTCCGAACAGCGAGAGCGCGGTGATGACGATCAGCACGATGGAGCCGCCATCTCCGTCGCGAAGGGCTCGCTGGGCCACGATCTCGTCCCGGTCGTTGGGAATCAGTGCCCACCCAAGAAGGTAGATGGTGATGCCGACGCCCCCGAGCAGGGAGAGCATTACGAAGCCGGCACGGACGATCACCGGGTCGATGGCCATCCGGTCAGCCAGCCCCGAGGACACCCCGCCCATCCACCTGTCGTCAGTTCGACGCCGGATGCCGATGCCGCGCAAGGTGTCAAAGATCTTGTCCATCCCCGTTTGCGGGCCGGATGTGCTCTGTTCGCTCATGTCACGATTCTTGGCCGCCGGGTGCCGGTTTGCCATCAGGGGAAACCCTGAGTTGACCCTGAGATTGTTCTGTCCACAGTCGCAACGTCCCGAATATGGGCAAGGATGGACTCGTGCCAACGCCATACGCGCTACCTGAGCCGACAGCCGGCATGGGTGAACGCCGTCCGGTGCCTCGGATGGTGCGTCCCGTCCAGGGCCGCCGGCTCGGCGGGGTCTGTGCCGGGCTGGCCGAGCATCTCAACCTGAACGTGCACCATGTGCGCCTGGGGTTCGTTCTGGCCGGTCTGGGAGGCGGAGCCGGCATCGTGGCGTACCTCTTTCTTTGGGCACTGACCTCTCAGTCGCCGGAGATCACCCGGGTTTCGGGCGCCGACGCTGTGGCGGTGAGCCGGCCGGCCCGTGAGTCGGTGCGCAATCTCTTGGTCGGCCTGGGGCTGCTTGTGGCCGGTGGTGTGCTCTGGGCCCAGCAACACGGTTTCAACCTGCACCTGGGTGTGTCGATCCCGGTCTTGGCAGTGGCCGGTGGGGCCGTGCTCGCGTGGTCGAAGCTCGACGACGCCGAGCGCGAGCGATGGCTTGTGCGCGACATCGGGTCCGGCGGCCGGCGGGCAGCATTGATACGGCTGGCGATTGGTATCGCACTGGCTTCGGGAGGAGTCGTCGTTCTTGCGACGCAAGGCCTGGGGCTGGCAGGTCTGTGGAGTGTGGGTATCGCGGCGGTTGCAGTTCTGGCCGGTGCCGCCCTGATCGCTGCGCCATGGGGCGTGCGCCTCTGGGGGGAGTTGCGCGCCGAGCAGGCACAACGCATCCGTGAGACCGAGCGGGCAGACATCGCCGCACATCTTCATGACTCGGTTCTGCAGACCCTGGCCCTTATCCAGCGCAAGTCCGGCGACCCCGCCGAGGTGGTCCGGCTGGCCCGCTCCCAGGAGCGGGAGTTGCGTGGCTGGCTGTACGCCGGCCCGGTGGGCTCTCAGGCAACCCTCGCCTCCGCGGTCACCGAGGTCGTGCACGAGGTCGAGGACCTGCACGGCGTGCCCATCGAGCTGGTGGTAACCGGTGACCGCCCCCTGGACGCCAGCGGGAGCGTGCTGGTCCGAGCGCTGCGCGAGGCGTTGCTCAATGCTGTCCGGCACGGAGCACCGCCGGTGTCCGTCTATGTGGAGATGGGCTCTGAGCTCGTGGAGGCGTTCGTTCGCGACCATGGTCCGGGCTTCGACCTGGCGGACGTCCCCCAGGACCGGCTGGGCGTTCGAGAGTCGATCCTGGGCCGCATGTCGCGGCACGGTGGCTCGGCGCGAGTGCGCCGGCTCGAGCAGGGCACTGAGGTCACCATCTCCTTGCCGGTGAGCGCCGCATCCCCGTCGGTTGTGCAACCAGACTCGAGCGTTCAACCAGAGGCGGCCGGTCCTAGAGGGACAAGCCCCGAGCCAGACTCCTGAGGAACGCGTCGTTGACATCTTCCCGGTCATGAATGACCAGGATTCCCACTGCTACCCGGAGGCAACGTGTCCAGGTTCGCGTTTCACAGACAGGGCCAGAGCGCCCGCGACTGCACGCGCTCGTACGCCTTGGCCTGCCGCGGTCTAGCGCTGGTGCTGCCACCCAGTGCCGGGCCTGGTCATCACCCAACAGGGGTGGACGTATCCCCTTCCACCGACAGCCAGAAGGGTCCCCTGCCGACCGTGGGCGACCGGGTTACCACCCTGGGAGAAATCTGATGAACGAGTCCCAGTCACCAGATGACACCGTCATCCAGCTGGTACTGGTGGATGACCACCGCATGTTTCGCTCCGGTGTCAAAGCTGAGCTGGACGAGTCGATGGTGATTGTCGGTGAGGCCGCGGACGTCGACGAGGCGATCGTGGTGGTGGCTCAGGCGCGACCCGATGTCGTTCTGCTGGACGTCCACCTGCCCGGTGGAAATGGCAACGGCGGCAGCGACGTGATCACGGGATCGCACGCAGTGACAACCGAGTCCGGTGAGCCGGTCCGGTTCCTCGCGCTGTCGGTCTCTGATGCGGCGGAGGACGTGATCGCAGTCATTAGGGCCGGCGCGCGCGGATACGTCACCAAGACCATCAATGGTCAGGACCTGAGCGACGCGATTCGCCGAGTTGCCGGCGGGGATGCAGTGTTCAGTCCCCGTCTGGCCGGTTTCGTGCTGGATGCCTTTGGGGCGGCGGCCGGGGAGGTCGCCGTGATCGACGAGGAGCTCGACCGGCTCAGTGCCCGCGAACGTGAGGTGATGAGGCTTATCGCTCGCGGCTACCAGTACAAAGAAGTCGCCAAGGAGCTCTTTATCTCGATCAAGACTGTCGAGACGCATGTATCTTCGGTACTGCGCAAGCTACAGCTGTCCTCACGGCACGAACTCACTGCTTGGGCTGTCGGGCGGCACCTCCTGTGAGCGGCCGGCCCGGTGCTCCCGGAGGTTGGGTCTCCCGTTCGGCGGCGTAGCGCGCCACCGCATGTTCCAGACGTCGCCTGAAGACTGTTGAGAACACCATCGCGACGACGACAGCCAGGGCCAGTGCGATCCACGACGACGAACTGAGCCACCCCTGGGCGCCGGTGCCCAGGGCGTAGATGGCTGCCGTTGTCCCCCAGGCCCAGCCGATCGCCCCAAGAGCGTTTGCCGCCAGGAAGCGTGGGTAGGGCATTCGGAGGGCACCGGCCAGTGGCCCGGCGAACATGCGCAGCAGCGCCACGAAACGCCCGAAGAAGACGGCCCACACGCCGAATCGGTTGAACACGTGCTCGGCATAGGCGAGGTGGTCCGGGCCCGCGTGTCGGGGAAACCGGCGCCCAAGCACGGTGAACATCCGCTCACCCCAGTGCCGGCCCGCCAGATAGCCGATGCTGTCACCGACGATGGCTCCGGCACTGGCCGCCAACGCGACCCAGACAGGGGAAACGTTCAGCTCCGGGCGTGCGGCCAGCAGTGCCGCGGAAACCAGGACCACCTCTCCAGGCAACGGGATGCCCATGCTCTCCAGGCTGATCACCAAGGCGACCAGCACGTAGACGAAGGCGGGGGAGAGGCTGATCAGCAGGGCATCGACATTCAAGGCTCAGCCCAGATCCATGATGTGGAAGCATTCTGCCAGCCGACCCTGCGCGAGCCCGAACATCTGGGCCACCCCGGCGCCCCACTCACGCAGAAGGTTCTCCAGCCGATCCCCCATGTGTCCGGTCTGGGACGCATGGGCCTGCAGCGCTGCGACCTTGCGCGCGAAAGTGTCAGTGATGTCCACGCAGTGGGTCGTCTCCGGATGGGCCATGATCCAGATTTCGTTGACATGCCATGGCTCCAGCGACTGCTCGATGAGCTCGGGCCAGGCGTAACGGTTCTCCGACGCGGGATAGATGGCACGGATGGCCGCTTCGCCCGCTGCCAGGTGATCCGGGTGGGACGCCTGAACCCTGTCGTACCCCCGCTCCGGAGACTGGATCAGGACGCGCTGGGGCTGGACGTCGCGCAGGACCTCGACGATCTGTCGCTGCAGCTCCCACGAGGGCTCTAACCAGCCGTCGCGATGTCCCGGTAGGAACCGCACGTCTTTGACGCCGAGGGCCGCAGACGCGGCGATCTGTTCGCGTTCGCGGATAGCCGGCATCTGCTCGCGGTTGGCGTCGTCGAACCCACCCTGCTCGCCGTGGGTGCACAACAAGACTGTGACGCTCAGCCCTGCGTCCACCCAGCCTGCGATGGTTCCGCCCGCACCGAAGTCACAGTCGTCAGGATGTGCCGCCACGACGAGTACCCGCGCGATGTCCTTGTCGGGGCGAGGTCTGGCAGGCTGGCCGAAGGTCCGCTGCGTCATGCGTCAAGCCTAATTGGGGACCTCGCCACGGGCCATCGAGTTCAGAGCCAAGCCGTCGAGCCGATAGCTGACCCAATCGTCCATGGGCTGCCCACCGATCGAGTCGTAGAAGCCGATCGAGGGCGTGTTCCATTTCAAGACCCACCACTCAAGGCGGCAGTAGCCCCGATCGGCGCACAACGCCGCCAGCGTCGCCAGCAGTCTCTTGCCCAGGCCGGACCCGCGATGCTTGGGCGAGACGAACAGGTCCTCGAGCCAGATACCACTGCGGCCCTGCCAAGTCGAGAACGTGACATACCAGATCGCCATGCCCACCACTGCCCCGTCCACGACGGCAACGTGGGCGAACGACGTGGGCGCCTGCTCGTGAGGGAACAGGGCCTGATGGAAGTGGGCTGCGGTCGCCTCGACGGCTTCGGGCTCCCTCTCGTAGATCGCCAGCTCGCGGACAAGCCCGAGAATTGCCGGCACGTCGGCCGGCACGGCCGCCCGGATGGTGCTGTGTCGCTGTTGGTTCTGGCCGGATTCGGCATGCCCTGTGCTCACCCCCTGAGCCTAGGTCAGCAGATGAACCCCACTTCACCGCCGTGAGGTTCCCGTTCGTATCCTTGGCCTCGCCCGGGGGTCGCTGTCCAGGAAGGGGGGCCGAACCCATGATCGGCGACGGGGATCGAACGTTCGAGCGTGCGTGTTGTTGTCGCCTGCCCGACGTAGGCTGGAACTCACGATGAGCACCCTTTTTGGCGATTTCCCCCTGCCCGAGCTCAGCCCTGCCACGCCCCGCGGTGAGGTGGACGTCCGGGGTGTGCCCTCCTGGGCCGAGGCGGGTGGGGCGCCTGCTGATGATGAGGATGGTCGACGCACCGGCCGGGCGATCAGTCGCGACCCGCAGGCTCTGCTTGAGGGCCTCAACCCCCAGCAGCGGGCCGCGGTCACCCACCACGGGGCGCCTCTGCTGATCGTTGCCGGAGCAGGGTCGGGTAAGACTCGCGTGCTGGCCCACCGGATCGCCCACCTGCTGGCGGCGCGCGAGGTGAGACCTGGTCAGATCCTCGCGATCACCTTCACCAACAAGGCCGCTGCAGAGATGCGCGATCGGGTCGCCTCCCTGATCGGTGCCCGGAGCCAGGGCATGTGGGTCTCGACGTTCCACTCTGCCTGTGTGCGCATTCTGCGCCGCGAGGCCTCCCACGTCGGGCTGAAGTCGACCTTCTCGATCTATGACGCCGCCGACAGCCAGCGGCTCATGTCGATGGTCCTGCGTGATCTGGACCTTGATCCCAAGCGCTATCGCCCGCGAGCCTTCTCGGCCCAGGTATCAAACCTCAAGAATGAGCTGATCGACGAGGAGACGTATGCCTCTGGGCTCGGGGAGGCCAGCCATCAGGAGCGCATGGTGGCCGAGGCTTACCGGATGTACCAGACCCGCCTGCGTCAGGCCAACGCGATGGACTTTGACGACCTGATCATGACCACTGTCAACATCCTGCAGGCCTTCCCCGACGTCGCCGAGTACTACCACCGGCGCTTCCGCCATGTCCTCGTCGATGAGTACCAGGACACCAACACTGCCCAGTACCAGCTCGTGCGTGAGCTGGTTGGACACGCAGGCACCGGCGCGCCAGGTGCCGAGCCCGGCGGAACCGGCCCTGGCGTCGTTGCGCCGGCCGAGCTGGCCGTGGTCGGCGACGCGGACCAGTCGATCTACGCCTTCCGCGGAGCCACGATCCGCAACATCGTTGAGTTCGAGCAGGACTACCCGAAGGCGCGGACCATTCTGCTCGAGCAGAACTACCGCTCCACCCAGACCATTTTGCGTGCGGCGAACGCGGTCATCGCCAAGAACTCGGATCGTCGGGTCAAGAACCTGTGGACCGACTCCGGTGACGGCGTCAAGATCGTGGGTTATGTCGCGGACAACGAGCACGATGAGGCGGCCTTCGTCGCCCGCCAGATCGACAGCCTCGGTGATGGGCATGGCGTCAAACCCAAGGATGTGGCCGTCTTCTACCGCACCAACGCGCAGTCGCGCGCCATTGAAGAGGTCTTTGTCCGAGTCGGCCTGCCCTACAAGGTCGTTGGCGGCACGCGCTTCTACGAGCGACGGGAGGTCAAGGACGCTCTGGCTTACCTGCGGGTCATCTCCAACCCTACGGACACCGTCAACCTGCGCCGGATCCTCAACGTCCCCAAACGGGGAATCGGAGATCGAGCAGTGGCCTGTATCTCCCAGCTCGCCGAGCGTGAGCGCATCCCGTTTGTCGCCGCCTTGGGCCGCCCTCAGGACGCCGCAGGTATCGCGACGCGGTCGGTGGCTGCGATCACGGTCTTCGCTGCTCTGCTCGAGGCCCTGCGAACCGTCCATGAGGGTGGCTCAGGAGTCGGGGACCTCCTCGAGGCTGTGGTCGAGCAGACCGGCTACCTTGCCGAGCTCCGGGCAAGCCAGGATCCGCAGGACCTGACCCGGGTTGAGAACCTGGCCGAGCTCGTAGCCGTCGGGCGTGAGTTCGACGAGTCGGAGCCTGCCGGCTCATTGGAGGCCTTCCTTGAGCGGGTCTCGCTGGTAGCCGATGCCGACGAGATCCCCGATGGCTCTGATGCCGAGGCGGCCGACAACGGCGTCGTGACCTTGATGACCCTTCACACCGCTAAGGGTCTGGAGTTCCCCGTCGTTTTTCTCACCGGTATGGAGGACGGCACCTTTCCGCACATGCGCGCGCTGGGTGACAACAAAGAGCTCGAAGAGGAACGGCGCCTGGCTTATGTGGGGATCACTCGCGCCCGCGAGCGGTTGCACCTCTCCAGGGCGATCGTGCGCTCGGGATGGGGCTCACCCCAGTACAACCCCGCGTCGCGTTTCCTTGATGAGATTCCTGCCGAGCTGATCGACTGGCAACGCACTGAGACCACAGGGATGAGACCGTCGTCCACCCCTGCGGTGGCCACCTTGGCCGGCCGGCCAGGTGTGCGCTCTCCGGGTAATCGCCCGATGATCTCGCTGCGGTCCGGCGACCGGGTCAGCCACGACTCGTTCGGCCTGGGCACGGTGGTCCGGGTGGAGGGGGAAGCGGACAAGGTCATGGCTCATGTCGACTTCGGGACCGATACCGGAGTCAAACGGCTCTTGCTGCGGTACGCCCCGCTGGAGAAGCTCTGATCGTCCGGTTGAGGTCAGGTCACGACCAAGCCAGCGTGGATGCAGATGTGCCGGCCCGGGCCTAGTACGCGATGTGGTGAGCCGTCAGCCAGGGGAGGGGGTCGACGGCGATGCCGCCATTGGGGTGTATCTCCAGGTGCAGATGCGGACCCGTGGAGTGGCCGGTGTTGCCGGACAGCCCAACGATCTGCGCCGGCGCAACCACCTCGCCAACGTTGACCGAGACCTTTGACATGTGTCCGAAATAGCTGATGGTGCCGTCCCAGTAGCGAACCTCTACCAGGATGCCGAAGCCCGACTCTGCGCCGGCATAGATCACTGTCCCGGAAGACATAGACGCCAAAGGAGTGCCCACGGGGACCGCAAAGTCCTCACCTGCATGCAGCAGGCCCCAGCGATAGCCGAAGCCGGATGTCGTCACGGGGTTCGTGATCGGCAGCCGCCAACTGTGGGCAAACGCTGCGCGCTCAGCGCCATCGGCCGCAGCAGCGAGTTTGCGGCGGTCATCGCTTCGGGCGACCTCGGTCGCGCGGTCGACCTCCTTGAGCGCGCTGGCGGCTGCTGCGGCCTGGGCATGCTCCACCTCAACGAGGTGCTCGCCCTTCGTTGAGGTGTCGGTGGTCCTCGCCGCCAGCGATGTCATTGCCGCGGCACTCTGGCTGAAGATTTGTTTCTGAGTCCTGGGGGATGTGGCTACGGAGGCGCCCGCTGCACAGAACATGAGTGCAACCGTGGCCGCCGTGGGCAGCGCGAGGCCTCTCAGGACACGGCCGGGCTTGGAGGTGGTCTGGTGCCTGGAGGTGGTCTGGCGCCCGGAGGCTACCTTTTCACCTGCACGGTGGCGGGCCTCATGCGAATGATCTGGCACCGGCTGAACCTCACGGGAGCGAATAAGAACGGGATGAGGCTAGCGCTCGCGTCTGCGGTACCAAAATTTGACCGATCTTTGTTTCTTGCCAAAGATATTCGCCAATAGTGTGGCTCCACGACGGCGTGTGGCTCCACGACGGCGTGTCGCGGCCCCGGTACCCGGCGTCGCTCCGCTCGCTTTCACCTGGTCGAAGGTTCTTCGGGGTTCAGCCTCGCGCCGTGAGCTTGGTGACGCCGGCCGTCAGCAGGCTGCCGTCGGGGTCCAGATGCGCCAGTGCGGTCGAGATCCCATGGACCACGTCGCCGTTGATGGGCAGGCTCATGTGTCCGGTGGCGTGAATCTCGATGTTGTTCACCCTCAGGTCCGGGTGATTCAGCTTCGCGTTGCGTTGGGGGAACACCAACTCGTCCAGGTCTGACCAGTAAGCCACGAACCGGGTCGTGCAGCCGGGTACGGCGGCGCCCAGCTCGCGCATGAGGGCACTGCCCGGTCGAAGCTGTCGGCACAGGTTGGAGGGCAGCGCGTAAGCGTTGAAGGTGCCTGAGTGTGGCGTCCCTAGGGTGACCAGCGTGTGGACGCGTCCGTGACCGCCCAGACGAGTGACGTAATACCGAGCGATCAGGCCGCCCAGACTATGACCGATGACATGGACCCGCTCGTATCCCGTTTCGGCCACCAATGCCTCGACCTCTTCGGCCAGCCAGAGCGCGGCGACGCGCACGTCGGAGGTCAGGGGGGAGTAGTTGACTGAGGCAACTCTGCCAAAACCGCGTCGGCGAAGACCCCGACGCAACAGGGCGAAGATGGATCGGTTGTCGATCATGCCGTGCACGAGAAGTATCGGGGTGCCGGCTGCCTCGACGTCGCCGATCACCAGCCCGCGTTGGATTGGCGGCAACTCCTCTACCCCGTATCCGTGCCACTGCATTGCTTCGGGACCGCCGAACAGGCCGAAGGGATACATCGCCAGATGTGTGCCGACCCAGACCAGCTCCACCGCGGCGCCGGCCACACCGGCTGGTGTGAGCAGGGCTTTCGCAGCGACACCGAGGAGATCGCTGGTCCCCAGGCCCGTGACTTTGAGGACGTCGCGAGCGCGCTCAAGGGCGCTGCGGCTATTGGTGTGCAGGCTCGTGAGCCGGCTGGTCCGGGGCACCGGCTGTGAGGGCTGAGGCGTCGCATGCTCCACCATGGTTACCCGACGGTAATATCCGGGTGATTCGTTTGTCCAGAGCAACACCCGGGCGACATCTGGTTCCGCCCCGGGAGCGCGCTTGCCCGAGGTGATAAGCGCCCGGTGCGCGACAGTTCTCGTGGATGGCTATTCTGCTGCTATGAGCGAATCTCCGTTACGCATCGTTGTGGCCAAGCCCGGACTTGACGGGCATGACCGGGGCGCGAAGGTGGTGGCCCGTGCCCTGCGCGACGCTGGTATGGAGGTCGTGTACACGGGTCTGCACCAGACCCCTGAGCAGATCGTTGAAGCCGCCATCCAGGAGGACGCGGACGCCGTCGGCCTCTCGGTCCTGTCGGGGGCCCACATGACGTTGTTCGCCAAGGTCGCGGCGCTGCTCGCCGAGCGTGACGCCAAGGACATCGTCGTGTTCGGCGGCGGCATTATCCCCGAGGCCGACATCCCCGAGCTCGACAAGTTGGGTGTTGCCAAGGTCTTTACCCCTGGAGCCACGACCACCGAGATCGTCGAGTGGGTAAGGGCCAACGTCTCGTCCCACTGACGTTCGTCTCCGGGAGGTTCGTCTCATCGGGGGCACCCCGTTGAGATCACGTGTACGGCCGCCGATTACGATCCGTTCTGACGTTCCCGTACGCAACGATGAGGATGAACTCGTGGATCTTTTCGAGTACCAAGCGCGCGACATGTTCGAAGCGCACGGTGTACCGGTGCTGGCTGGCATCGTGGCTGAGACCGTTGAAGAAGCACGCGCAGCGGCAGTGAAGATCGGCGCCAGCAGCGGCGGGGTGGTCGTCGTCAAGGCGCAGGTCAAGGTCGGGGGTCGTGGCAAGGCCGGTGGTGTCAAGGTCGCCAAGTCTGCCGACGAGGCCGCCGAGGCCGCTGCCGCGATTCTCGGTATGGATATCAAGGGACACACGGTCCGTAAGGTGATGATCGCCGCGGGCGCGCAGATCGAGCAGGAGTACTACTTCTCGGTCCTGCTCGATCGCGCCAACCGTTCCTACCTGGCGATGGCCAGCAAGGATGGCGGCGTGGAGATCGAGGTACTCGCGGTCGAGCGTCCCGAGGCCCTTGCTCGTATCCCCGTCGACCCGATCATCGGCGTCGACGCTGCTAAGGCCAAGGAGATCGTCGAAGCGGCGAACTTTGACGAGGACGTCAGGGATCAGATCGCAGAAGCCATCCAGAAGCTGTGGACCGTCTACCGTGACGAGGACGCCACCCTGGTCGAGGTCAACCCCCTGGTCAAGACCACTGACGGAAGAATCGTTGCCCTCGACGGCAAGGTCACACTCGACGACAACGCTGCCTTCCGTCACCCCGACCACGCGGCGCTCGAGGACAAGGCTTCGGCTGACCCTCTGGAGGCGGCGGCCAAGGCTAAGGACCTCAACTACGTCAAGCTCAACGGCTCGGTGGGCATCATTGGCAACGGGGCTGGTCTGATGATGTCAACTCTCGATTGCGTCTCCTACGCCGGCGAGGAGTTCGGCGGGCCGGGCGAACACCCCGAGCCCGCCAACTTCCTGGACATTGGCGGCGGCGCCTCCGCTGAGGTGATGACCGACGGTCTGCACATCATCCTGGGCGACCCGCAGGTGAAGTCGGTGTTCGTCAACGTCTTTGGCGGGATCACCTCATGCGACGCGGTTGCCAACGGCATCGTGGGTGCCCTCAACCGGCTGGGTAATGAGGACACCAAGCCATTGGTCGTCCGGTTGGACGGCAACAACGTGGACGAAGGACGTCGCATCCTTATAGAGGCCGCGAACCCGCTGGTGACGGTGGAAGAGACCATGGATGGCGCGGCTCGCAAGGCCGCCGAGCTGGCTTCGGCCGCCAACAAGAACTGAAAGGCGGCAACCACCGTGGCTATTTTTCTCACAGCAGACTCCAAGGTCATCGTCCAGGGCATGACCGGCTCCGAGGGTCAGAAGCACACCCAGCTCATGCTGGCGGCGGGCACCAACATCGTCGGCGGAGTTACCCCCGGTAAGGGGGGCCAGAAGGCCGAGTTCAACTCCGGGGTCTTTGTGCCGGTATTTGCCTCGGTGGCTGACGCCGTCGAGGCAACTGGAGCCGACGTCTCCGTTGTCTTCGTCCCGGCTAAGTTCACCAAGGCCGCCGTGATCGAGGCCATTGACGCCAAGATCCCGCTCGTTGTCGTCATCACCGAGGGTGTCGCGGTCAAGGACAGCGCGGAGTTCTGGACTTATGCGCGGCAGGCTGGTACCACGCGCATCATCGGCCCGAACTGCCCTGGGGTGATCAGCCCCGGAGCCTCGAACGCCGGCATCATCCCGGCTTCGATCGCGGGCCCCGGTCGCATCGGTCTGGTCTCGAAGTCGGGAACGTTGACCTACCAGATGATGTATGAGCTGCGGGACTTCGGATTCTCCACGGCCGTTGGCATCGGTGGTGACCCGGTCATCGGGACCACCCACATCGACTGCCTTGCGGCGTTCCAGAACGACCCCGACACTGATGCGATCGTCATGATCGGCGAAATCGGCGGTGACGCCGAGGAACGGGCCGCGGCATACATCAAAGAGCATGTCACCAAACCGGTCGTCGCCTACGTCGCGGGCTTCACTGCTCCCGAGGGCAAGACCATGGGTCACGCAGGCGCCATCGTGTCAGGTTCCTCGGGCACCGCGGCTGCCAAGAAAGAGGCCCTGGAGGCGGCCGGAGTCAAGGTCGGCAAGACCCCGTCGGCCACGGCTGACCTGATGCGCGAGGTCATGAAGAACCTGGGCTGACCATTCCGGCGGCGACACGGCGACGCCGGAGAGGGTCTTGGCTGGGATCGGCGGTTTGACCCCGCCAACAGGCCATGGCGCTTCTCGGCCGCCGTTCCCAGACGACCTAGTGCCCCGCGCTCACATGGCATCGTGCGGCTTTGGCCTCTTGTGGGTCACTGATACCAGGCCGTCGCCGGCCACCACCAGCGCCTCGCGCAAGCCTGCGACGGCGCCCATGGGCGGTGATCACCAGAGGGAAGTCAGTTGGCTGGCTCAGGTTCGCAGTCGGTGCCCTGCTCGCTGCGGGCCAGCACTCGGCGGTGCTCATCTTGGGCCAGCCACCTGGCAGCGGCCACCGTTGGGTCATCCAATCTCAGACACGCCATGACTGCGCCCGGGGCACCGTTGGGGTCAGCTGGCACCTTCCATAAAGGGGACATTTCGCGCGTGCCGCGGTCCCGTAGGCACCACGAGATGAGTTTCATGCGGCAACGTTTCACGCGGTACGTCGCCCTGTTGGGCGCCGTCGCACTGAGCCTGAGCGCCTGCACGTTTGCCGCCGCCGGTGGGGTTGTCAAGGTGAGTAGCTCGTCACGGTCCCCTGACCTGGCCCCGGCGGCACCCACGGCAGCGGCGGCCTACCAGCTGATGCGCACGAGCGGGGCGGCGGCGCTCAGCGTCCATATCACCGGTACCTACAGCGACCTGGGGCAGCAGGTGCAGCTTGACGTCGCTGGCGACCGCGCCGGGACGACGATGAGGATGCTGGTCAACTTCGGCAGTGGCGTGATCGAGATCCTCAAGGTCAACCACGTCTTCTATCTCAAGGCAGACGCGGCGTATTGGACGAGGTTGGACGGCTCCGCGGCGATGACCAAGTCAGCAGCCGGCAAGTACGTCAAGGTCCCGGCTGGGTCTGCCGCCGGGATGGGTGACTTCCGGGTGGGCACGCTACTCGACCAGGTGCTGGCCGAAGGCCTATCTGCGCCCGACCAGCTCAAGCCCACAGTTCAGACGACTGTTGTCGATGGGGTCCCTGCCTACCTCATCACGGCTAAGACTGGCGACGTCACGTTCTACGTCTCCGCCGACGGTCAGGGGCGCCTTCTGCGAGCCAAGAGCCGCAAAAGCGGCACGTTGGACTTCGCCCAATGGGACTCAGTGGTGCTCACGGGCCCGCCGCCGGCGGACCAACAGGCCAGTATTGCGGGTCCGTAGCCTGCGACCCGCAGTTCTCTGCGGCACAATCTCGGCCCGGACGGCGCGCCCTTGCGGTCCTGCGGTCGTCAGCGGCGAACATGGACCTGATGAGTCTGTTCGATCGTGTTCGCTCCGCCCCGGTACTGGGCACCCGCGCCGCTGCACTCGCCGGCGTCCCCCTTCGACTGGGGGCAGCGCTGGCGGGTGCGACTGCGGCCCTGGTGTCGATGATGCTCATTGTGCTGCCCGTGCTCATAGCCTGGGTTTCCAGCCCGCAGAGCTCCGTGCCCTGGCCTCGGGCGCTGTCGGTCGGTTCGTGCATCTGGTTGCTGGCTAACGGAGTACAGCTGAGCTCCGGGCCCGCCGCCATCTCGTTGATGCCTATGTTGCTCACCACGATCCCGCTGTTTGTGGCCACTGTGGCAGCTCGCCGGATACTCACCCAGCTCGACGACCAGCGCCCGCCCAGACTGGGCGGATGGGCGGATATCCGACGCGACGTGGTTGAGGCCAGTTTTGCCTTCGCCTTGGGGTATGCCGCTGTGGGACTTGGGGTGGCCCTTGCTACCACCGGCGATCCCCTCCACGCCTCGGTGCTGGGATCTGTCACGGGAACGGCGGTCGTCGGGGCGGCCTCGGCGATGGTTGCCCTCCTGCGGGAGTTCGGCAGCCAGATCGGTTCGGTGGCACCCGAGTTCTCAGGGTGGTTGGAATCCAGGGTGCCGATACACCTGCGCCGGGCCATCCGCCCAGGATTGTGGGGAGCATGCTCGATCTTTGGCGCAGGAGTGGCCCTAACCCTGGTGATGGTCGTGTTCCATCTGGGTCGGATAGGCGGGCTCTATGACGCAGTGGGCGCCGACCCCGTCGGCATCATCGTGCTCAGTCTCGGTCAGCTGATGGTCCTGCCCAACGTCGGTCTTTGGGCTGCCTCCTGGACGGCGGGGGCTGGCTTCTCCCTCGGTCAGGGAACCGCAATCACCTGGTCGCACTCCAACCCAGGCCTGCTGCCGCTCATTCCCGGCCTGGGCGCCGTTCCGGCCCCCGGCCCGTTGCCTGCCGGGCTGTGGCTCAGTGCGTTGATCCCGGTCTCCGCCGGAGCTCTGGTCGGCTGGCGGGCCCTGCACGTGGTGGCCAGGCTCTCATCCTGGCAGGCCAAGGCCAAGACCGCCGGATGGGCATGTCTGCTCGCTGCCCTGGTCCTAACACTGGCGAGCTCGCTGGCCGGCGGTTCAGTTGGTGCGGCCCGACTCACTGGGTTAGGGGCACCCTCCGTTGCCTTCGGTGCGATGGTGCTCGGGGAGCTCCTTGTCGGCGCGACAGCTGCCGTCGGCCTCAGCCACCTGCGTGCGTCCCGGAGCTGAGAACCTCACCCACGATTGAGTCGGGACTGCTGTCGAAGCGGGAACTGCGGTCCGCCGCGGCAACTGCCGTGTTGCCCCGATGGTGGCGTTCTGACGGCTCATGGTCGGGCAGTAGTACGTACGGGCCAGCAGAACGGTCACCGGAGGACCCATGTCATCAGAGTCAGGCCGACCAGGCTCGACACGATGCCGGCGGGCGTGGGCTGGCCGGTGTCTGACCCACTGACAGGGCCCTCGACCAGCACCGGGCCGTTGGCCAGGTGCTGGTCGAGGCGCCGGAGGTGACCGCGGCTCACAGCGCCGGGATCACCCCTGCCCTGTTCCGGCAACGCCGTGGTGACGGCGATCACGGTGACAAGCAACAACCCGGTTGACCGTCGTGAGCTGTGTTACCCGGCGACCGAGCCGATGACGTGCGAGGGGGCCAAGGCGGGCGCTGGCATGGGACGGTAGGCGCAGCGGGGGCGGCGTCCGATATCGTCTCTCATCGTGACGAATATGACGGAGACCGGGTCGACCACCGGCTCGATCGTGGTCCTTGTCTCGGGCTGTGGTACTAACCTGCAGGCGCTCATCGACGCCACGGCCGATCCGGACTACGG
>Ga0182021_10003868_pt1 | contig 17560 bp, 15 predicted proteins | sample 612E3MmetaG_FD_120493 | JGI IMG/M metagenome (GOLD analysis project Ga0182021, IMG submission 120493) | Permafrost microbial communities from Stordalen Mire, Sweden - 612E3M metaG (Illumina Assembly) | ecosystem: Environmental > Terrestrial > Soil > Wetlands > Permafrost | place: Sweden... | reverse complement strand
GACCTTTGCGCGCCCAGCCCACTCGCCCGCCGCGCGACGCGGTTGGGTCGGCCCCGAGTCCGTCCGCGAGCAACGCTATCCACAGCGCCGTGAGCGCACATGCGCAGACGACGATGTTGGTGGTTCGCGTCATGGTCTGGTGGGCGCGTCGCTGGCGTGCGTCATCGCATAAACGTAGATGTTCACGACCATCTTCATGCACTCTTCGGCGTGGCTCGATCCATCCTTCCCGGCCCAGCCGCATTGCAAGCCCGAAACGCTTAGAAGCGACACCATGCGCGCCCCATCGAACACGCCGTAGAGCCCGTGCCGCGCGAACTTCGGGTCATAGATATTAAGATTGTAGATATGCGGGGGCGTCTCGCTCATCGCGAAATACTGCCGGTAGATTTCGTGGTCGCGTGGCAACGGCCGCACCTGGGCGCCTGGCACGAGCGCGGTCATCAGTGCGATATGCCGCTGGAGAAACGCGTCGGGATCGGGGGTGATCGTGGTGTTCGTGCATGCGTCGACGAAGATGAAACCGCCGCGCCGGAGATACTCCTGCAAGTTCTTCAAATGTGCCGGCTGGCGCACATCGGTGAGATTGTTCGTGAAGATCAGAGGAAAGGCGCAGAGTCGATCGAGTTTCGCCGGATCGGCCGAATACCAGGTCGGGTCGATGTTGAGGCTGGTCTCCCCGCGGATGAAGGCCGTGAGTGTCGCATCGGTTTCCGCGTGCCGGTTCCACGCCGGACCCGGCGTGATCAACCGAGCCCAACCCACCCGACCGCCGCGCGGCGGGGATGGGGCGGCCCCGAGTCCGTCCGCGAGGAGCGCGGGCCACAGGGCCGCGAGTGCCAATGCGCGGGCCATAGCGTTTATGGCGCGCGTCATCGCTTGGCCGGCGCATCGCTGGAGCGCGTCATCGCGTAAACGTAGATGTTCACGGCCATTTCCATGCACTCAGTGGCATTGTTCGGATGTTGGGCGCCCCACCATCCGCATTGCAGGCCGGAGAGACTCAACAGCGCGATCATGTGCCCGCCATCGAAGACGCCGTAGAGCCCGTGCCGATGCCATTGCGGGCTGTAGATGCTGTCCATGTAACTGTGCGGCGGGGTCTCCTTTATCGCGAAATAACACCCATAGATCTCATGCTCCGACGGGAGCGGGCGGATTATCGCCTGGGGAAACAACCGGGTGAATGTCTCGACGTGTCGCTTGAGAAATTGGTCGGGATCGGGCGTGACCGCCGTGTTAATGCATGCGTCCACGAGTAGGAAACCGCCGCGCCGCAGGTATTCGGCGATGTTCTCAAGCTGCCGCGGATTCTGCACATCGGTGAGGCTGTTCGTGAAGATCAGAGGAAAGGCGCAGAGTCGATCAAGTTTCGCCGGATCGACCGAATACCAGGTTGGGTCGATGTTGAGGCTGGTCTCTCGGCGGATGAAGGCCGTGAACGTGGCGTCGGCTGCCGCGTGCCGGTTCCACGCCGGGTTCGGTGTGATCAATCGCGCCCAGCCGACCCGACCGCCGCGCGGCGGGGATGGGGCCTCCCCGAGCCCGTCCGCGAGGAGCGCCGACCACAGCGCCGCCAGCGCAAATGCATGGACGATAGTGTGGCTGGCGCGCTTCATCGCTTGGCTGGCGCATCGCTGGCGAGCGTCATCGCATAAACGTAGATGTTCGTGATCATCTTCAGGCAGGCTGGCACCCGTTGCGGCGTTTCCGGCCAGCCGCACTCCAGACCGGTGATGCTGATGACGGCGATCATGCGGCCCCCCAGGAAAATTCCCTGCATCCCGATGTGCGGTGGCTTGATCGCTCCGGCACGGATCATGTCGGGCGGGTAGAGCTCGGCGACGGTGACGGGAAAGTAGCACCGGTAGATTTCATGATCGTCGGGCAGTTCGCGCATACTGCAGTCCGGAAACAACCGCGTGAACCAAACTCCGTATTGTCGGACGAGATCTTCTTTCTCGGCCGGAGAGAACCCATTCACGCAGGGATCGATGCAGAGGAAGCCGCCGCGCTGCAGATATTCTTGGAGGTTTTTGCGGTGAGCGGGAACGGAAATGCTGAGCAGATCTTTGGCGAAGATAAACGGATAGACGCAGAGCTGCTCGATTTTGTCCGGCGCGACGGCATACCACTCCCGGCCGAGATTGAGGCTGGTCTGATCGCCGATGAAGCGTACCAGCCTCGGGTCTTGATCGCTGTGGCGGCCCCGTTGGGAACCGGGCGTGGTCAGTCGCGCCCAACCGACGCGCCCGCCGCGCGACACCGCGTCGGCGCCACCAACCGCCAGGGCGCCGAGTGCAAGACCAGCCAGCGCGCAGACGATACGGTACAGAGCAGCGCGGAAGTTCATTGGATTACAGCATTCGCCATTTTCGGCGCAAAATCATCTCCGCGCAATAGAGACCAAGGATCGTCGCGAAGATCCATTGGCGGTGCCAGAGCGATTCCTTTTGCTCGCCGAGCAGCGTGCCGCCTTCCCGCTGCGTCTCCTGCCACGCCGTCGGAGGTGTGTTCTCCAACACCGCTCCACCGGTGCGTGTCGCCAGCGTGCGCAATAACTCCTCGTCCGGCGCCGCGCCGGAAAGTTCGCCGGTGCCCGCCGCCTTTTTCACCGCGATCCAATGCCTCGCCTCGCCGCCCGCCCCGTCGATCGCCGTCAACAGCCACAATCCTTCGCTTGGCGGGCTCCAGCCAAACTCCCGGGTCTTCCCCTCCGTCGTCGTTTCGCTCAGCGCGAGGCGTTTTTCTCCCGCCACCGCTTCCACCTTCACCTTGTCCGCCACGGCGCCGGCAACGCGCAGGGAAATCTCGCGACCGACCTCCGCCACGCGCGGGGCCTCGTCGAAGCGCAGTCCGGCTTGATGCTCGCGCGTGAGCCACGCGAAGAGCGTGTGCCAGAAAACCTCGGCGCCGCGGTCCTCCATCGGCTGATTCAGCTTCCACCGCCAGAGCGCGTCGGTCGTCAGCACGCCGCTCTGGCCGCGCCCATAACGCTGGACCGCGAGCAAGATCGCCCGTTCGCTGCCATCCGGCGCCAGCTCGCTTGGATGCCGTGCGAGCACGTCGGCGCCCGGCTTGGCCTGCGCGACATGCGCGTATTCCGAGAACAGCGGCGCGACGAGCACGGCGTTGGTTTTTTCCGCCTCGGCGAAAATCTCGCGCACGCGGGGCGACTTTTCCCACTCGAAGGTCTGCAGTTTAGTCCCGTCCGCCCCACCGCCGTAGCCGCGGACCGTCATGAGCATGCGGGTGGCGACCGGCGCGCGGCGCGCCTGCGGTGGGGCGAACCGCACGGGCAGCATCTTTTCGAGTTCGCTGCCGGCGAATCCCTGCGTCGAGTCGTCGTCCGGCGTGAAAAACAACACCACGCCGCCGTCTCGCACCCACGCGCTCAGCGCCGCTTGTTGCGCGGCGGTGAATTGCCCCGCCGCCGCATTGGCGAGAATCACGATATCGAAACCGCTCAGTTCCCTGGGAATCTCCGGCATACGCCGCAACGCCCCCGGCGGCAGGGCGGCATTGGGATTCGGAAAATTGAACACCGGTGTGAGCACGAACGACGGATCGCTCTTCAAAGTGTCCGCGAGAAACCGGTAGCTCCAGTCGAGCGCGCCCTGGAAATAGAGGATGCGATTGGACGCCGGGCGCGCAATCCGCACCGCCGCGCGCGCGATTTCGTCGCCGACACGCAATTCCATTTCGATGACGCCGGTCTCGCCGGCCTGGACCTCCGTCGACCACGCGGTGAGCCGCCGGCCAGCCTCGAATCGCAGTGTCGTCGTCGGTCGCGCGACGCCGTTGACCTTGAACTGTACCTCGAGTTCGCGGGCCGCCGGCTGAAAACTGTCGAACGTGGCTTCGACCCGAAAGGTCGAGCGCGGCGCCGTCTGCGGCGGGACGTTGAAATCGCGCAAGTCTAGAAACGGCGCCCCGACGTAGCGATTGCGCCCCGGCACGAAAAACAGCCCCGTGCTCTGCTCCAAGGCCGCGCGGGCGGTCGTCTCGACTCCGTCGGTCAACGTCGTTCCGCTCGTGTCGAGCCCGTCGGTCAGCGTAAGTACGCCGCCCCAACCGCCGGCCGGCGCGTCCGCGAGCACGCGTTGCACCGCGGCGAAGAACTTCGTCTGGTCCGCCCCGATGCCCGCGGGCGAATCGCCGGGGGCCGCGGGTTGCACGCTGTCGGCAAACGCGAACGTTTTCGTGCGATTATACGCCCTCCGTGCGGCGGGCTCCATCTCGTGCCAGCGACGCAAGGCGTCGTCGACCCGCCGGCGTTGTCGGTTGTCCGGGGTTGTCATGCTCGCCGAGCGATCGACGAGGACGGCGAGCGGGCGCATGGCGGGCGGCTGCTCGTAGGAGCGATGGACGCGCGTGGGAGCGGCCAAAATGACCAGCAATCCAAGCCAGAGCAGACTTCGCAGCGCGCAAAGCAGCGCCCGGCGCGCCGGCGTGACTTCGACGAGCGAGCGGCGATAACTCCACAGCACGAGCGTTACGCCCGCCACCGCGGCTCCTCCGAGCACGGTCCACGCTACGACCGGCGGCTGGCCCGCCAACGCGCCGCCGAACGCCCATGAAATCGTTTGTACGTCTGCGGCCATTTCAGTGTCCCCGGGCCGCGCCCACGCGGCCGCCGCCGCCCGGCGGTTGGTTTGTCATCGGAGCGGGTGGTTGCATGGCTCGCGTGCTAATTCGTCGCGGCGGGTGCGGGATGCCGGCCCTCGCGCGAGAGGCGTTCAAAGTAGGTTTCGACCGCTTCGCGATATACCGGATCGACGTCGGCCGGATTGAAACGCCGCACGATCGTGTCGCGCTCACCGGCGGCGCGACCGTGTTCGAGCGCCGTGGCCAGCTTGACGGCGGACTCGGCCAGTTCCCGCGTCGAGGCCGGACCGCCCGCGCCGCGGCGTTGCGCCGCGTCGGCCTGCGTCGCGAGCTGCTGCGCCAGTTGGATCGTCGCGGCATCGCTCGCGATCCATTGCGCTTCCTGACTCGCAATTTCGATGTTGCCAGGCGCATCGCTGGCGGCCGGGTTGCCCGCGGTCGCGGCCAGGCTTTCGCCCGCCCGGTTCAACAGCCGCACCGCACGGCTTACGGCCGCAGTCCGGGCGGACAACAGCACTTGCGCGTGGGCCGCCGCCACGGCGGCCTCGCGCGCGCGTTCGGGGGAATTCGGCTCCGCGGACGCGGTGGCCCCGGTCCGTTTGCCCCCGCTGGCCGGTGCGCCGATGAGTTCCGCCAACTGGGCCAGCTCCCGGGCCGCTTCGGCCGACCCGGTGCGTTGCTGCTGCATCGCAGCGGTGCGCAGGGTCGTGCGTGCGGCGGCCAGCCGCTCCGTGCGTTCGGGGGCGCTCGCACGGCTCGCCGCATTGAGCGAGCGGCGGACCTGTTCGAGCTCGGCCACGGCAGTAGTTCGGCCGGCTTTTTCCTGCGCTTCGACCGCCTGCTCCAGCGCACGCAAGGAAACGGCGGCGGGCACGCGCGCCGCCCCGCGATCGCCCAGTCCAAGTTGCCGCGCGGCCTCCGCGGCCGCGGTGCTCGCATCGGCGATGGTTTTCATCACGTCCGGGGCGTAGCCGTCGCCCGCCGCGAGCCGGGCGGCGTCGTGCGCGATTGCGGTCTGTACTTTTTCCGTGTCCCCCGTACCGCTGCCCGCGTTTTCGCCGCTGCCGGCGAGCTCGGCGTTCGCCTTTTGCTGACGAGCCGCCAGCGCGGCCAGTTCGCCGGCCGGTGTCTGGTTCCGGAGCGGTGGCTTGAAAGTCTGTTCATCCGGGAATGGATCGAGGGCCGGCGTCGCCCGGGAGGGCGCCAACGACTCGCGGAGAAACTGTTCCAGCTCGGTGAGCAGGGCGAGCGCACGATTCTGCGGTTTCGTCGCCTGGTCGTTCGCCCGCGCCGCGATGTCCCGGCTGGCGCTTTTCATCGCCGCCGCGGCGTCATCTAGATTTTTCGGTATGAGCAGCGGGGCGTTTTTGTCTTTCACCCATGCGAGCACTTCCGCCGTACGCCCGGCCAGTTGGTCCTGTCCGGCGGCCACGCGGGAGTTTTCGGGCGCCCAGCTCGGATCGCTGGACGCCACGCTCGCGACCTGGGCGAGGATGGCGTTTTGTTTGATTAGGTTGAGTTGTCTCGCCTCCAGCTCGCGCAGCATGGCGGGAAACTCCGAAGGACAACCACCGAGCCCCGCGTCGACCTGGGGCGGGCGGATTTGCACGAACTGCGGCGGCGAAGCGACCAAGCGCTTTGCGCCCGGTGGGTTCAGCTCCGCGACGAGCCGATACGATACGATGTCGAACGGCTTCACCTGTAGTTCGTCGAGATACAGCGAAGGCCCGATTTCATGCTCCCCCGGTTTTGCCACCTCGCCAAGCACCGTTGGGTCGAGTGCCCGCGCAACCTCGCGCTGGCCGTTGACGGTCATTTCGAGCGAGACGGACCGGAACCCCGTGCTCGAGTCGGCGAGCGCGAGCAGCGGCACTTCCTCGATCGCCGTAGCTTTGATTTCCGAGTCGGGCGATTTCCACTCGATCGTGGCACGGACCTCGTCCGTCGGCGCCGGCCCCGGTTTTGCCGGTGTCGTCGCGGCCAGCGACACGCGCAACGAGTGCACCGCCAAGGCGGCTCCCTCGACGAGCAACAGACCCGTCAGGCAAATCAGTGCCAACTGCCCGCCGCGCCAGGCGAGCGTGCCGGGCGGTTGGCGCCCGGCGAGCGCTTGCGTGGCGTCTTCTCGCTGGGCTGCGCCCCACGCCGACTTCTCGCCGGCCAGCTCCACCGCCGATTCCAAACGCGCGCGCAACGTCCAACGCGCATCAAGTTCGCGCGCCAGCCGCTGCGGCGTCAGCCGGCGTACCCGGAGGAACCACGCTCCCAGCAGTAGCGCCGCGGCGCCGATTGGTCCGAGCGTCCACTCGACCGGGCTCGCCCACCAGCCGAGTTTCGCCAGGCCAAGCTGCGCGAGCGCCGCCAGAGTCGCTGCGGCCGACCAGACGAGCAGCGTACCGCGCGCGCGCCAACGGTGCTGCCGGAGAAATTCGCGGGTCGGATTCATCGCGTCGTTCGATTGGCCAGGCCGAGTTCCGCGATCAGCGCCACCGCCGCGGCGGCGAGCAGCCACCACCAGAGTGGCGCGCGCTGCTCGGCCTCGACGGAAGCCAGGGCCACCTGAGACACTGTCGCGCGGGGCACGCGGGCGTTTGTTTCCAGATTCAGCCAGGGCGTGCCGTCGCTCCACGCCGCCGGATCGCTTTCCTCGGCCGCGAGGTTCACGGCGAACAATTTCCGTTCCGTACCGAAACCAAACTCATACACGCCGGGCGCGCTGGGCGTAATCGAACGGCCGGCGACGCTGGCGGGAGTGCCTGACGCAGGACCGGCGAGTGCCCGCCAGTTGCCGGTTTCGGCCGGGAGCACGAGCGACTCGCCGACGCGCGCGGGCTGGGCGCTGCCGCCGGTTTGCGCACCGAGCAGGTACGCGACAGCGCGATGCACGAAGGGCACGAACATCTCACGCGCGGGCCACTCGCTGTCGCGCCGGTCCGCGGCGAAGCCACAGACCAATATGTGCCCGGCGTTACCGCTCGTTTCGCCGATCGCCACGCCATGCTCCGACCAAAACGCGAGCGGCTCGACGGCGTCCACCGGCAGCGCCCAGCCGCGGCGAAATTTCCAGTTGAGGAGCGCGCGCACGCTGTGCGCAGCCAGCCCGGCGACGAGCGGGTGATCCACCGCCCAATCGCGTAGCTCCAGCGACTCGCCGGCCGTGGGCAGCGCTCGCCCCTTGATCCGGGCGACGTTCGCCAGCCACGCCATCTGGGCGCTGCCGCCGCCGACGAAGATCAACGCTGAGCCACCGCCGTGGAGAAACGTGTCGAGCCGCCGCGCCGCGTCGCCGGCAAACGACGCGTCGTTGCGGAGCACAGCGATGGCGGCGGACGGCCAGGCGGTCGCCGGTGTCGGAACGACTTGCACGGCCGGCTCGAGCGCTGCCGCCGAGGCGAGCGCTGCGCCGACATAATCCGCGGCGCTGCCCGGCGGTAACGGATCGAGCAACACCGTGCGCTCACTGCTGGTCTGCCAGACGGCGTAGGCCTGGTCGTCGGCCGGCAGATCGTCCTCATCGAGCGCGAAACGGAAGTACGCGGAATCGGCGGCATTGCCCGCCGGCAGATCGACTGGTACGGTCTGGGTGTCGCCCTCGGCCAGCGCGACAGTCTGCTGCTGGATAGACACCATGGCGCTGTCGCGATAAACGCGCAGCGTGCGGTTCTGCGCCGCGGTGAAATTCTGGATCGGAACGACCGCGTGGAAACCGGTCGACGTGCGCGTGATGGTCGGCGGACGCACGGCCGCTTGCCTCGCCATCGGGCCGGGCACATCGGGGAAAACGGTTTTCACGCCGGGCGGGAATTTCTTTCCAAAATCACAGCCGGCCCAACTCACACGCTGGTGGTCGCCGAGATAAACGATTCGCCGACGATCCGCCGCCGTGGCCGCCAGCGTGTCGGCGGCGAGTCGCAATGCCGGCTCAGCCTGCGCGGTTTCCCAGCCGGGCGTCAGTTTCTCCAGTAGCGCGAGCGCGGCGTCGCCCCGGGTGGGCAAGGGCGCGAGCCAGGTCGGTCGCGGCGCCATGAGCAGCAGCCCGACCTTGTCGCCGGGCGCAGTCGCGCCGGTTTGCTCGCGCGCCCACCGGCGCAGCGTGACCCAGCGCGGGCCGGCCTGCAGGCTGAACGAATTGTCGATGACCACGACCACGGCCTGGCGCTGGCCGCTTTGGTTGGCGCCGAAGAACGGTCGTGCGAAAGTACCCGCCAGCAGTGCGAGCGCGGCGCAGCGCAGGAGCAGCACGAGCCAGCGCCGCAGTCGCTGGGATCGGTCGTTCTGCGGCTGCGCGGCGGTGAGGAAGCGCAACGAGGGGAACAGAACCGTGCGTTTCGGCCGGCGACGTAGGAGATGAAGCAAAATCGGCAACGCGATGGCTGCCGTACCGAGGAGAAATCCGGGAAACAGCCAATTCATGGACATCACGCTTTGCCGGCGCGGCGGGCGAGGTAGGCGGCGAGCGCCGCGAGCGGCGATGCGTCCGTCCGCAACACGAGGTAGTCGAACCCGCGGCCGCGAAACACTTCGGTCAGCGCCTGTTGGTGGGCCGCGAACGCGGCGCGATAAGCCCGCGCCGCGGCGACCGGATCGAGCTGGAGCCGAGCCGGTGTCTCGGCGTCGGCGAATTCCGCTGGATCGGTAAAATCGAAGTCCTCCTCCGCCGGATCGACGATATGCAGAGCGAGCGCGTCCTTTCGCTCGAAGTGCAGCCGATGCAGCACCGCTGCGAGTGCCGAGGGATTTTCGTAAAAATCGCTCGCGATGACCAAGAGGCACGAACGCGGAGCGACCGCGGCCGCGCGTTCCAGCGCGACCGCGAGCGCGGTGGGGGTGCCGAGTGTTGGTGTTGCGAGCGTACCCCAGACGGCACGCAACCGCCCGGGGGATCCGCTCGGCGGCAGGTACTGGAGCAGGTCGTCGGTCAACAACCCGATGCCGCACGCATCCCGCTGCCGGCGGATGAGCAGCGCGAGCGCGCCGAGCACCGAGCGCGCGAGGTCGAGTTTCGTGAGCAAGCCCGGCCGGCTGGAGTAGCTCATCGACGCCGACACATCGAGGAGCAGTTGCACGCGCAGCGGGGTCTCCTCGTAGGCGTCGCGGATTTGCACGCGGTCGGTGCGGCCGTAGAGCCGCCAGTCGACGCGCCGCAGATCGTCGCCGGGCTGGTAGTCGCGATAGTCGGCAAATTCGACGCTCGGACCTTTTCGCCGGCTGCGATGCCGGCCGGCGCCGACCGCGTCGGCGAGCCGGCGGGCGCGCAGCGGCAACGAGCCCAGCGCGGCCAGTTCCGCCATATCCAGCGGCGCGAGCGCCGGTCGGGCTCCGGCGTGCCGCGCCAACGCTGTCCGCCTCGGCCGCAACGGATAGGATAGGGCCGGGTCAGCAGCGTCTTCCGCGGCAATTTTCTCTCCGGCGCTCATGCCCACTTCACCGTTTTCAGCAATTCGTCGATCAATTTGTCCGCTGTCATCTTGTCGGCTTCCGCGCGGTAGTTGAGAATGAGGCGATGTCGCAGCACAATTTTGGCGGCGGCGGCGATGTCTTCGGCCGCACAGTTGAGCCGGCCGTCGAGCGCGGCGAGGGCTTTGGCCGCGAGGGCGAGCGATTGCGTGGCGCGCGGACCGGCGCCCCATTGCAGGCAGCGTTTCACGACGGCGGGCGCTTCGGATGTGTGCGGACGCGTGGCTTGCACGAGGCGCACGGCGAACTGGGCGGCGCTCGCCGGCACATGCACGCGGCGCACCGCGCGCTGCAATTGGATCAGCGCTTCCGCGGTGAACACCGGGGTCAAGGGCACGAACGGCGCGCCGGTCGTTTCCTGCAAAATGCGTTCCTCCTCGGCGGCGTTCGGGTAGTCGAGATTCAGGCAGAACATGAAGCGGTCGAGCTGCGCTTCGGGCAGCGGATAGGTGCCTTCCTGCTCGATGGGGTTTTGGGTCGCGAGCACGAAGAACGGTTGCGGCAGCGCGCGGGTCGTGCCGGCGACGGTCACGTGATACTCCTGCATGGCCTCCAGCAGCGCCGACTGCGTTTTCGCCGGCGCGCGGTTCACCTCGTCGGCCAGCAGGAGCTGGGTGAACACCGGACCCGCGGTAAAACGGAACCCTCGCCGACCGTCGACCGTGTCCTCAAGAATTTCCGAGCCGGTGATGTCGCTTGGCATCAAGTCCGGCGTAAACTGGATCCGGCGGAACGTGAGGTCGCTCGCTTCGGCCAGCGATTTCACGAGCAGGGTTTTCGCCAGCCCGGGCACGCCGATCATCAGGCAGTGGCCCTGGGCGATCAGCGCCAGAAACAGGTCGCGGACCGAGTTGTCCTGGCCGACGATGCGGCGGCCGAGTTCGGCCTTGAGACGGGCGAAAAGCGCCGGCGTTTCGCGGAGAAACTCGACGTCGGCGTCAGCGTTAACCGTCGGAGCAGGAGGAGCGGCGAGGGAGGTGGTCATGGGGAGTGGAAAAACGGTCAGGGTAATGGGGTGCCGGCGGCGGCAGTGGGTGCCTCCGGCGAGGAAACGGCGACGATCCGGCCCGCGGCGCGGTCCAAGAGTTCGGCGTGCTCGCCCTGCCCGAGGCGGCGGTTGCGATAAAACCTTTCGACCCGCTTCGCGGCTTCGATCGCCAGGTCGCGAAAGGACGCGTCCGAATTTGCGGCGAGCGCATCGGGCCACATCTGGGCGAAGCGCGGTTCGTTGACCTCGCCCGCCTCAGCGGTCGCGGCGACCGCCTCGACGTTGGGCACGGGCAGCAGCGAGGGCAGGAAACCGCCGCTTCTGGCCAGGGCGAGCACGACAAATTTCCTCCCGGGCAGAGCGCCGACTGCCGTCGCCAAATCCTGGGCCGAGAGGCGCGGGCCGCTGACTTGAAACACCGGCTCGCGGTCGCGGCCCGCGGCCGCATTGCCGAACAGAACCAGCCAGGTCTCGTCGACCGAAGATTTTACACCGCGCGCCGCGGCGAGAATCGCATCGCGACGGAGTTGCGTAGCGGGGTCCGACGGCAGCAGGATGATCGCCGCGGGGGGGATGCCCCGGGCCGCCAGTCCGTCGCGGGCGACCTCGGCGGCGCGTCGGAAGCGCTGGGCCTGTGCTTCGTCCGTAGCGAGGCCGACCACGATGACCGCCGCCGCATTCAGGACGGGAACCTGCCGCGCCGGCGGTGAGCGGCGAACGATGGCAAAGGCGCCGCTCGTGGGGTCCGCGACCGCGACCACCGGCGTGCTGGCGAACAGTCGGTCGAGCGCAGCTTGGGCGGTGAACTCGCCGTGGACCGCGCGGGTGCGGATCGCGTTGACCAGCTCGGTCGGCACGAGCACCTGTTGTCCCGATTGAGCGGAAAACTGCTTGAGTGCCGCCTCCGCGTCGCTCGCGGCGATCTCGAACGCGTACGAAACCGCCTTTTCACCACGGGCCGGGGTGAGCAGAAAAAACCCGGCAAGCATCGCCCGCCACACGCAGCCGACGCCCCTGGAAACGATGGTTGACGGCAAGACGGTGAGCGGGGCGGAAGTCATGGCGCGCGGCGGAGCACGATCGCGTCTCGCCTGGGGCGTTCGGCGCGCACGCCATAGTGGGCTTCGAGCAGGCGAACGAAATCCGTTGGCCGGTCGGCGCGAAACACCCCGCTCAACTGCAGGCCGCCAAGCGCAGGGTCGGCGACCGAGAGCTGGAGTCGATTCTCGCGATTGAGCGCCGCCACCACGGCGGCCAGCGGAGTGTGCGAAAGTTCAAGCCGGGGCGCCCGCCAGGCGAGGCGGCGTTCGATCTCGGCCAGCGCGACCGGTTCGATGCGGATGGTCGAATCGGACGCGGCGGCAGCGGGCACGACCGCCGCGTTCCCCGCGGAAATCGGGACGGGCGGTTGCACCGTAGACGCAGAACGCCCGACCGCCACTGTGCCCTCCGTGACCAACACCGCCACGGCCTGGGGGCGCAACCCGACGGCGAACGCTGTGCCGATGGCACGCACGTCAGCCACGGCGGTCGCGACGACGAACGGACGGGACGCGTCCTTTGCGACCGCAAAATGTGCTTCGCCTCGCACGAGGCGCACGTCGCGCCGCGCGGCTGAGAAATGCACCTCGATTTGCGCGCCGGTGTTCAGGTCAACCACGGAACCATCGGCCAGGTGTCGACGCTCGGGCTTCGACACTACGACGCTGCCGGTCAGAGCAATGTTCGATGGCGGCGAAAACGGCCGGGCGACAAACACGACCGTCGCGGCGGTCGCCAGGACGAACGCGGCGGCGGAACCGATCAGGATTCGCCGTCGGTGTCGGCGCTGGTGCCGCTCGGTCAGTTCACGGACCATCCGCTTTGCGTCACCATGCTGGCGGGGCAAATCGAAGGCGCGCCAAGTCGATTCGAGTTCGTGCCAGGCCGCCGCATGGCGCGGGTCCGCCGCGAGCCACTGGTGAAACTGCGCCCGTAGCGCCGGGTCCAAGCCGGCATCGCAGCGCGCGAGCCAGGCGGCAGCAGCCGCCTCGACGCTCGCGGGCGGCGCGGGGCGGAAATCAGGCTTTGTCCTCCTCGGATGCGAGTGCACGGCCGGAGCGGCTGGTCACGCCATGCCGGCGCAGAAAGTGGGCGCATCGCTTCGCGCCGCGCGCGACCTGTGCCTGGACCGTCTGATCGGACAAGCCGAGTTTCGCAGCGATCTCTTTTTGCGGGAGACCATGGAGTTTGCGGAGAATGAAGATTTCACGACAGCGGTTGGGCAGCGCATCGATCGCCTCGAGCAGCAACGCGATTTCCTCGGTCGTGCTGACTTGCTCGGTGACGTCGACGTCTTCTTGTATGATGCGCGACGCCGGCAAATCAGTTACCGGAATCGGCGAAAAGATTCGCGGCCGGCGGAAGAGCGCGAGAGCGAGGTGACGGGCGGTGGTGAAAAGATAAGCCTTCGCCGACGCGATCGGGCCGGTCTGGCGGGCCCGCAGCATGCGCAGGTAGCTTTCCTGAATCAGCTCGTCGACGTCGGTCGCCCCGGGAAAACGCCGCCGCAAATACGCCCGCACCGCCGGTTCATGCGGCTGCACCTCTGCGGCAAACCAGCGGGATTCTTCCGAGCCGGGTAAGGATGACATTGCGAAAGGGCGTCGCCCGCACGGCGCGGGCGACAGGCGACGGCATTCGGCCGAAGACAGGGCGTCAATGCGAAATCCGAGACGTTGTCGCCATGCCGCGCTGGCCCGGTGGGAGAAGTTGGAAACGATCCACTCGGAGACCGGTTCAGGCGCGACCAAGTACATCCCACGGCATTACAACCAGTTCCGCCGCCCTCGGAACGGTCGGACGCGTTTTCCGTGATGATCCGAATTAAGATACAATGCCGATGGTCCGATATTGGATCATCCGCCCTCGCCATCATGCTGCACCGACAAGGAGTAGAGCCACGTGCGCAGACCGTTTCTTTGCTCGCGATGGGCGGAGCATGATATATATCTGCTCAATCAACCATCTCAATTCGTGATACATCCCTCGCGGAGTTTCACCCCCAAGGGAGATGTACGCAGTCGCCTCGAACGAGGCGTTGGAGCAACCTCAACCCAAACGACAACATGTCATCCTCCATGCTCGCTCAGAACGGAATTTCCTCCTCAAAAATCATGCACCCCATCATCCATCGGACGACCCTCACGGCCAAAAAATGCGGTCTGGCGGCATTGCTGCTGGCCCTCGCGATTCCGGTGCAGGCAGCGGCGTACAAGATCGCGCTGATCACCGACGCCAATAACAACCTGTTTTGGGAAACCGTCTACTCGGGCGCCGCCAAGGCGCGGGACGATCTCAAGGCCGAGGGAACCGACATCACGCTCACCTGGGACGGCCCCGACAGCGACACCCAGCGCGACGTCGAGATCCAGATCGTCGAACAGAAGGTGAAGGAAAAGGTGGATGGCATTGTGCTTTCACCGGTGCACGGGCGTCTGCTGGTCCCGCCGGTCCAGGCCGCCACCAATGCGGGGATTCCGACGGTGGTGATCAACGCGGGACTGAACCCCGCCGGGCAGATCAGCTTTGTGGCCACGGACAATTACAAGGGCGGGGCGCTGGGCGCCCGCCGGATGGGCACGGTCCTCAAGGGCAAAGGCAAGGTGATCCTCTTCCGCTGGCTGGCCGGGAATGCCGCCACCACGGCCCGCGAGACGGGATTTTTGGATACGCTGAAAAACCAGTTCCCCGAAATCCGGGTCATCAGTGCCGATCAATACGCCCAGGGCTCACACGATTTGGGCAAGAAAACGGCCGTCGAATTGCTCAAAAAACTCGGCCAGGAGGCCGACGGTATTTTCACGGTGAGCGAGCTCACGACGCAGGCCATGCTGGATGCCTTGCGCGAGACCGGCCAGAGTGGCGGGAAGGCGGTGTTTATCGGATACGATAACAACCCGGCGTTGCTCGCGGCCTTGAAGAGCGGAGACATCAAGGGTCTGGTCATTCAGAACCCGATGCAGATGGGTTATCAAGCCGTACGGACGCTGGTCAGCCACCTCCAGGGGAAACCCATCGAGAAGGAGATCGATACCGGCTGCACGATGGTCACGCTGGACAACATCACCAAGCCGGCTGTCGACGAATTGCTGAATCCGCGGCTCGTCAAATACGTGAAGTGATATCGGGCTGACGCACCGGCGACGCGGCCGCTACGATTGGGCGGCGCGGCGCCGGGTGCCTTCTATCAGTTCCTGGGCGTGCACGAGGATCGCCGAAAATGCGGAGGCGAGGATCACTCCGATGAACACCGTAAGCACCACGGTCCCGACCAGGCCGGCGTACGGCAGGAGCAGCGTGAATGGCGCCACGCCCAGGATGGAAAACCAGATGACGTATTTCCGGCCGAAACGATCCCGGAGCGGTCCGCCGATAATCGTCCCGGCGGCGACGGCGAAAAGGAAGATGAAGAGGTCGATCTGCGCGCTCTGCACTGGCAGCGCAGATTTGTGGATCAGGTAAAACGACCGAAGGCAGCAGCGATTGGATCGTATCGTTGAGCAGATGGGAAAAGCTCAGCGCCAGGAGCACCTGCATGACGGTCTCCTCGGCGGTGGGGTGGCTCTGAGCGGGTTGGTCGGCGGTGCGGTCCATGGACGTTGTGCTATCCACGCCGCCGACGCACGCAACCTCGGCGTGAAACCAGAGTCCCTTGGTTCCTCGCCCACGACATTTGGACTTTTGTAGGGCTGCCGCCCGCCGGCAGGCCGCGACTCCCGTGATGGCCTGCCGACGAGCGCCGGCCCTGCAGTCTGAAAATCAAGGGACATTGGTATGCCCCTGCGCCAATTTATGGGCGCCGATCGACGGGCCCCGGCGGTTCCGGCGTTTTCACTTTTTCGTGGGGGCTGCGGCCGGCATTTCGACCACGGTCGGCGTGCCGAAGTAGATTTGGACGTTGCGGGTGCGTTTGATCAACACTTCCGGCTCCGCCATTTCGCGGCCGAAGTAGGGCGCGGCGCTGGCGATGAGCGTCGGCAAAGATTGCATTTGCGAGATGCCCTGGGAATTCACCGTCATGCGGGTGATCCACAGCAGGATTCTCCGATTCTGGGCCAGCGCGGCGTAATCGTAGGCGGTAGCGACGACGTAGTAGCAGTCGTCGGTGGCTTGATCCACGAGGAATTCGTTTTTCGGATTGTGGAGCTTGAAGGCCTTCACCGGATCGACGTAGATCAATGATTTCGCGGCGAATTGGTCGGCGGCATCCTGGTAGAGCAGGGACAATTCCTTCGCAAATTTCCTGCCACCGACGAGGGTGGCTCGTTCGAGGACATTGTTGACCACCCGATCGGGAAATTCGGTCATGTTGTCGCCGATGATCAGACTGTGCGAACCCCACATATAAACCACGACGAGGGTGGGCGGCTGCTCCGGGGGCTTGGCCGGCAGATAACCATGGGCGGCAAGAGCCTTGCTGAGGATGCGCTCGATCTCGGCCTGCGTCAGCGTTTTCTCGCCGGCCCAGACGTCGCCCATCTCCACGTAACCGCCGGTTTGGGGCACGTAATAAGCCGGTTTATCCGGCGAAACCGGCGGGAGTTTTTCCCTTCCTCGGAGACTTCGGTGATGACAGTCATCTCAAGGCTGGGGTTTTTTTGGAACGGTTTGGGCAGAAGCGAGGATATCCAGGAAGACTCGGAGGGGGCGGCGGTCTGGGCTTTCGGCGCGCTGGACGACTGGTTCTCCGCGAACGCGGCCGGCAGCACGAGAAGCGAGAAGAGGGCCGAAAGAAGTAATCTCATGACAGGCGGTCTAGGGTTAAAGCTGGCGCTCACGGGCCGAGCTGCAATTGGAAATCAGGTGATCGTTCCCGATGGCAAAAATGGTCCCGCAATATGAGCGAAATGGAAGTTGGGTTTTGGCCACATAGAGGCACAAAAAATCGAAAGTTGGAGCGGTACCCTGCGTCGCGCCTATAGGCGCGCAAAAGATTTTGGCCGGAGCCCAAACGCACTTTTTGCGCATTTTTTTGGCCGATCGGATCGGTCGCCTTTGGTTGCGGCTCCGCCGCACTAGGACTTGCCGTCGTCTGACTTTCCGGATAAAGGCCTAAAAAGTTCGCGGGCGGCTCGGTCCACATCTTTTTGGTGTTCTTGATCCTGGATTTCGGCTGCTGATTGCTTGCTGCGAGCCGGCGGTGGATTGCTGGACTGCGGCTTGGTCATGCAACCGGCTGACGCCATAAGGACCATGGCGGCTACCAATACAAAACTCGACATACACTTCTCGATTACTGGTTTTTTCATATTCCAATTGTGATCGTCGTTACCTATCTATTTCGCCGAACGCGGCAATAGTCCCACACGACACGCCGGATACGTGCCAATTCGGACGATAATCTGTATCGTAATGGCCGTTTGCGAGATAACGCGTTTTGAGCGCGCGGAACCGGGAGCCGTGGATCGATCGATTGGGTTTGGGCCACCAAGAAGATGGCGGGCTCGACTCGTGAGGTGGTGGCAG
>Ga0182021_10003866_pt1 | contig 17564 bp, 8 predicted proteins | sample 612E3MmetaG_FD_120493 | JGI IMG/M metagenome (GOLD analysis project Ga0182021, IMG submission 120493) | Permafrost microbial communities from Stordalen Mire, Sweden - 612E3M metaG (Illumina Assembly) | ecosystem: Environmental > Terrestrial > Soil > Wetlands > Permafrost | place: Sweden... | reverse complement strand
GTTATCCTTGGCCGGCACAAGCGTATTGGCGACGTGAATCGGAGCATCGGTCATCTCGACCCACAACCCCAGCGTGGAACGTAGCGGACCCGGGAATCCGCCCAGATGACAGAGGCTGCTTTCGTCCACGATCCCTGACCAGTATGTGGTGACCAGCGTGCCACCGGCCTCGACAAACCTGCGGAAGCGATCTGCGACTTCCTGTGTGCTCATGTAGAGCATCGGTGCCAGGAGCAGCGTGTAGCCATCCAGCGACGTGTGCGGCCCCACCAGATCCACCGGGATTCCCATGTTCCAGAAGGCGCGGTAGTGATCGATCGCCGTGCGGCGCGCCTGCTGGCCGCCCTGAATGGGCCCCGCAGCCGTCTCCTCAGTCCACAGGTTCTCCCAATCCCAGTAGATCGCCACCTTGGCTGAGGTATGAGCCCCTACCACCGGCAGCAGATCCTGCAGCGCCTTGCCGGTGTCCGCCACATCGCGGAAGACCAGCGTGTGCTCATGCCCGCAGTGGTCCACCACGGCGCCGTGAAACTGCTCGTAGCCGCCGCGCCCCTTGCGCCACTGGAAATACATGACGGAGTCCGAGCCATGCGCCACGGCCTGCAACGAGGTCAGCTTGTTCATCCCCGGAAACTTGTAAACATTCGGCGGCTGCCACTGGGCCGTGCCGGGCGCGGATTCCATGAGCAGGAAGGGCTTGCGCTTGAGGCAGCGGTTGAGGTCAAAATAGAAGGCCGCCTGCTGGGCATCGGGGACATCCGAGGTCGCATGGTGCCAGTACGGATAGCTGTCCCAGCCCACCACGTCGAGTTCCGCGGCCATCTTCCAGCCGTCCAGGTTGTTCATGCCACCCGGGTGGAGATTCGTGCTGATCGGCACATGCGGCGTGATCGCCCGCAAGGTCTTGATTTCATCCTGGAGGTAGGCAACGGTCTGATCGGACACGAAGCGTTTCCAGTCCACCTGGTGGGCGGTGATGGAACATAGCCCCGATGGAAACGGATGCGGCGACTCGACCTGTTCCCAGTCGTTGAAGCAATGACCCCAGAAGGCCGTATACCACTTGCGGTTCAGTTCGTCGAGTGTACCGTACCGGTTCTTGAGCCACGCCCGGAACGCCTCCTGGCAGAGCGGACAGTGGCAATCGCCGTCCATTTCGTTGGAGACGTGCCACAGGATCAGCGCCGGGTGGTGCTTGAACCGTTCGGCCAACTGGCGATTGATCGCCTGGGCCTTGGCGCGATAGACCAGCGAGGTGAAGCAGTGGTTTTGGCGGGCGCCATAGCGATAGCGCACCCGCTGGTTCGAGACTCGCAGCGTTTCAGTGTACTTGTGCGCCAGCCACGCCGGCTTGGAACCGCTCGGCGTTGCCAGCACCACGTGGACACCGGTCCGGTGCAGGCGGTCCATGATCTGCGCGAGCCAGTCCAGCGTATAGACGCCTTCTTCCGGTTCCAGCATCGCCCACGAGAAGATGCCCAGGCTGACGACATTCACATTCGCCAGCGGCATCAGGCGCATATCCTGATCAATGATCTCGGGCATTTCGAGCCACTGGTCCGGATTGTAGTCGCCGCCGTGGAGGAAGTGTTTCACGCTGGGGTGGATGGGTTGCATGGGGTGTTCCTTTTGGACTCAGGACTCGAGGACTCAGGTTGCTGGGTCCGGGGTCCGGAGTCCTGAGTCCACACATCTACCCGCGCCTCATCAGCCTTCGCAGCCGCATCTGGCTTTCGCACATGGCGCGGCCGGTGTGGTAGGCGTTCTTCCAGTCGTTCCCCACGTTGGTATCGAGCGGCTTGCCCTGGCGGTCGAGCAGCACGCGCCATTCGCCGATCTCATGGACGATCATGTGCTTGTTGATAAAGTCCCAGAGGCACTCAAAGGCGTCGAGGCAGCGCGGATCGCGGAAAACTGCGTAGGCATCGAGGAACCCGACGAGCGACTCGGAATGCTGCCAGAACTCCTTCTCCAACACCAGCGCACCCCCCTTGCGCAGGCCGTCGCGATAGATGCCGCCGTATTTCCAGTCCACGCCGTACTTCAGGGCGTTGTCCACCAACTTGCGCAGCAGCGGCTCATACGGCTTCGGATCGGCCTCGGCGATTGCGAGCGCGCGGTGCATCAGCCAGACGAGTTCGAGGTTGTGGCCGTAGGAGGTCGTCTCGGTCGGCTGCGCCGGGCGCTCGCCGAAACGTTCGGCGTTCCAGGTGCGCTTCACGGCAATGGCCGGGATCGGGTTCCAAGCCAGGTCGAACTGGTTCAGTCCGCAGCCACGCTTGGTGTCGATCATGTGCGCGCAGATCAGGTCCAGCACCTCCATCAGCTTGCGCCGGTGCAGGGGCGAGCGGGAGGCCTCGTAGAGCGTGGTAAAGGACTCCATGAGGTGCATGTGTGTGTCGAGCCCCTTGCGGTCGCCGCCGGCGAACCCGGACGTTTCCGGGGACCAGTCGCGGCAGAGGTTCTCGTAGTAGCCGCCGTGGCGGGTGTCGGCTGCGAATTTCTGCAACAGGTCGAACGTGCGCGCGGCATACTCCACGCCGCGCTTGTCGCCGGTGCCCAGCGTGTATTCGGACATGGCGTAGATCGCAAAGCTTTCGCCGTAGACGATCTTGCCTGTGTCGCTCAGGCTGCCGTTGGGTTTCGTCTGCCAGTACCAGCCGCCGTGCTTGGGATCCCAGAAGTTCTTCAGCATGAACTCCGCGCCACCGCGCGCGAGCGCCGCGCTCCCCTTGACCTTGGGTTGTTGACGGCAGAGGTTCGAGAACCACCAGACCAGCCGCGCCTGGGTGTTGACGTACTTCTCCTTCATCGGCTGTGCCTCGCCCTGTTCGTTGAAACAGGTCAGGTAGCCGCCGTGCTGCTTGTCGCGCGCACGGGCATGCCAGAACGGGATGAGGCCGGTTGTCAGGTGTTGCGTGATCTCGCCTTCGAGGCGTTGCAAACGCTTGATTGTTTTCGAGGATGATTGACTCATTGATTCTTCTCCTAAAACAGACGTTACTTTTCCTCAGAACAGTGGAGCAGAATACATGGAGCAATCAGGGACAGCCACAAACTTCTGCGCGCCCGCCGCGTCCTGTCAACCATCGGGTCCGCAAGCGAACGGGACGAACCCTGTCCCCAACGCCGGTGAATCCGGACGCAGCCTGAAATCCCCCTGATGCGGGTCAACGAACAACGGGTCGGCGACCATGCCAGCCCCATCGCCGGCATGCCGCTGCCACGCCGCGAAATCCAGGGTCTCCACGGGCAGCGCGACCGCAGCCATTGCGCGCCAGTCAGCGGATTGCGAATCTGGAATTACGAGAGCCTTACGGACCCAGGCCTGGATCCCCTCCAGCGGAACTGTCAGCGCCACCGACCAGCCCTCCGCGACGGGAACTACAGCATGTTTCCATTCGAACGCGCGCGGCTCGTCGCAGCCGTACCAGGTCACCGCAGTTTCCCCATCGGCCGTCACAATGCACCGCACCATGGCCGGACACAACGCGAAGGGTTTGAGGAATACCTCGATATGCGCGCGCCAGTCGCCCCAGGGCGGCTGCCCCGGCTCGCCCACACCGGGCGCACCGGCGAAACGACCTGTCACTGAGAGAGCACGCCCGTCGTGCTCGAAGCGGAACTCACCGGCATCCCCGACCGTCAGGCCCGGCCGAGACTGGACGTGCAGCGTGCGAACCGTTGCGCCATTCGCGGGAAGCGGCAGGAAACGCGGCGCCTCATCTGCCAGCCGGTCCTTGATCGGCTGCGTGCCGAGGTTGCGCCACCCGCCCTCGAACCGCACCGCGCCATCCTCGCACCAGTACAGGTTGCCGTCAAACCGCGAGCAATCCTTGCGCCAGCGCACGTCATCCACCCGCTTCACGATCGGTGTTCCGCGCGCCACGATGAGGTTGTGTTCGAAGATCAGGCCCAGATGCCCCTCCATCCGGGTATAGGCCAGCACCGCATCGCCGCCGTAGGCGAAGATATTATTGCGCACCCGGTTGTTGCGTCCATAGTGCTGATGAAAGACCTCGCGGTCCGTGTTGTAGCAGAGGTTGTTCTCTATCAGCAAATCGCTGCTGCCCTCGTCAGGATACATTGCCCAGCCGCCGTAGCGGAGGCTGCGTATGTCATGGATGCGATTATGGCGCACACGCGTGCCGGTGGCCGGGCCCAGCAGGTAGACACCGCCCATGTCGGACAACAGCCCCTTGCCCAGGTCATGGATGTGGTTCCACTCAATCACGTTGCCATAGGCATCGCTTTCGGAATAGCCCCAGTTCCAGCCCACCGAAATGCCCGAGTAGTAGAAGTCGTGGATATGGCACCGCCGTACCGTGTTGCCGCAGGCACGGCCGACAAGCACACCCACCCCCGTCAGCCAGATGTGCCCGCCGTCGAAGATCTCGCCCCCCTCGATCACGCAGCGGCGGCAGCCATGCCAGATCTTGACGCCACCCGCGCCGAGGTCGTGAATCATCCCGTCGCGGAAGGACACTTCCACCGCGCCATCGGCACATTCGAGACCATAGCCGCTGACATGCGCAATACGGCATTTCTCGAAGGTGATTCCCTCGCACCCGCGGCCCACCAGCACAGCCCCGCGCACTTTCGCCGCGGCCTGTGATGCCGGCTGATCCGCGATCGCCTCGGTACCGTAGGGACTCCACTCTCCATGCTCAAAAGCGATATTCTCAAAGCGCAGGAACCGGGCTCCCTCCATCTCCAGCAGGCGCTCAATCCCGCCCGCCACCGTCTCGACCGCGTCAGGCTTCTCCCCGGCCCGCGGCCTGTACCACACGCAGCGCGCTGCCGGGTCGAGGCACCATTCGCCCGGCTCTGTCAGTGCCTCCAGGACGTTCTCGATGACATAGTCCAACCCGTCGCCCGGCGCATTGGCCAGTTGCAGTTGCGTATAGCGATCCAGGCGCACCGTGCGGCAGCCTTCATCAATGGAAAGCAGTCGTACGCGGGGGTTCAGCCAGAGCCCGCGGAACTGCACGTCAATCGCCGGGATGTTCGACCAGGCCGCCGAGAAATCGCCCGGACGGAAGCCGAACATGTTGGTTCCGCGCCGGTAGCACTCGAAATTGACAAACGACGCATCCGGCGTGGCGGCCACGCGGTAGGCCCCCTGTTTCGGCAGGGAGGCGCGCAACCGGCGTTCGCCGTTGATCCAGAGCTGCCGGAAGAAGCGAGCCTCACTATCCAACCACGGCACGTCTGCACGCCAGACCGCGCGCCCGTTGAGCGTGGCGTGCTGCCACCCCGTGATGACGCGTCCACCGCTGATCGTAACGGTCTCGCCTTCGGCCGCGCGCCAGGTCACCGGCCAGGTCCGCCCGTCAAAATGCCCCCGCACGCCATAGCCCGAATCGTCCGCGCCAAAGCGCCAGGTCTGCTCGAGGTGGTAACACCCCCCGGCCAGCACCACTTCCACCGGCTCCGCGGTCGCTCCGATGCCGGGCCATGTGTGCGTGGTGTACCCGCCGCCGCGCAGCACCACCTCCATTGGCTCCGCCCCGGTCTGGTCGCGCTTCCACATGCGGACGGCGGTCTGCGCCGCCGTCAGCGTCCGCAGCGGCCCGTCCGTACGCTCTGCGTTCGGCGTCGGTACAGCACCCGACCACCCATCGTTGCCCGCGTCACAAGATACATAAATGCGTTTCATTATTTGCTCATCTGATTTCCGACAAACAGAATCCGCGGCGGGGTCCGGCCCGACCATGGAATCGTGTACGGCTGACCGGGGAAGACGTCGAAGAAGTTATCCGCCAGCTTGCGGTCGCCGTCCAGATCCAGGCACACCCGCCAGGCAAAGGCCTTGCTCGTGAATGTGGCCTGGCCGTTGCGGCAGGTCACCTGCATCTTCGCCCGCGGCCAGCGCATCTCCTTGAACAGCGGGAGCAGCAGACGGTCGCGCGCGATGACTTCCCCGTCGGCGATCAGCACCGCGAAGGCGGCGCTGGCGTTGGGCTGGGTCCACAAGCGCCGCGGGAATGTGGCGATCGGCACGGACTTGTTCGGCGGCAGCACCACCTCCTGCTGGCGGTCCACCGGATACTGCCCGGCCAGTGTGAACACGCCGAACCGCAGCGACGCCGACACCGCTTCGCGCGTCTCGTTGATGCCATAAAACACAACGTCCTTGGCGTCGTCCTCTGCCACCACCACGACATTGATTGGCGCAAACGCCCGGCGTACCGGGTGGAACGGCGGCGTACGGCGCAACTCGTAGTCCACCATGGCCCAGCCGCGCACCATGGGCCAGACATCGTTGAGCGCCCAGAAGACGGCGGACGAGGAGTCGAACATGCGCCGGTGGAAGTTGCGGATATATTCGCTGAGCCCTTCGCCCTGCAACACGCCGCCCCAGTAGACGTATTCCTCGATGGAGAGCTTCTCCGGATCCATCCCCAGCCAATCCTGGAAGATCTTGTACCCCTGCCACATGCCAATGGCGTTGTCGTGCGTATCCCAGGCCAGTGAACCCATCTTCCGCTGGTCCGGCGGCAGGCAGCGCAGTACAGTGGGGAGCGAGGTCGGGCCCAGAATCCCGCCTTCGTCCGGGAAGCGGCAGATCATCTTGCGGTACTTGCGGAAGTCCATGTCCACGAACCCAAGGTCCCATGGGTGCTGATCGCCCATGTCGTGGCGCGTCGGCGACTGCAGATCCGGCGACATCGGCGAACTGGGCTGATAGTAGCGGGTGCCGTCGTGCTCCCGGACGATCCGCGGCAGCACATCGTGGAACCACCCGTGATCCGGGTACGACACGCCGCCCTCGTAGCCCCACTCCCAGGCAGCCTGCTCCATCTCGTTGTTGCCGCACCAGACGATCAGGCTGGGGCGATGCGCCAGACGGCGGACTTGATACGCCGCCTCCTGCTTGAGGTCCATCAGGAAAGCGTAGTCGTTCGCCGGATACTTGCCGCAGGCGAAGATGAACTCCTGCCAGACCAGCACCCCGCGCCGGTCGCACTCGTCATAAAACTCGTCGGCCGCATACAGCCCGCCGCCCCACACGCGGATGAAATTGCCGTTGGACTCGATCGTGCGGTCCACGAGCGCACGGTAGCGCGCGCGATCCAGCCGCGCCGGGATCAGGTCGGCCGGCACCAGGTTGCCGCCCTTGCAGAAGATCTTGCGGCCATTGACCTCGATCGTGAAGTACCGGCCGGCTTCCGGGTGCGGATCCTGGCTCACCCGCACGCGGCGGAACCCGACCTTGCGGACCGCCTCCACCTTGGCACCGTGCTCGGGAACGAGCGTCACCTTCACGGTGTAGCGGTTGGCCGCGCCGTGCCCGACCGGCCACCACAGGCGCGGTTTCGGCACCGTCACCTTGGCCTCAACCCGGCACTGTCCCCGACCGATCTCCACGTCCGCCTTGGTCTCGACGCCGGCCTCCACCACCTGCACGCGCAGGACCGCCTTGACCGGCTTCTCCTCCAGCCCTTCCAGGTGCAGCCGGGCCGTCACCGTGCCCGTGGCGTAATCTTCCGACACCTCGGTCAGCACCGACGCCTGGTCAAAGCGGAAGGCCTCCACGATCTCCAGCCGGACCGCGCCATGGATGCCGACGTTCAGCATGCGCGGCGCGTGATCCCAGCCGCTGGAATGCTGCGGCTTGCGCAGCCACGGCCGCTTGGTGAGCTGGCCGCTGGTGTTGACGTTGAACCCTTCATTCGAGCGATTGGCGGCGTGGAAGAGCCCGCTGTCGAGCTTCACGACCAGCACGTTCTCGCCCTTCACGAGCGACGCCGTCACGTCGAGACGGCAAGGATAGAACGAGTTCGCGTGCGTGCCGACCTGCTTACCGTTGAGGTGGACTTCCGCGGCGAGGTCGAGCCCTTCGAAGACGAGAAACGCCTTTTGGCCCTTTCGCAGGGCCGGCGCCTTGAACGTGCGGCGGTAATACCAGAAGCGCTCCTCGACCCAGCGGCACTCCAGCACATTCAGCCCGTCATGCGGGTCCTTGATGAGCCCGGCGCGCATCAGGTCCTGGTGCACGGCGCCCGGTACGGTGGCCGGGATGGCGCGGCGCTGGTCGGCGGGGTCTTCCATCGCCTTCACATCCCGCGGCCCGCGGTCGCCATCGTGCCAGCGCAGGGCCCATTTGCCATTGAGGTCGAGGGTCTGGTTCATGGTCTTCTCCTCAAGTCGATTGCAGTCGGTTGCTGTCGGCAGCAGTCTGTCCCCCTACCCCAACTCCACAATCGTGTAAATTCCCAGGTTCTCGACCGTCAGCTCGTTTCCTTCGACGCGCGCTTTCGCGTCCGACGCCGGGAACGAATGCACGACCGCCTTCTTCGGTTTCCAGCCCAGCGTGAACGACGCGCTCGGAATCTTCTCAATTTCGCGTGTGCCGGAGTTCAGGCGGTAGTTCACCAGGTGAAGCGCGTAGCCTTTGCCCTTCTTGTGCAGCGAGAGGCCAAGCCCTTCCACGTCCTTCGCCGCCACGACGGAACCGACCTGCGCCAGGCGCGCTTTCAGTTCCGGAAATGCGCCATACCGGAATTCGGCATCCGCCAGCCGCGGGTCCACCTTGCCGATGGCAACCAAGCGGCCGCCTTTCTTCTGCCACGCGCGAAGCATCTGGATCTCGCCCGCCGGCAGGCTGTACACATCCGGCAGCACAATCTGTTTGTAGGCGGCCAGGCGTTTGGCGGTCAGCGGTTCGTCGGAGCTGACGTACAGGACATTGTGGAGCATGCGCGCATTGCAAAGCGACTGGCACAACCCGTGGAAGAGCGGGAAGCCCACATCCAGGTGCCGGCGGTTGAGCCCCCTCGTCAGTTCGCAATCCATCGCGCTGCGCTGATCATAGATCACCGCCGTTTCCGCGGCGAAGCGGTTGGTGAAGAGCGTCTCCTGTTCCTTCAGCCAGGCCCCCATCAGGCGTTCGGCTTCCGCCGGCGGGTAGAACGAATCCTGTCTCTGGTTCTGCAACCAGGCGCCATAGGGAATCGCGATGTTGAAGCCATGGGCCAGCGGCTCGAGCATGAAGAGGATGTAGGAATCGTTCTTCCCGGCGTCGAGGTCGCGCATGATCTCGTGGACATAGGGGCCCGGGTCTTCGATAAACGAGCCCTCTTTGCCGCCAAAAAACGCATACCCGAATCGATAGTAGCCGTCTTGACGGAGCTTGATGTCGGCCTTTTCGCCAATGATCAGGTCGCAATGTTTGCGCACGGCGTCGCCGTGGGGATCGCAGTTGTAGAGGTTGGCGGTTACCTGGGCGGCCTTGCCCGTCTCCTTCCGCGAGTAGGCGCGGACATGGTCCGCGATATCGATCACACCCGGCTCGATGCAGGCGATGTGGAAGCGGACAAACGCCGGCCAGAGCGGGACGGCCAACCGCTTGTCGATATCGGGATCGGTCAGATCCCTGTCGGTGTAGCCCTTCTTCTTCAGGAACGCGCGGTAGTCGAACCGGTCGAGGTCGAGCCCCTCGGTCTCCGCCGAGGGATTCTTCTTCAGGTATTCCCGGAAAAGCTTCAGGCAGTCCTTGCAGAAGCACCCGCCGCTCATGGCGGCGAGAAGCTGGGCGTCGAACTCGTCGATGTGCACGACCGGCGCGCCGGCGTCGATCATGATTTCGATTTCCTTGCGTACGTACTCCCGGAAGGCCGGCTTGTTGCCGCACGGGCTGTAGCAGTAGTGGTCGTGACCCGGTACCATCAGCCAGCGCGAGAAGATGGGATTCCCGTCGAGCGTGACGGCCATGAACCCCTTCAGGAAGTCCTTCACCGGTTTGCCGTCGGAATCCTTCAGGCCCTTGGGAAAGAACTTCTTGATCAAAGGGAAGATCTTCGGGTAGCGGTCGGTGGAAAGTTCCCGCATGCCCACCCACCCCTTTTTGCCGACGCCCCGCAGCTTGTTGAGTGCCAGGAGTTCCGACTCGTCCTCGCTGAACTCGGCGGGAAACTCGCAGAGCTGCGCCTTCCAGATCACGGCGGAGGCGGTGATGCCCCGCTTGGCGCATTCGGCGATGAACTCCTTGTCGTTCATATAGCCATAGAAGCGCAGGCGCGGGGGGATAGCTTCGTTGGCTTCCTTGTCGAGGTATTGAATGCCAATGGCGGCGCTGCCCAGGCACGACCAGAGCAGCAGGTTCCCGTTGTCGTCCACAATATCCTGCACCTGCTGCAGCCGCTTCATCGGCATGCTGGGGTGGTAGTTCCAGTCCTGCCGGTACCAGCACATGTAATGCATTCCGCGTATCATGGCGTCTTCCTCTCGAGCGACGGTTTCGTGAGCCGGAAAAGATGGCACAGGGCGAGTGGAAAGGCAAGGAGGGGAACGAGGATCCAATGACTCGCTGACCGGATGATGCCCGGATCGTCAATGTCCCGGCGTCATCGGGTCATGAAGTCAGCGCGTCCTACTCCGGCGGGTTCCACTTTCCCTTGCACCGTGTCCTTGACGCCGCATGCCCGGCCAAGGCATGCTCACCGCCCGATGCAACCGTTAGATAGCTTCGTTCCCCCACTCCTTGGCCTTGTCCTGCTGTCAACCGGCGCCTTTTGCACCAAAGCGGACGGAGAAGCCTCATTCCCCTGTCGGGACCAATCCGTGATCGCCTCCGTTGAACTGCAGGGGCCGTGGCAGTTTCGCTTCGATCCAGCGGACGAAGGCGCCGCCGCCGACTGGTTTGGCGCCATCACCAATGCGGCCCCGTGGTCGTCCATCACGATCCCGCGGGTATGGAACATTCCGGACGGGGCCGTCACCGGCAACGTCGCGCAGGCCGTGGGCTGGTACCGCCTCCGCGTCCCGGTGTCGAGAGACTGGGATCAGGACGTGACCTTGGCCTTCCTGGGCGCCCAGTATACGGCCGACGTCTGGGTCAATGGCGACTACCTGGGCGTGCATCGCGGCGGATTCACGCCTTTCTACCTGGACGTCACCCCCCAAGCACGGGCGACCCATGAATTGCTGATCGCCGTCCGCGTCAGCAACGTCACGTCCGAGAACACGGTACCCGCCACGTACTGCGGATGGCAACACTACGGCGGCTTGTGTCGCGAAGTGTACCTGCTGCACCAACCCACCGTGCGCCCCGCCTCGATCGCCGTTTCCACGCGCCTGGCCCCTGACGGCTCCTGTGTCGCCACGGTGCGGGTTCCCTTCGCCCGGCGGCCGCCTCCCGCCTCGCGTCTTCGCGCCCTCCTGCGGGACGGCCAACAGGTCGTCGCCACGGCGGAATGCGCCATTTCCACCAACACCGCGGCCCCTCCAACGCTGGAGATTGCGGTCAAGCACCCGCGCCTGTGGTCGCCCTCGACACCCGTGCTGCATCAACTTACGCTCGATTGGGAAGGCGGGCGCCACGTCATGCCGGTCGGCCTGCGCAACCTGCGAGTGGAGGGCGAGCGGGTGCTTCTCAACGAACAACCGATCTGGCTCCAGGGCTTCGGCCAGCATGAAGCCGCCCCCGGCAACGGGCCCATCGTCCCCCGGGACCTGCGCCGCCGCGACCTCGAACACATGAAGCAGGTCTTCGATGCCAACGCCCTCCGGCCCGGTCACTACCCCAACCACCCCGACCTCTACAATCTCTGCGACGAACTCGGCATGCTCGTTTTCACGGAAATCCCGATCTGGCAAATGTGGAGGACCGACCTTTCCTCCGCCGACGAATGGGACCTGTGGCTCGAACCCCAGTTGCGCGAAATGGTCGAGTCGCTGCGGCATCACCCGGCGGTTTGTTTCTGGGGGGTCTGCAACGAAACCCGCGGCGCCCATGCTTACTATCGGCGCGCCGCCGACTATGTGCGCAAGCTCGATCCGTCGCGACCCGTTTCCGCCGTGCTGGAATACTGGCAGGATCTGGACTCAGCGCCGATCTTCGACATGGAGGCCCGGAATTTACACTTCGGCTGGTACCACTCGAAAGATGTCTACGAGGGCCCCGCCCGCGCGGCGCCGGCCTTCGACGCCACGCGCGGCAAGCCCTTCTGGGTGGCGGAAACGGGTGGTATGGCGACTCGCGGCTCGCTCGGCGGCGGATACTCCGACCCGGCGCGCGGGCGGGAGACTTACCTGGATCGCATTCTGAGATTCAATTATGCCTACTACTCCACCCGCACCAATCAGGTGACCGGCGTCTCCGTCTGGGCGTGGACGGACTATCCCCGCAACGGCAGCATCGAGCCCCATGGCGTTTCCGACGTCTTCCGCCAACCCAAACTCGTCGCCTGCTCGCTGCGGAACCTGATGCACGGCGATCTGCGGCTCTTTGCCATTGAACAGAACTCGTTTGTCGCCACCGGCGCAACCTGGCGGGCCGAACTGCGCACTTTCAACCGCTTGCTCACGCCCCGACCGGGACTGACCGCCCGATGGACCGTGCTGAAGGGGCAGACCAAGGTCGGCGGCGGCGAGGTGGCCTTCGATGCGACACCGAAGCGTTCGCAGTCGGTATCGTCCATCGAATGGACCCCGCCGGCGAAGGCGCCGCCCGGCCTGTACACCGTCTGGACGGAACTCATGGCCGGCCGGGAGCGGCTCCACGTCAGCAACAACGTGTTCGACCTGGAGCAGCCCTCCTGCCCAGGGGTCTTGCGCGTTCCGCCGCCCGCATCCGAAGACAAGGAGAGATGGATCGAACTGGCCGGCGTCCGGATGCCCGTTGCCCCCTTTGTCGGTCTTCAGATTCCGCTTGAGGAAGGCGTGTACGACCTTGCCTTTGGCGAGGGAACGCAGAACCGGGGAACCGGCTCGTGCGCCATCCGGAGGTCCGAAATAACAGATCAACCATGGCCCACACCCTGATCAGCCGTCCCCGACCGCTGCCCGCACTCCTGATACTGGCGTTGCTGGTCCTGACCGCCGCCTTCGTCGTCCGCCACCCCTTTGACGACGATGAATTCCAGCATGCGCATTATGCCTGGCTGCTGCACCACGGTCAGCGGCCGTTCCAGGACTTCTTCGAGCACCACCTGCCCACGTACCATCTATGCGTCGCCCCGGTCTACGCGGCCGTCGAGGCGCCCGGTTCGCTTTTCGCGCTTCGTTTCATGAGTGCGGTCTGCCTTCTCGCCACTTTGGCCTGCGTCTACGGCGCGAGCCGGCCCCTGTGTTCAGGCCCGGCCGGCCCAACCGCCGCCCTCCTGCTCCTGTGCTCCGCCCCGATCTTCCTGACCAAGATGTTGGAAGCCCGCCCGGAAGCGCCGGCCGTGCTGTGCTTCGCGGCCGCTCTGCGACTGCTGTTCGCCCGCCGGCGCGAGGGCGATCCGCCGGCTCCGGCCCGTCTCGCGCTGGCCGGGTTTCTGGCGGGCGCCCTGCCGGCGTTCTCCCACAAGTTCGGGCTCTCCGCCGCCGCCTTGCTGGCGGGCGCTTTCCTGCTGTGCGGCGCCCGGCGCGGTTTGCTCTTCATGGCCGCCTCGACCCTCCCGCTTTTGGCCGTGCTGGCGTGGGCGGCAACGCAGGGGATCCTGGGCGATCTCTATCGCCACGTCTTCGTCCTGGGCGTGGAATGGAAACACCGATTCTCCCCTTCCGGTTATCTGGCCACCCTGTGGAGCGAAAGCGCTTTGCTGGTTACGGCGGGTTGCGCCGGCCTCTTGCTCATGGCGGGCGAACTCGCGCGGGCCCGTCTCCAGGCGGTCGTCCTGTTCATGGCCCTGGCCGCGGCAACCGTAACGCTCTTCCTCGCGCCCGAGCCGTACCGGCAGTGCTTCCTGCCCCTCTTTCCGTTGCTGGCGATCGGGGCGGCCGTGACGGCCGACCGCGCATGGCAACGGATCCGTCCCGCCGCCGGAAGTCCGGTGGCCGGGGCTGCCGCCGCGCTGGTCGTGCTTGCGGCCGCCGTCCTGTATCCCGGCGCCGCCAGCCTCACGGCCGACCTTCGGCTGGGCCCGTCGGCGGATCTGCGCCGAATGCGGGCGGCGGAGGCCACGGGCTCGCCTCGCTATTTCGACGGGCGCGGCCTCTTGTTCTACCGGCCGCATACGGGACGCCACGCCTGCATGCACCAGGGAATCCAGGCGATGCTCGATCCGGCGCGTTATGCGTCCCAAACCGTGACGGCCCTCCGCGAATCGGGTTTCCCCACCGTCATCCTGGACTACCGTGTCCTACAGATGCCCGAGGAGATCGGTAGCTTTATCCGCGACCAGTACCTGCCGCTCGGCGACGACGTGTTCGTACCGGGATTCCAAATCGACCGCTCGCGCCTGGTGGGCCGGCCGTGCAGGGTTCAGGTCCCGGTGGACGGCCTCTACCGCCTGTCCTGGCGAGGCGGCAAGGTGCAGTGCGACGGGCGGGCCGTCGCCTCGGGCGCCGCCCTCTCGCTCGCGGCGGGAGAGCATGTGCTGGAGGGCGCCGGCTTTATAGAGGAATTCGAAGCTATCCTGGTTCGACGCGCGGCGCCCGTGAAGGGAGCCGCGCCATGAAGACTCCTTCCCCGAGTTCCCTGGGTCTCGCCGTTGCCGCCGCCGTCGTGACGGTACTGGCCGTGCGGAACGTCGTCATCGCGCTGCCGTTCCCTTATCCGATCGAATACCCGGAAGGCATCACCGCGCACTGGACGCAGCAGGCAGCGGCGGGCGCGAGCCTGTATCCCGCCGTCGATCCCGCGTCTCCGATGCACAACCCCTACCCGCCGCTCTTTTACCGGATCGCCGCCCCGCTCCAGAATCGCTTCGCAAACCCCTTCCTTGCGTCCCGATTGACGGCGCTGGCGGGACTCCTGCTGTGCAGCGGAGCGGTGGCCTGGATGCTCCGGCGGAACGGGCGCCGGCCGCAACTCCTGGGCGTTCTGCTCTTCGCGCTTTCGACGGCCACGCTTCGTTACGGGACGACGGCCCGAGTGGACTTACCGGCGCTGGGCCTGGCTCTGGCGTCGGTGGCGACCCTGTCGGCCGCGGGGGTTGGCTGGCGGGCGGGGGTTGCCGGCTTTCTGGCCGGCGGCGCCTTGCTGGCGAAGCCCACCTTCGTGGCGGCGGCCGCCGCCGGGCTGCTCGTGAGCCGTCGCCAGGGGTGGCGCGCGCTGACCGCGTGGGCCGGCGGATTGGCGCTGGCCTTCGCCGCGGGCCTGTGGCTGTTCGGCTCGTCCCCCGCCGATGTAGCCCGGCACCTCTGGACACTGAATCGGTTGCCCTGGGATCCCGTCCGGCTGGTCACGCTCGCCGGTCAAGTGCTGGCCCGGCACCCGATCCTCGCCGCCGGACTGGTTCTATTCCTGGTTCAGACGTCAAGGACGCGCGACGCCTTCTGGTGGTATGCGGTCTTCGCGTTCTCCGGCGTGGCGTTCGCGGGCAAGATCGGCGCCGATGAGAACTACTTCCTGGAGCTTGTCGCGGTGGCCTCCGTGAGCGCCGTCCGATGGGCCGGCCGACGCCAAAGCGCGTCGCCCACGCCCCCGGACGCGGTTGTGACGGCCCGCGGAGCCGACCCCCTCGCGGGCGAACCCCGTGAGCCCCGGCCTTGCCCGGCGATCCCTCTGCTGGCCGCGATCCAGATCCTGATGTATCTGCCCGTTGAGCCGGCGCCGGTGTTTACGCGCACCTACGAGCAGGAACTGGCGGGGAGTTCAAGCCGCTACACGCCGTCGGCCTCCGAGGCGGAAGCCGGCGCAGGGGTGGTTGCCGAACTGCGGCACGCAGGCTCGGTCCTCAGTCAGAGCCCGGGACTGATGATCGCGGCAGGCCGGCCGGCTTTGTGGGATGCCTACCAATTCACGCAACGGGCAAACGCGGGGCGCTGGGATGACGCGCCGCTGGCGAGGCGCGTGGAAGAAGGAACATTTGATTTGATCTTGATGCTGTCAGACCCTGCCGCCGCCACGAACTACTTTCCCGCCCGCGTCCAGGCCGCGGTCGCCGCCCGCTACGTCCTGCACCGCGACCTCGGCCCGTGGCGACTGCTGAAACCGAGGCTGACGCCCGAAGCGGAGCACAGCGCCTCGTTGCCTTCGAGATAGAGGAGCCGCGGGCGGCCGGGGAGAAAGGCCTGACTCGTTCTCTTCCGGCGTCGTCCCATCGCAACGTCATCGAGTTTCCCCGCACCGCGGCCGTGCCGCCTTCGCCAGATCCACCCGGCGCATCAGCCGCCGCGGCTCGTGTTGCGCGCTCGCCGCGGCTACGCCAGGCGCAATCCCAGTACCCTCGTGCATAGGGTTTCGAAAACGTCACGTCCGCCGGACGCCGGCCCGATGGCGTAGTGCTGGTAGAGACATCGCTCGGCGAAGTCCCTGGCATCGGGAATGCGAATGAACCACCGTCCCCGGTACCAGCCGTATTGATCGCCCAAACCAAGACCGTCAACCGCGCCGGGCACCCTGTGAATGGCCGAGGCGTCGCCCGATAGCCGGGCCATGACGACAGGCCCCAGTTTCGGAGTTGAAGCGATCATGCTCTGGCCGGGCCACGACGGCAGCGCCTCGCGCACCCGGTAGCGATTCTCGACCATCATGCCGGGCGGGAGCACTCCGGACGCGCTGAAGTGCGCGGCCGTGACGTGATGATCGGCGAAACATTGACGGCCGTCCTCGAGTTCCATGTCCGCCGTGTACGATTTGTAGCTGTCAAGCGCGGTGAAGCGGTCGCGATAGGCGAAATAGATATTGCTCATGGTCGGGTGCGCGCCGAGTCCCGCATAGAGCAGGAGTTCGGTGGTCAGCGCCTCGATATCGCCCTCCTCGCAGACCAGGAAACCGTCGGCGACCAACGGGCCGTAGCTGACGTTGGGCATCGTTACGGGATTGGGAATCGTCAGAAAGCCGCCGATATCCTGGGGGGTGATTCCCACCGCGCCCGTCTCATCGAGCATGGCGCGCTGCGCCAGATAGAGCTTCACCACCGGCCGCATGTGCGCTTCGTTCATCTCACCCGGCCCTTCGAGCACTTCGGCGTACCAGCGTTTCAGCTCGCGATCGGCGGCGGCGTCATCCGTGCCGGCGGCGCGTTCCTTCAATTCCGACACCTCGCGAATCAGGATTTCAACGCCCAGACGGCGGAGGGCCCCGGCCCCGAAGCGGAGCAGTTCCTCCTGCCGTAGTTCGTTCGCTTTCGATTCGGCAACGATGAGCTTCATCGTCCCCAGGGCCTTGCGCGCGCGAACCGCCCGGACCGACGCGGCAATCTCCTCGGGGGTGTTGGCGGGAAGCCGGATCCCGCCGCGTTGCTCCAACTCTCGGTAGAACGCGGCATGGTAAGGGTGGAAGCAGCGGCAAGGAAAGAGGGCGAGGGTTGGGATGCCGGCCGGGGCCAGGTTCTGCGCCAGCCGCGACGACCCGCAGACCCCCGTGCAAAAAATCATGTCGATCGCGCCCGCGGCGCCAACCTCGGACGCTTTCACCACGTCCAGGGAGTCCTTCGGATCGAGAAACGACCGAACGGCCCCGAGATGTTCCGGGGCCAAGCCCCACTCATCCTGCGCAACCACGGCGGCCCTGATCGGGCCGTCAAAATGCAGTTTCTGTTTCACTTTCAACCCTCCGTTTTGGGCATGACACCCTTAGCCCTTAATTTCTTGAGAGAAATGCGCGTTAGCCATACACCTCCGCGCGCGCCGCTTTGGCCAGATCCACCCAGCGCGTCAGGCGGTGCGGCTCGTGCCGCACGGTG
>Ga0182021_10003865_pt1 | contig 17565 bp, 20 predicted proteins | sample 612E3MmetaG_FD_120493 | JGI IMG/M metagenome (GOLD analysis project Ga0182021, IMG submission 120493) | Permafrost microbial communities from Stordalen Mire, Sweden - 612E3M metaG (Illumina Assembly) | ecosystem: Environmental > Terrestrial > Soil > Wetlands > Permafrost | place: Sweden... | reverse complement strand
TCCTGCTCGCAGTACACGACGTGGAGCCGATGCTGCCGACGGCTGGCAGCCATCTCCGGCAGGTCGAGCGTGCGATGCCGCCACGGTGTGTTGAGCAACCACGAGTGGCAGTCGAGGTGGTCCGGTACGAGGGAGTCGTTGGTCGCCATCATCGCGACGATCGACACCTTCTCGGTGCCGGGGGAGAGGGCTGCCAGGGTCGGGCCCCGGCCACCGCCGCCCGAGAAGCCCGTGACGCTGATCGGCCCACTCGTCAGGGACCGGAGGACCGCGAGGCTGGTGAGGTCGTCGTGGGCCACCATGCCGGCGTACGAGGTGCCGATCGCTCCCGCGCGCTTGGCGATCAGGTGCTCGTGGAGCTTCGCCATCCCGTCGTACAGGTCGTTCCCGGACACCCCGACGCCAGCGAGCAGTGTCCCTAGATCGCCCAGCTGTCCCGTTGCACCGCTGAGGTCGAACCGCCGTGAGCCCCATGAGAACGTGTCGGGCGCCAGCACGGCCACCCCGCGCGCGGCGAGCATCGGGGCGAAGGCGACGCCGTCCTCGTACAGGTCCTGGTACGCCTTGCCGGCCGGTCCTGGCAGCAGACGCTCGGCACCGATCGACTTGATCCCTGCGTGGCAGTGGAGGTCCAGCACGCCCGGCAAGGTGGACGGGTCAACGCCGATCGGGTGGAGGAACCACGCGTGCAGCTCAGGGCCGAAGCCGACGTCCCAGGCAAGCTCGGTGGTCGTGACCCCGTCCGACGACGACACGCCCACCACCCGCGGCTCCGGCGTGACGGCTGGCTCCGGGACGCCGAGGGCGGCTCCGACCCTGGTCGTCCAGTCGTCACCCGTCACGTACGGACGGGCGCGGACGTAGTCGTACCAGTCGTCGTAGCCGTCGTTCAGCACGAGGACAGTCTGGCTCAGCGGTCGAGCGGCAGGGCGAGTTCCGCCGGAGTCACCGCGCGTCCTTCGGCCATCGAGATGTTGGCGCAGATGCCGATCGCGACGGCTCGCATGCCGTCGACCCAGTCCGACGGACGACCGAGCGGGTCGTCGCTGGGGCCGACGAACACGTCGCTGAGCAGCAGCTCGTCACCGCCGCCATGGCCGCCCTCGCCCTCGGGGATGGGCACCTCTTTGGCGACCTCCCAGTGCTTCTGGACGATGAGCCGGTCGCTGCGTACGCGCTCTCCGCCTTCGCTGTGGTCCGCCACGAACGACGGGTCGACGATCGGCGTGCCGTTGTCGACGAGCACGGCGACGCGCTCCACGACCTCGAGCTCCGCCCGTCCGAGGGTGCCGTTCACCGCGACCCGGTAGCCCTCCCAGGGCGCGTGAGCGTTGAGGGCGTACGACAACGTGGCACCGCCCCGATAGTCGGCGATCACCGCAAGGTTGTCCTCGGCGCTGATGCCGGTGTCGAAGACGTCCTTGTCGCGCAGGTAGCCGTCGTAGTGCTCCTGGTCGAGGTACAGCTCCTTGAGCCGGGGATCCATGCGCAGGTCGAGCTCGAACGGGCTGTGCTCGCCGTCGTGCGTGCCCCGCTTCGGCCGAGCCGGCATACCGCGCTTGTCCGCGTTCTCAGCGCCGTAGAACCGGGTACCGCCGGAAGCGAAGACCCGGGTCGGGGCGTCGGCCAGCCACCAGTTGACGAGGTCGAAGTGGTGGCTCGACTTGTGGATCAGCAGGCCACCGGACTTGTCCTTCTCCCGGTGCCAGCGGCGGAAGTAGTCCGCACCGTGCGCCGTGTCGAGCACCCACTCGAACGTCACCGACAGGACATCACCGATCTCACCAGAGGCGATGACCCGCTTGAGTTCGGAGTTCCGCGGCGAGTACCGGTAGTTGAACGTCACGACGACGCTCCGGCCGGTCCTCTTCACCGCCGCTTCAATGTCGTGCGCCATGTCGGCGTTGATCGTCAGAGGCTTCTCACATACGACGTCGACGCCGGCATCCAGGCAGCGCACGATCATCTCGGCGTGCTTGTAGTCGGGCGTCGTGATGATGGCCCGTTCCGCCCCCGACCGCTTGAGGATGTCCTCGAGCTCGTCGGGGCCGCCGGTGACGATGGAGCTCAGGTCGTAGCCGTACTCCGACGCCATCCGATCGGCGTGCACCTTGATGCGGCCGGGATTGACGTCCACCAGCGCGACCAGCGTGGCCACGTCGGCGTGGTCACCTCCGATCGCGTCGAAGTACATCTGGCACCGATGGCCAGTTCCGATAACGGCATAGCGGGTTGTCACAACGTTCCTTCCGGGTTGATCAGGAGAGAGTCGGTTCCGGGATCACTTGATGCCCGTCGTGGCGATGCCCCGGATGAGGAACCGCTGGCCGAACAGGAAGGCGAGGAACACGGGGATCAGGGACACGATGCTCATGGCGAACATTGCGCCCCAGTTGGACGAGCCGGACGAGTCGAGGAACGCGCGGAGCGCCAGCGGCACCGTGTACAGCTTCGGGTCGATCAGATAGATGAGCGAACTCAGGAAGTCGTTCCACATCCAGATGAACGTGAAGATCGTCGTGGTCGCGACGGCCGGGGTCATCAACGGCAGGATGATCCTGAAGAAGATGTTCCAGTGGCCGCAGCCGTCGATGCGTGCCGCCTCGTCGAGCTCCTTCGGCAGACCGCGGATGAACTGCACCATCAGGAACACGAAGAATGAGTCCGTCGCGAGCACCTTGGGGATGATCATGGGGAGGAACGTGTTCACCCAGCCGAACGACTGGAAGAGGATGTACTGCGGGATCAGGACCACGTGGTACGGGATCATGATCGTCAGCAGCATGGCCCCGAACATGATCGTGCGGCCCGTGAACTTCAGCCGCGCGAACGCGTACGCCGCCAGCGAGCACGACACCACGTTGCCGAGGATGCAGCCCAGGACGACGATGCCCGAGTTGATCAGGTAGGCGCTGAACGGCTGGTCGAGCGCCGTCCAGCCGTACGTGTAGTTGGCGAAGGTGAAGTGCGTCGGGATCAGCCCGGTGTCTCGGAAGATCTCGTCGGTGGGCCGGAACGAGCTGACGAGCATCCACAGCAGCGGATAGACCATCAGCAAGGACGCGGCGATCAGCAGGACGTGCTTGATGGTCGAGGTGACCGGGTTGTACGCCCTGGCCCTGCGCGTGCTCCGGACAGGTGCTGTGACCGGGTCCACGATCAGGGTGGACATCTGCGGCTCTGCGGGCTCGTTTGCGATTTCAGTCATCGTAGAACACCCAGTACTTGGAGAAGAAGAAGTTGATGAAGGTGAAGGCGCCCACGATCAGCACGAGCAGCCACGCCATCGCGGCGGCATAACCCATGTCGAGGTTGGCGAAGCCCTGCTGGTACAGGTAGAGCGTGTAGAACATCGTCGAGTCCGAGGGGCCTCCGTTGCCTCCCGAGACGATGAACGCCTGGGTGAACGACTGGAACGCGCCGATGATCTGGAGCACCAGGTTGAAGAAGATGATTGGGCTGAGCAGCGGCATCGTGATGTGCCAGAACTGCGTCCACTTGCTCGCGCCGTCGACTGACGCAGCCTCGTAGTACATGTCCGGGATCTGCCGAAGACCGGCGAGGAAGATGATCATCGGCGACCCGAACGTCCACACGTGGAGAAGGATGATCGTGTAGAGCGCGGTGCTCGGGTCGGCGATCCAGCCCGGAGGGTTCGCCCAGCCGAGGCCGCGGAGGACCTGGTTGACGAGGCCGTCGGTGCCGAAGATCTGGCGCCACAGCAGCGCGATGGCGACCGACGAGCCCATGAGGCTCGGCAGGTAGAAGACCGACCGGTAGAACGCCAGGCCGCGCATCCCGCGGTTGAGGAGAACGGCGATCAGCAGCGCCAGACCGAGCTGGAGAGGCGTGGAGACGAGGACGTACGTGAGCGTGACCCGGATCGAGTTCAGCAGTCGAGGGTCGGTGAACATGCGCTGGTAGTTCGCGATGCCGATCCAGTTCGGGGGGGCCAGCAGGCTGTAGTCGGTGAACGACAGGTACAGCGACGCGATCATCGGGCCGATGGTGATCACGAGCAGCCCGATGATCCAGGGAAGGAGGAACAGGTAGGCAGCCTTGTTATCGGTGGCTTCCTGCTTCACCCCCTTCAGCTGTCTCAGCTCATTGAGTGCACTCACGTCAGGTTTCCGCTCTCTCGGGGGACCTTGCTACGCCAACCCCTGCGGCCCCGCCGGAACGCTGACTGTGTGCGGCGGCCGAGGCCTTGACCGTACTTCGATGTACAGCGGAACTGACGCGCCCGTCCGGGGCTTCAAACCAACCTAGACCCTTGTTCAACCTTCCCGGCAGCCTTTTCGGACGGCCGTTCCGGCGTAGTGTCAAGGGCTTTGCACGCGATACTTGTCTGGCTCGGTGACCGCGACGCTACGGCGCGTCACAGGCACGGTCAACCAGATGCAAAGGATTGCAGTCCTGTTTCATTCGGTTGTCGGGAAAACGCTTCCCGAGCGGAAGTCTGCCATGGCCGGAGCCGCTGTGCAAGGCGCGTGGCGCAGAAGTTTGAACCGATTCATTGAGGGTGGAAAGGCTGCGTGGATCAGCGCCAAGCTCAACCCGGGACGACGTTCTCCACGGCCCCGCCGAAGCGACGGTCGCGACGGGCGTAGACCTCGACCGCGCGCCACAGGTCGCGACGGTCCACGTCCGGCCACAGCGTGTCGGAGAAGACGAACTCGGCGTACGCGGCCTGCCACAGCAGGAAGTTGCTCGAGCGCTGCTCTCCGCTTGAGCGCCAGAAGAGGTCTACATCGGGAATCTCGGGCTCGTCCAGGAAGTGCCGGAACCGCTCTTCGGTGATCCGCGATGGGTCCAGCTTGCCTTGCTTCGCGAGCTCGGCAACCTTCCGTACCGCGTCGATGATCTCCGCGCGCCCGCCGTAGTTGACGCAGAACTGGAGGGTCAGCGTCGTGTTGTCCTGAGACTGCTTTTCGGCGTCCTCCAGCTCGCGGATGACTGAGCCCCACAGACGAGGCCGGCGACCGGCCCACCGGATCCGTACGCCGAGCGCGTCGAGCTGGTCGCGGCGACGGTGGATGACGTCACGGTTGAAGCCCATGAGCCAGCGCACCTCGTCGGGGGAGCGCTTCCAGTTCTCCGTCGAGAACGCGTACGCGCTCAGGTAGGGGATCCCCAGTTCGATCGCGCCCTCGATGACGTCGAACAAGGCGTCCTCGCCGCGGGCGTGGCCCTCGGTCCGACGCAGCCCGCGGGCCTTCGCCCAGCGCCCGTTCCCGTCCATGACGATCGCCACGTGCCGCGGGATCAGCTCACGAAGGATCTGTGGCGGGCGAGCACCTGACGGGTGGGGGACCGGTGGGCGCGGTTCTCGACGGGCGGGCACGACGCGACGATACCGCTGCCGTGCTCAGCTCAGCTCGGCAATCGTCTCCCGGGCCTGCGGCGCGGCGAGGGTGGCGCCCTGCTTCGGCATCGAAAGGGCGGCCACGAGCAGCAGTACGGCGATGCCCGTGGCGGCGACGAACACCGACGTAGCGGCTGCTGTCATGGTGGCTGGGCTCTGCTCGTTGCCCCCGTGCGCGGCGATCACACCGTTCGCGACGGCGCCGAGGACGGCGGCACCCAGGGCCTGCCCGACGGACCTGAAGAGCATCTGGGTGCCCGTGACGACCCCTCGTTCCTCCCAGGAGACGCTGGACTGCGCCGCGACGAGCGTCGTCACGGCCGAGAACCCGAACCCGGCGCCGATGACGAAGCAGATGCCGGCCACGAGCAGGATGGATGGGTACCGCGTCGACCAGCTCAGCGCGCCCGTGCCGAGGACCAGCACGCTGCCGCCGAAGATCGCCGTGGAGCGGAAGCCGAAACGCAGGTACGCACGGCCCGCGAGCGTCGCCGCGATCGGCCAGCCGATCGTGAGAGCGCCGAGCGCCAGGCCGGCGATGATCGGGGCAGCACCCGTCGTGACCGAGAGGAACGTCGGTACGAACTCCGTCAGCCCGATGAGGCCGGCGCCGACGAAGAACCCGAGCACGTTCGTCGACAGCAGCAGACGTCGCCCCAGGAGCGTGAACGGCAGTACGGGCTCCGCCGCGCTGCGCTCGACGAACGCGAAGACGACCAGCAGGACCCCACCGGCACCGAACACCCCCAGCGTCGGCGCCGACGTCCAGCCCCAGGCATGGCCCTGCAGGACTCCGAGGATGAGCAGCGTCAGGGCCGCCGTGAACAACGTCGCCCCCGCGTAGTCGATGCGGTGCGACCGCCTCTCGACCTTCTCCTTGAACCGCGTCCAGATCATCCAGCCCGCCGCGAGGCAGAGTGGGATGTTGATGAGGAAGATGCCGCGCCACAGGTCGAGCTGCGCGAAGACGCCGCCCAGGGTCGGCCCGACGACGGCGGAGATCGCCCAGACGCTGGCCATGTAGCCCTGGACGCGAGCGCGCTCCTCGAGCGTGTACATGTCGCCGACCATCGTGATCGCCATCGGCAGTACCGCGCCGGCTCCGATGCCCTGGATCGCGCGGAAGGCGATGAGGCTCGGCATGCTCCAGGCGGCCGCGGCCAGTATCGACCCGAGCAGGAACGCCCCGATGCCGAACATCATGATGGGCTTGCGACCGATGGTGTCAGCGAGCTTCGCGTACAAGGGCACGGTGACGGCCGACGCCAGCATGTACACCGAGAACAGCCACGGGAAATGGGCGAAGCCGCCGATGCCGGCGACGATCGACTGCACGGCGGTGGCGATGACCGTCGAGTCGATGGCGACCAGCCCCGTCGCGAGCATCATGGCAAGCAGGAGCGGTCCGCGCTCCGATCGAAGACCGATGCCCGCTCTGTCCGCAATCGCCACTGGCTCTCCTCACCTCGTTTCCCTTGGGCTGCAAGCCGCCATCGTCCCTGGGTATTCCCGGCGGGTGCTGATGACCTGCGACGATCGCGTGGTGATCCTTCCGGATCGGGCCTGACCAGCGACAATGGAGAGGATCGAGGGAGCGAACCGTGCCGACGTACAACGATGAGGCGGTCGTCCTGCGCACGCACAAGTTGGGCGAGGCCGACCGGATCATCACGCTGCTCACGCGCAGGCACGGCAAGGTCCGTGCGGTGGCGAGGGGCGTACGGCGTTCCACCTCGAAGTTCGGCGCCAGGCTGGAGCCGTTCAGCCACGTCGACCTCCAGCTCGTCGTCGGGCGGAACCTCGACATCGTCGCCCAAGTGGTGAGCATGGACGCGTTCGGAGAACCGCTCATGAGCGACTATCCGCGGTACACGGCCGGGAACGCGATGCTCGAGGCTGCGGACAGGTTGGTCGGCGAAGAGGGCGAGCCGTCCGTACAGCACTATCTGCTCCTGGTCGGAGCCCTGCGTGCGCTCGGTACGGGCGACGAGCGTCCGAGTGCCCAGATCCTCGACTCGTACCTCCTGCGTGCCCTCGCCATCGCCGGCTACGCTCCGTCGCTCGCCGAGTGTGCGCTGTGCGGAGGCAAGGACCGGCTGGAGTTCTTCAACCCGAGCACGGGCGGGATGGTCTGCCTTTCGTGTCGGCCCTCCGGGTCGTCGCGCGTCGACATCTCCACGGCCGCCCATCTCGGGGCGTTGCTGTCGGGGGACTGGGACGGTGTGGCGAAGTCATCGCCCAGTGTCCAGCGGACGGCATCCGGCCTTGTCTCCGCGTTCGCCGCTTGGCACATCGAGCGTGGTCTGAGAAGCCTGGCCCACGTCGAGCGTTAGGTTTCGGCCCCTTGTCCGACGCGAGCGCCCCGCGCGCCCGTACGCACGCGCGTATGGCTATCGTCAGGCCTATGCCGGACGAGACAAGCCTGTACGACCTGCCCTTGGTCACGATCCGGCGCGTCGCCGTGACGGACATGGACAACAACGTCTACCTCGTCACGAGCAAGGACAGTGGCGCCCAGGTGCTCATCGACGCGGCGGGCGGAATCCGCAAGATTCACCGCATGCTCGAGGCGTCCGCTAACGACGCGTCCGAGCGGACGCGGTTGTCGCTGATCATCACGACCCACTCCCACCACGACCACATCCGTGCGCTCCGCGAACTCGTCGACGAGACGGGCGTACGGACCGCGGCCGGGGCCGCTGACGCGTCGGCGATCACAGGCCAAACCGGCATCAAGCCCGACGTGCTCCTCAAGAACCGAGACATCGTGGCCGTCGAGGGCTTCGACCTCACCGTGATCCACCTCCGCGGGCACACCCCCGGCTCCGTCGCCCTCGCGTACGTCCCCACCGATGGGGCCACGCACCTCTTCACCGGCGACTCGTTGTTCCCCGGCGGCGTCGGCAGCACCAACCAGGACGCCGAACGGTTCGCGTCCCTGTTCGCCGACGTCACATCGCGCATCTTCGACGTGTACAGCGACGACACCGTCGTACATCCCGGCCATGGGCAGCCCACCACGCTCGGCACCGAACGCCCGCACCTGGCCGAGTGGGAACAGCGCGGCTGGTGAGTCCCTGTGCGCCGAACCTCGCGGCCGTAAGGGTCGCCGAACACCCTGAGCTGCCACCGTCCGGGTGCCTCCTGGCTCGGACCAGTGCGATGGGCCGTCGTCTGGGCGTTGGCATCGATGTGTCCGTACGCTGCTGGGCGTGACCTCATCCGGACCTGAAGCGGTGGCGTGATGCCTCCCCGCTCTCCACTGCCGCAGCGGCACGGGCTGGATGCGGCGTGGGTGCGCACTCCCGACAACGATCCGTACACCCACCCGCGCTGGGCCACGATGCGCGACTTCCTCGTCGACCGCCTCCCGGCGAGAGTCCCGGTCGGGGAGAGGCTGGCAGCGGGGGAGTTCGTCGACCAGGCGGGGCGTCGCTGGACTGGGGAGGAGCCGTATCGACCGAACACGTTCGTCTGGTTCCACAGGCCGCTGAGATCCGAGCCGGTCGTGCCGTTCCCCGTTGGGGTGCTGCACCAGGACGCACGCATCGTGGTCGTCGACAAGCCGCCCTTCCTGGCTACCATCCCCCGCGGTACGCACGTCCGGGAATCGGTACTGGTCAGGTTGCGCGACTCCTTGGGCCTGCCCGACCTCGCGCCGGCCCACCGGCTGGACCGTCTCACCGCGGGAGTGCTGGTTCTCACCACGCACCGGGAGCACCGGGCCGCCTACTCCGGGCTTTTCCAGACGCACAGCGTGGACAAGACCTATGAGGCGTTGGCGCCGTTCGACCCGACGCTGGAGCTTCCGCATCGCGTCATCGGCCGGATCGAGAAGCGGCGGGGGAACCTGCAGGCGGTAGTGGTGGCCGGAGAACCGAACGCCGAGACCCTGGTCGAACTCGTCGAGACGCGCGGCCAACTCGCGCGTTACCGGTTGACGCCCACCACGGGGAAGACGCACCAGCTGCGGGTGCACATGGCCGCTCTGGGGCTGCCGATCCTGGGCGACCCGCTGTACCCCACGGTCCTGGACGTCGACGCCGACGACTTCGACGCGCCCATGCAGCTCATAGCCCGCCGACTCCGTTTCACGGACCCGATCGACCAGACCACGCGCGACTACTCGAGCCGGTACGCCCTCGAGTGGCCCCGTGCGGCGCGGTGAGCAGATGACCCCTATGACCCGTCCGCTGCGGATCTTGTTCCACTCGCCGCAGATCCCGAACAACACGGGTGCCACGATGCGTCTTGCCGCCGTGACCGGCGCCGAGCTGCACCTGGCACGACCACTCGGGTTCGACCTGGACGACGCGAAGCTGCGGCGCGCGGGTCTCGACTATCGCGACAAGGCCGCAACCTTCGTCCACGAGTCACTCTCAGCGGCCTATAGCGCTCTGCTGCCCGCCCGAGTGTTCGCCTTCACCGCCCACGCCGAGACGCTGTACACGGACGTGGCCTATCAAGGAGGTGACGTCCTCCTGTTCGGCCCGGAGGCCACCGGGCTCGACCCAGCCGTGCTGGCCGACCCTCGCATCACCGCTTGCGTGCGTATCCCCATGCTGGGTGGGATGCGCTCCCTCAACCTCGCCAACGCGGCAGCCATCGCCGTCTACGAAGCATGGCGACAACTCGGCCACCCCGGCGGCCAGTGAGCTCGATCGGTAACGCTGGCAAGGAACGCATCGGTTGTTCACGTGCGGTGGCACCGTGCCGAGTAGCCTCGAGACATAGAGCGGAGGTCGCCCCATGACCGTGAAGAAGGTCGCCAAGATCCTGTGGTCGCCCGTGAAGCGCGTGGATGAGTTGCTCCGTGTCGATTCAGACGTGGCCGACCTCTACCCGGACGCCAAGCTCAGCAAGAAGGACGAGGCCGTCGCAGAAGGCATCATCGGGATGCAGTCTCAGGCCCACACCGGACACATAGGATTCTGACCTTCGTCGCCGGATCCTCCGCAAGGCGCGGCTGACCGAGCGGTTACCAGAGCTCCAGCGACTCAGGTCACGGCACCCCATGACGGGGGCTCATCGTGAACGTTGGGCTGGGTCATGGTCGGGGACGGCATCGGCCACCCCTGCCCGCCCGCAAGGTTGGTCCCATTGAGGCCCTCCCGCTCCAGTCCGAGAACCTCAGGGACTCCGGACGTCAGGTAGGCGACGAGCTCTTGCGCGAGGTCGAGCATGCTCTTGCCGATCGCCACGAGCGCGGCGTTGGTCTGACCGATCACCTCGGTCCACCGCTTGATGTCGGCGAGATAGCCGATCTCCTTCCACACGTCGGCCACGGTCTTCAGGATCAGCACGGTGATGGAGACGCCCGTCTGGTACATCGTGCGAGCCACACGGGCTAGGGTCTCGCTCAACCCTTGGGCGATGGAGCTCGACGCGATGGCGCCCTCCTGCTGCTGGCCCCGCGTGGTCTCGTAGGCATCGGCCCCGACGCCCTTCCAGCCGGCTTCTGGCTGGATCTGGCCCTTGGCCATGCGCCCCGCGATCGAGGACACGCTGACTGCGATCTCGTGGTACTGCCCTGATGCACTCATGAGGGCGAACGGCGAAAACATCCAGGGAAGGACCTCCGTCCGTACCCAGTCGGCGAGCGAGCTCATCGCCTTCTGGAAGCTTTCGAGCCACTCGTTGAAGGTCTTCACGAGATCGTTGATCCACCCGGTGATCCAGTTGCTGAACTTGCTCCACAGGCTCGCGTCATCGATGGCCTTGGTAGCTGTCTGCGACGCCATGGACGCCTGTGGGTAGGTTGTGTTCGCGATCTGCAACGCGTCAGTCTGGAGTTGCGAGCACATCTGATAGGTGATGGTCATGTCAGTACCCCACCGCCGCCAGGATCCGCCGAGCCTCGGCGGCATTTGCCGCCTCGGTCTGGATGTACTGCCGGCAGGTGGCCTCGAGCTTGTCGCCCACGTCACGGGTTGCCACGACACCCCGCGCGATCATGGAGTCCTCGAGGACCCCCGCGGTGAGCTTGAACGCGCCGATCCAGTCCACCAACAGGGTCGCGTTGACCGCCGCGTCGGGCGGGCGCGCCGTGAGTGCTTTGGCGTGCTGCTCCGAAAGGTCGGCAGAGAACTGGTCCCAGGCCTCGTTGTGCTTCTTGAAGTACGAGGCCCGAAACTCCAGGTCAGGCATGGGGATTCCTCTCGTCGAGGCCGAGCTCGGCCATGATCTGGTTGAGGGACCGTTCCTCTGGCAAGTCAGACGATCCGGGGACAGGGGGTGCGGCGTCGACCTCGGCGTACATGTCCTGGAAGGCATTGGCCAGACGCTCGCTGAGTGTCTGCACTGTGGCCTTCTCGGCCCAGGCCTTGTCGATGGTCACGCCATAGATCGTGTCTTTCACGTGAGCGATCTCGATGACGCCCCTGTAAGCGAAGACGTCCGGTGGCTTCACCTCGGAAGGTGCTCGCGGTGCCAGCAGGGCTGGCGCGATCCTCGTCAGTTCGTCCTGGATGGCAGCAAGCTCTCCGATGGAAAGCTCTCGGCGGAGATGGCTGGTGGTCGGTGTGGCTGATTCGGCCAGCAGCTCCGCCATCGTTGGCAGACGGAAATCCCGGAGGCTCGTTGTCGCCGCGGCCATCGTCTCGGCGGCAGCCGTCGCAGTGGGCTGGAAAGCTTGAGCAGCGATCTCTTCCCCCAGCGCCTCGACCGATAGCGAAGATCGCCAGGAGTTCCGGATGCTCACTGCCGCGACACGTCCATTCTCCGTCGTCACGGTGACCAACGGCTCGTCGCCAAGCAATTCCATCCCGGTCCCCTTCGCTCGCGCCTACGCTAGGAGTCCCGAGGGTCACCCTGTGGTCGTCTATCGTGACTGCATGCCACGGAATCATCGGGCGCGCACCCTCGTTGTCGCAGTCGCTCTGGTCTCGGCGGGGTGCACTCCAACCGTTTCGACGGTCGCCGAGAGCTACGGCAGCATCCCACCCCCGCTGCCGTGCGCTGGTCCTCCTTCCGCGCAGGTGCGCACCACGAGCGACCTGGTGGAAGTCGGGCTGGCGGACACGGTGCAGTTGCGCTCCGGTGCGTGGGCGTGTGTGCCCACAGTCGAGCAGGCCGTCCTGCCGAAGGGCACGCTGACGCCCGGCGTGGACGGCACTCGGATCGTCGTGTCGATCACCAACCCGACCGGTTCCGATGTCTCCACTGGTCAGGCAGCCGACGCCTTGTTGATACATGGCAGCCCAAGCGACGTTCAGTACGACCTGCGCAGTGCCATCGCCTTCCCGAAGGCCCTCAAGCCGGGCGAGACCGCGACCCGCGAGTTCTGGTACGCCACCCCCGCGTCGAGCCTGACCCAGCTCACGGTCATCGTGGACTTCGCGCACCTCACAGGGGACCCGCGCACCCGCTGACGCTGCGGAGCATCACCGTGACGCGGGGTCCTCCCGATCAGACGCGTGCGGCGGAACACCTCTCGCACAGTCCGTGCAGCTCCACATCGTGGGTGACGTCAGTGAAGCCGTGTTGGGCGGCGATCGTGGTGGCCCATGCCTCGACGACTTTCGCCGTGATCTCCTCCGTGCGGCCGCAGCATCGGCACACCAGGTGGTGGTGATGCCCGTGGGTCGCGCAGCGCCGGTAGGCCGACTCGCCCTCCTGCGTACGGACCATGTCCACGTCGCCGGCCTCGGTCATCGTCTGCAGTGTCCGATAGACAGTCGCCAGCCCGACACCGTCACCTCCGGCGCGCAGCTGCTCGTGGATCTGCTGGGCGGTACGGAAGTCGTCGGCGTGGGCGAGGAACTCACTGATCGCGATGCGCTGGCGGGTGGTACGTCGCTGCGGGTGCTCGGTCATCATCAGTGCTCGTCGTAGTGGTCGGCGTGGACGACGTGGCGGTGGCCGTCGTGGACATAGTCGACGTGGTCGCCGTGCTCGACGACACGATGGCCGCAGCCCGGCCCATGCACGTGGTCGTGCTCGGGAGTGGGCTCATGGGGGAGCGGCTCCACCTCGTCGACCGAGACCAGCGGGCGATGCCGGTGGCGCCACGACGAGATCGGCCACGAGATCGCGAAGGCGGCGATCGCCAGGACCACGATGAACGCTCCTGGCGGTACGTTCGCATAGAAGGACCCGAAGACGCCGCTCACCGCGACGAGCACCCCGATGCCCATCGCTCCGTACAGTCCGGCCCGGAATCCTTTGAAGAGGTTCTGCGCCGTCGCCACGGGGATCACCATGAGCGCGCTCACGAGCAGCAGCCCGACCGTACGCATCGCGGTCGTCACGGTGATCGCTGCCAGCACGACGATGAGCAGGTTGTACGCACGGACGCGGAGCCCTAACACTCGGGCGAAGTCCTCGTCGGCGCAGACGGCGAACATCTGCGGTGCCAGACCGATCGCGGCGACCAGGACGACGGCGCCGAGCCCGGCCACGATGGCCAGGTCGGACGTGGTGACGCTCGTCAGCGATCCGAACAGGTAGTTCGACAGCGTGCCGGCTCCTTGACCCGCCGCTCCCGCCATGAGAACACCGGCGGCCAGGCCTCCGTAGAACAGCACCGCCAGCGCCACATCTCCGGTGGCTCTGCCCCGTTCCCGCAGCAGCTCGATGCCGACCGCGCCCGACACGCAGACGACGACCGCGACCGGTAACGGACTCGTGTGGGTGAGCAGAGCAAGACCGACGCCCGCGATCGCGACGTGGCCGAGCCCGTCACCGAGCAGGGACAGCCGACGCTGCACGACGTACGTGCCGATCGACGGTGCGACAAGCCCCGTGAGGATGGCGGCGACGAGCGCCCGCTGCATGAACGCCAGCACGATCACTTCCATGGCCGTACCTCCTCGATGATCCGTACGGTCCTGGTGGGCGGCTGGGTCTCATGCCCATGGTCGATGTGCGCCTCGAGGGCACCGTCGTGGGCGACCCGTCCCTCACGGAGCACGACTACCCGATCCAGGAGGGGCGCGAACACGTCGGTCTCGTGCAGCACGACGAGCACGGCCATCCCATCGCCCCGGAGGCTGCCGACGAGGTCGGCGAGCCGTTGCTGAGTGGCGAGATCGACGCCGGCGAACGGCTCGTCCATGACGAGTAGCTCAGGTGAGGAGACCAGGGCACGCGCGATGAGGACACGCTGCTGCTGGCCGCCCGAGAGATGGACGAACGCGTCGTCGGCCTTCTTGGCCAACCCGACCCGTTCGATGACCTCGCTGACGCGGTCCCGCCCCGCACGGCCGAGGCGTGTGAAGGGGCGCCGCGTCGACAGGGTGCCTGACGAGACGAGTTCACGCACCGTCGTCGAGTGCATCGACACCGATGCTCGTTGTGGGACGTACCCGATCTGGGACCACTGGTGGAACTGATCGAGGGAAGTGCCGAAGAGGGCGATCTCGCCGTGATCGTGGGGTACGAGCCCGAGCAAGGCTCGAATGAGAGTCGTCTTGCCGGATCCGTTGCCGCCCAGGAGCGCCACGACCTCGTGCGGCTCGACGGTGAGGCTGACGTCCCGAAGGATCGGAACGCCTCCGAGGCTGACGCCGAGGTTGGTGATCGTTACCGGGGTCACTGGCATCCGTTGGCCGTTCTCAGCGCGGTCAGGTTGCTTCTCATGACCGAAGGGTAGTCAGTCCCGCGAGACGAGGACGTGATGCCCTCGAGCGGATCGAGCACATCGGTCTTGAGCCCGAGGTCGCTGGCGAGTGCGTTTGCCAGTGCCGGTGAGGCGAGCGTTTCCGAGAAGATGGTCGTGACGCCCTTCTGCTGTGCGATCTTCTGGACCTCTGCCAGTCGGGAGGGGGTCGGTTCCGCATCAGGAGTGAGACCAGCGATGCCGACCTGCTCCAGTCCGTACCGCTCAGCGAGGTACCCGAACGCCGCGTGCGAGGTGACGAAGACCGTCCGCTGGCAGCTCGCCAACCCGGCCGAGAACTCGGTGTCGAGCGTGGTCAGCTCCTTGACGAGGGCATCGGCGCGCGTCTGGAAGTCGGTGGCGGCAGCAGGGCGTGCCTGGGCCAGCTGCGCGGCTACCGCGGATGCGTACTTGATCATGGTCTGCGGATCCAGCCACGTGTGCGGGTCGAGCGCGCTGGTGCTCGGATCGGGCGTCGCCGACTCTCCTGTGAAACCAGGGGTCGTACGGAGCGGCACGATCGTGGCCCCGTCGAGAACCCGCTTCGGCGTCTGGGTGTCCACGGCGCTGTCCACCGCCGCCTGGAACCCACGCTCATAGAAGACGAGGTCCGCTGAGCCGACCGCGGCGACCTGCCGTGCCGTGAGCTCGAGGTCGTGCGGTTCGACGCCGGGCTGCGTGAGGCTCGTGACGTTCACCTGGTCGCCGCCGACCTGCTGCACGACGTACTGCAAGGGGTAGAAGGCCACCACGACGTTCAATTTTCCCGTGCCGCTTCCCGCAGCCGGGGCCGAGCAACCGGTGGCAACCAGGAGCAGGGAGAGGACAACAGCCGATAGTCGTAATGCCTTCATGAGAATGATTATCATCTAAATCAGGCGATCGCACAACTCAGTGTCCACGGGTGTTGCTAGCCTGCTGGGGTGCGACGCCCCCGCGAGTACGTACTCCCGGCAGCCCTGATGGCTACCGTGATGCTCGTTGGTGGCTGTACGCAGGGGGCGAACAGCAGAGTCAACGCCGCCACACCAGCAGTGCATGCGGCGCCCTCGGTGGGCCGGGGAACGGCATCCGACACCGCCTCATCAGTGACGACGTCGTCCGCGTCGGCATCCTCGTCGGTGTCCGGCGCCCAGGTCACAGCGGCGGGGGCATCCAGCACGAACACCGCGACCACGCGGAAGCAGTCGACAGCGACGGGCGTGCTGGCATCGATCAGCCGCCCGTTCCCGGCGAGCAACGCGTGGAACACACCGATCACGAACAAGGCCGTCGACCCTCTGAGCGCGGCGATCATCGCGTCCATCGGCTCCTCGACGAAGCTCCACATGGACTTCGGCGCGAACTGGAACGGACGACCGTTCGGCATGCCGTACGTGGTCGTCGGCGCGGACCAGGCCAAGGTGAAGGTGACGTTCGACTACGCGTCCGAGTCCGACCCCGGCCCGTACCCGATCCCCGCCAACGCGCCGATCGAGGGCGGCGCCGGTTCGACGGGTGACCGGCACGTCATCGTCGTACAGCCCAGCACCAGCAAGCTGTACGAGCTGTACGACGCGCACCCCGATGCCGACGGCTCCTGGCATGCAGGGTCCGGGGCGATCTTCAACCTCGCGACGGGCGCCGACCGTCCCGCCGGCTGGACCAGCGCCGACGCGGCGGGGCTGCCGATCCTGCCCGGCCTGGTCCGCTACGACGAGGTCGCGTCGGGCGTCATCAACCACGCCATCCGGTTCACCGTCGCCACGACGCGCAAGGCGTACGTCTCCCCAGCGCGGCACTACGCGAGCTCGAACACCTCGACCTCGGTGCCTCCGATGGGGACGAGGGTCCGGCTCCGGGCCGACTTCGACATCTCCGGCTACCCGCAGCAGGCCCGCGTGATCCTGCAGGCGATGAAGACGTACGGGATGATCGTCGCCGACAACGGCTCGAACTGGTTCGTGTCCGGCACTCCCGACTCCCGCTGGAGCGACACCCAGCTCAACACCCTCAAGAACGTCCCCGGCAGCGCCTTCGACGTCGTCACGCTGGGTGCGGTCACGACCGGCTGATGACCTGGGCTCGCCACCGGACAGGCATTTCCGCCACCGGACAGGCGTCCAGATGCCTGTCCGGTCGCGTCTGCGCCCTACAGTTCGCTCGTGATCGTCGTTTCCCGGTTCAGGGTTTCCGAGGCGGAGCGCGCCTCGTTCGAGGCCGTCGCGGCGCCGGCTGTACAGCTCCTGTCCGCACAACCCGGACTGGTCAGCATCGACTTCGGCGTCAACCTCGACGACCCCGAGCTGTGGGCCCTGGTGACCAAGTGGGTCGACGTCGGCTCGTACCGTCGTGCCCTCGGTTCCGCCAACCGCATCGTGCTGTGGCCCCTGCTGTCGCTGGCGCTCGACGAGCCCAGCGCCTTCGACGATCCGGAAGCGGTCGGGCAGAACCTGCCTCGCACCCGGTAGCGTTACCCACTCACGGGTCACCAGCCGGGTGGCCCGCGCGGGCTCACCCGCGAGTACAGAACTGGAGAACTTCAGGTGGCCAGCACCCTGGACAACGTCATCAGCCTCGCCAAGCGGCGGGGCTTCGTCTTCCCCTGTGGCGAGATCTACGG